>Ga0308165_1000608_pt1 | contig 61452 bp, 63 predicted proteins | sample PhyWR2_FD_201032 | JGI IMG/M metagenome (GOLD analysis project Ga0308165, IMG submission 201032) | Phyllosphere microbial communities from UC Gill Tract Community Farm, Albany, California, United States - DLSLW.R2 | ecosystem: Host-associated > Plants > Phyllosphere > Unclassified | place: USA... | reverse complement strand
TCACTATGCGCTGTAAAACGCTGACCGCTGTCGCAGCGGTTCTTCTGATGTTGACCGCAGGTTGTTCCACTCTGGAGCGAGTGGTTTACCGTCCTGACATCAACCAGGGGAACTACCTCACACCTAACGATGTGTCAAAAGTTCGTGTCGGTATGACACAACAGCAGGTCGCCTATGCACTGGGAACCCCGATGATGTCCGATCCATTCGGCACCAATACCTGGTTCTACGTTTTCCGCCAGCAGCCTGGTCATGAAGGCGTAACGCAGCAGACGCTCACGCTGACCTTTAACAGCAGCGGTGTGTTAACGAACATTGACAACAAACCTGCTCTCACCAAAGAGTAAGTTTCAGAATTGAGAAATGCAAAAAGGTGCTCATTGAGCACCTTTTTTATTACCTCTTCTGAAGCCAGCGAAAGAAGTTTCTACTTCCCTGCCTTCTCTGCGCGCTGACGACGCAGCTCTTTCGGATCAGCAATCAGCGGACGATAAATCTCAACGCGATCGCCATCATTCACCACATCGCCCAGCTTAACGGGCCGGCTGTAGATGCCCACTTTATTCTTAGCCAGGTCAATGTCGCGACGAAGTTCCAGCAAACCGGATGCCCGGATCGCGTCTTCAACGGTTGCGCCCTCATCCAATTTTACCTGCTGCAGATACTGCTTTTCAGGTAATGCGTAAGCGACTTCGACAGCGATCTTACGCGACACTGTAAACCTCTTTCGCACGGACAGTGAAGGCCTGAACCATATTCGCAGCCAGCTCCTTGAAAATCCGGCCGAACGCCAGCTCAATCAGCTTATTGGTAAATTCGAAGTCCAGATGAAATTCAATGCGACACGCGTCAGCACTCAGTGGCGTAAACTTCCAGCCACCCATCAGCTTTTTGAACGGGCCATCTACCAGATGCATCAAAATGCTCTGGTTGTCGGTCAACGTATTACGGGTAGTAAACGTTTTACTGATCCCCGCTTTCGAAACATCCACTGCCGCCGTCATCTGAGTCGGACCGGCTTCCAGCACTCGGCTTCCGGTGCATCCCGGAATAAACTGTGGATAGGACTTAACGTCGTTCACTAACTGGTACATTTGCTCCACGCTAAAAGGAACAAGCGCAGTACGGCTAATCTGAGGCATAGCATTTTCCATGGTCACACAACCAACAAATAATAACATTTATCCCTTGTTAAAAAAACGGCAGGCCTCATCTCGTGCTAAGATAGCGCGTTAGACCTCACAGGACGCAGTCGCAATGAGGTTACTTTTTGAAATCAGATTACCTATGGTTTTACGACACTTATGACGAAGAAAAAAGTACATAAACCTGGCTCGGCCACCATTGCGCTCAACAAGCGTGCCCGCCATGAATATTTCATTGAAGAAGAATTCGAAGCTGGTCTCTCCTTACAGGGCTGGGAAGTGAAATCCCTGCGTGCGGGGAAAGCCAATATCAGCGACAGTTACGTGATTCTGATGGATGGCGAAGCCTTCCTGTTCGGCGCGAACTTTACGCCGCTGGCTGTCGCCTCTTCCCACTACGTTTGCGACCCGATTCGCACCCGTAAGCTGCTGCTGAATCAGCGCGAGCTGGAATCTCTTTACGGACGTATTAACCGTGAAGGTTACACCGTCGTTGCGCTTTCGCTGTACTGGAAGAACGCCTGGTGCAAAGTCAAAATTGGCGTGGCAAAAGGTAAGAAACAGCATGACAAACGTTCAGATCTGAAAGATCGCGAATGGCAGGTCGATAAAGCACGAATTATGAAACACGCAGGGCGATAATCCCGCGTAAATTTTATACAGATTACAGTAATTTAAGAACTTGACCTTCCGGACTGGCGTCTCCGTTCGCAATTCTGGTATACTGAGTTCAACACATTGGGGCTGATTCTGGATTCGACGGGATTTGCGAAACCCAAGGTGCATGCCGAGGGGCGGTTTGCCTCGTAAAAAGCCGCAAAAAAATAGTCGCAAACGACGAAAACTACGCTTTAGCAGCTTAATACCCTGCTAAGAGCCCTCTCTCCCTAGCTTCCGCTCTTAAGACGGGGATAAAGAGAGGTCAAACCCAAAAGAGATCGCGCGGATGTCCTGCCTGGGGCTGAAGTGCTAAAACTAATCAGGCTAGTTCGTTAGTGGCGTGTCTGTCCGCAGCTGGCGTGCGAATGTAAAGACTGACTAAGCATGTAGTACCGAGGATGTAGTAATTTCGGACGGGGGTTCAAATCCCCCCAGCTCCACCAATCATGATTGGACAGTGCCAGGACGGCACTAGCAAAAACAGGAAGTTAGCAGTCTCAGCAGGACACCGACCAGACGGTGAGGAGACAAAAAAGGATACGTAAAGGAGCCGCGGCTCCCTAATGATAAAAGCCCGCTTAGCGGGCTTTTTCATGAGCTAAATTTGATATCCAAAAATTGTTAAGCATCTGTATAACGGAGGAAAAAGAGAGCAGTTAATTGCGTAGCTCATTCCATTTCTTTCTTACTATCCTTTATACGCCTTCCAGTTTGAATCATCATCGCCACGCAATAAATCATTGAGTTTACGGTGCGCACCTCTTTTTCTACCTGCTCTATACTTTCAGTCTAACTGGCTGGAGGTTTCTATGTGTGGACGTTTTGCACAATCCCAAACCCGTGAAGAATATCTGGCATATCTTGCCGATGAAGCTGATCGCGACATCGCATATGATCCGGAACCAATTGGTCGGTACAACGTAGCGCCGGGCACCAAAGTTTTGCTGCTGAGCGAACGCAATGAGCAGTTACACCTCGACCCTGTACTTTGGGGTTACGCACCAAGTTGGTGGAATAAATCGCCTCTAATTAATGCTCGGGTCGAAACTGCCGCGACCAGCAGAATGTTCAAACCTCTTTGGCAGCACGGTCGGGCAATCTGTTTTGCTGACGGTTGGTTTGAGTGGAAAAAAGAAGGTGACAAAAAACAGCCCTACTTCATCCACCGTGCAGATGGGCAGCCGATATTTATGGCTGCGATCGGCAGTACGCCATTCGAACGCGGCGATGATGCAGAAGGTTTTTTGATTGTTACGTCTGCCGCGGACAAAGGTCTGATAGATATCCACGACCGTCGTCCATTGGTTCTGTCAACGGAAGCTGCGCGGGAATGGATGCGCCAAGATATAGACGGCAAAGAAGCTGATGAGTTAGTTGCCGACGGCACCATGTCCGCCAGAAAATTTATCTGGCACGCTGTTTCACGTGAAGTTGGTAATGTAAAAAATCAAGCACCATATTTAATATCAGCAATTTAACGACTCAAATTATGGAGATAATTGGCTCACTCTATACATTTTTTACAGTGTTTTTCATAATCCAAAACACTTAACTTCAGCATGCGACCATTTGCACCTTGTATTTGTTTTTTTGACGGGTACGCGTTAAAGAGAAATATTGCCATGCATACACACAACAATGAGAATAAATAAGCAACATTTGTCGACATAAAACCAAAGAAAACATCATGGTAGAATTTTATTGGTGCAAGTGCATATGCTAGATACACTACACCTGCGAACCAAGCCACCTTTCTTTTACGAAGGTATTTCATATCAATGAGAAAATAAAAACGTTTCCCATCAAATTTTAAATATCGACTTAGGATTGCAATTTTTCTCAGCGAGAGTCTCAGATCGCAACGATTCAGTATGTATACCATTTTCATTCTATTCGATCCAGATGGTACAGGAACCACCTGCCTCATAACTTTTTCCTTAAGAAGTTTTGATATAAACTTCTTATCCTCATCATCTAAATGCTCCCCATATTCTTTATAAAAATAGCGGAGCTTTATAAGCTTTCCGTTTTTAAGAAAACCATAGATATATTTTATGCACGCCCAAAAGGCAGTAGCAATAGGAAGTAACGAGGCTAAAGAAGCCCACACTTCCTTTTTAACTATAATTTCAGAAATCATACTTTGGTAACTCGCCCTGATATATATCCATAAGATTAACACTCTGATTTTATTATTCAACTTACAACTAGTAGGTCTGTGAACCTTGTGGTATATCTCGGTGAAAGCATTTGACGCTTCATTTGCCATTGCTGCTGCATACCTTGGCCCGCAAAATAGAGAGTTCCTTTTCCATCTTTTGCGTTCAGGTGATCAAGCACTTCCATCAACCTTTCGCTATCAGCGCGCGGCGCGTTCTCGTCAAACAGGTTAAGTTGGGCAACGCCCTGACTGAAAAAGTCGCCGAGCATAATGCCAGCTTTCTGGTACCGGTGACCATCCTTCCAGATATTGTCCAAGCATTTCACCGCAGCGTTGATAATGTCGCGGCTATCCTGCGTGGGGGTGAGGAGCTTCATTGACGCACTATTACCGTAATACGGCTCATTAAGCGCAAAGGGTGAGGTTTTCACGAATGCAGAGATAAAGCGGCAGTACTGATGCTCACCGCGTAGTTTTTCAGCACCACGGGCCGCATAGCTGCAGATGGCCTGGCGCATCTGTTCGTACTCGGTTACACGTTCGCCGAATGACCGGCTGCAGACGATTTCCTGCTTTACCGGCGCAAATTCCTCCAGATCGAGACATGGCTCGCCGCGCAACTCCCGGACGGTTCGCTCAAGTACAACGTTGAAGTGCTTCCGGATAATCCAGGTACTTTGCTCTGAGAGGTCGAGAGCGGTTTTGATGCCCATGGCATTGAGTTTTTTGCTTATGCGCCGGCCCACTCCCCAAACATCCTCCACAGGTACAATAGCAAGCAACCGACGCTGCCGGTCAACGTTAGAGAGATCGACCACACCACCGGTTTGCCGCTGCCATTTTTTGGCGGCGTGATTGGCCAGCTTGGAAAGCGTCTTCGTCTGCGCAATGCCTACGCCCACAGTCAGGTGCGTGCGCTTTAGGACTGTAGCCCGAATCTCTTTACCGAAATCCGACAGGTCCCGACAGTTTCGCACGCCGGTCAGATCACAAAAGGCCTCGTCAATGCTATAGATTTCCACGCGAGGGCTCATCTCCTCCAGTGTCGTCATCACGCGTTGACTCATGTCAGCGTACAACTCGTAATTGCTGCTGAAGCAGATAACCCCAGCGCGGCGAAAGAGGTCCTTTTGTTTAAAAAAGGGTTCCCCCATCGTTATCCCAACCGCTTTAGCCTCTGCAGATCTCGCAATGACACATCCATCGTTATTTGAGAGGACGACCACCGGCCGCCCCCTCAGATCGGGACGGAAAACAGTTTCGCACGAAGCGTAGAAGCTGTTTACATCACACAGGGCGAACATGATTAACTGGCCGATTTGACGATGAAAGTGACCACGCCGAAAACATCCAGCGAATCTTCACTGCCAATCACAATTGGACTATAGGCGCTGTTCATTGGGTTGAGCTGAACCACAGGACGGAGCTGCAGGCGCTTTACAGTAAATTCCCCCTCCACTGCAGCAATGACGATATCGCCATGTTCAGCAGTGCGCGAGCTGTCCACAACCAGCAAATCACCGTCACTTATGCCCCCCTCGATCATTGAGTCACCAGCGGCTTTCACAAAGTAGGTAGCGCTTGGGTGCTGCACAAGCAACTCATTTAAATCGATTCGCTGTTCCACGTAATCTGCGGCGGGACTGGGGAAGCCGCACTGAACCAGATCGCTGAAGAGAGGTAGCGCGACAATAGCGCGCGGATAATCTGCTGGTTGGATGAACTGCATGGTGTAGCCTCAATCGTTACTGTTTTTATATACAGTAGTTTTTAAGGTGTGCCTGATCAAGGTGATTTACATTATGACGCCGGGCGTTCTGGCCATTCCGGCTGTGACGGATCAACTTTGGTAAGCGCATAACGATACTTCTGCCAGGAAGAAAGTAGCGGAATATCAGCGTCATCAATGTAGCCGCCATCTCTGGCATCAACCAGTGGCGCGATGTAACTTGAGGCTTCAAGAATTAGAGCTGCTTTCTGCTGAGTGTTACTCACAACAATCGATTCGTTTTGCTCAGCCGTATCAGTGACCCATTTACCATCAACCCATTTATCAAAGTGAGTGGATGGCGCAATCAGCGTGAAACCTTCGCGAACAGGTCCAATGTAATCAACGACAGATGATTTACGATCTGATGTCGAATACGCTATTTCTCCACGATGGTTCTCTCGCTTCTGCCATTGCTTCCCGGTAAATACCATGGCAAAGCCAGTGGATTCTTCCCCCGGGCCGATGTCAGTGCTGCTTCCGGGCATACTCACACCAACATTAATGAATTCATCTGACCAGCCTGTGTACTCGCCAGTAATGGGATCGAAATAGTAAGCGCGGATAACGTATGCCACGAAGCCATCAGCTTGTGATGAGGCGTCGTTAGCCCCGAAAGACGGTGTTTCTCAACGGCTATCAGATTAAACAATTCCTGAATTTTTCCGTAGTCCAGTTCATTAGGTAGCTGCCACTGACTGGTACCGAACCAATGAGACACCATGTTTTTCTTTCCCGTGGCGTCGGCAATTTGCTTTGTAGATACACCCAGCTCCGCTCTGGCCTCGCGAAAGTAGGAAATTAACGGGGCCATTAACTGCTGCTTGAACTCATTGCAATTCTCAACGAAACCATCGCTTTTCGGTTTGAAAGGCCCCTGATAATGGTCAGCAAAAAGGATGCGCTCTGTAGCAGGAAAGTAGGCTCGAAGACTTTCCTTGTTACATCCATTCCAGCGACCTGAGGGTTTCGCCCAGATGATATGGTTCAGAACGTTGAAACGTTCGCGCATCATGATCTCAATATCAGAAGCGAGACGATGACCACAGAACAGATACAGGCTACCAGCGGGCCTAAGGACTCTAAAAAACTGAGCAAAGCACATATCAAGCCAGCGAAGATAATCAGAGTCACCTTTCCACTGGTTGTCCCAACCGTCTGGTTTTACCTTGAAGTAAGGCGGGTCGGTGATGATGAGGTCAATCGAATTATCAGGAAGCGATGCGAGGTAATGCAGACAATCAGCGTTGATCAACTCAACACTGTTTATATTTACAGTATTTTTCATAGATCAGTAAACGTAACTCTGATAGGCTCACTATGCTTTTGCGCTAAAGCGGTGGGCCTTGGTTAGCTTGTGACCTGAAAGCATGAGCTAATGGCTGGTCGGGTGCTACAACACCCACCAGCCGCCCATTCCACAGCAGAAACTTCCATTTGAGGAAGCGCTAAAATCCCCTCACCTCTTAATTCCCGGCTGATTATCTATCAAAAGAACTAGGATAATTAGCATAATTAATCGCTTATTATTGCCGATAATGACTTAGCACTTAGGAATTAATTACTGGAGGTAGAATGTCTGTCGTTGAAAGTTGCTTCAAAAGCTTAGAAGAAGTTTGCTCAGAGCTTGACTTAATTGAGTCATATATTGACCCGAATGAATCGAACCTTGAAGCAAATAACCCTGATAAATTTATAATTTATGACGTAGATGGGGATGTGCTCTACCGTTGGATTAAAAGTCAAAAACGCTTCTTCAAAAATAGTCCGGCATTTAAAGAAAAAAGACCCAAAAGAAACATTTCCGAACTATCACCCTTCACGAAAGAAGAGCAGTTCCAGTGGAGTACCATCTTTGGTTTGAGCCCAAGCCTGTTATAAAACACAAAAACCCGCTCACTGGCGGGTTTATATACTTTTGGCAACATATCAAATCAGCTTCAAATATCGCTTATTTTGTTGCATTTTGCAAGCCTGATTGAAGACGTTAGTGAAATTTACTTCACATTTTTACCACTTTCAATTCTTCATACTCTTCGTACCGCGCCAGGCTTTCACATAACGCCAGGCTGTCCATTTCCACGAAAGATGCTTTAAATTCTGCCCAGTGAGCAGCGTATACCCTGAGCCAGGTTGAACGCTCCACGCTCAGCATGCGGGCCAGTGCCGCCCCCGCATACTCCTGGTACGTATCGTTATTACGTGATGCCGCAACATCCTGGGCCGCGAGCCAGATAAGTCCCACTAATTTTTTTGTGACTCTGCCCTGGAGCTTCTTACTCCCCTGCTGATGCTGAAACTGTGCCCAAACGTACTGGCACATTAACGTCTGGTACCGGAAAGACAGATCATATCCATAGCAATACCGGACCCACGCCTGCAGATGCTCTCCAAGGCCATTTACCGAGCGGCGCCACGCAGAACTCGTAAACTCGGCATCCTTCATAGGGGGTAAAGGGCGTCGACGGCTTCTTGTCTCCAGGACATAAAGCGGAGTGGCCATAGTTTTTACAACCTTCGATCCACAACCTTCCCCACCCTCCATGACTATTTCTGGATGGTACCGGGGATATTTATTTTTATCTGCCGGTGGATGCTCACTGAACGCCTGCAACTGTCCCTTCATCGATCCTGAGAAATCTGCCAGCGCGCGGCGCAATTCAATACGGGTATATTCGAGTTCTTGTAAATTCATAATGCTCAGCGCTCCATACACTTACGCTTTAACTATTACGCCGATGCCCATCACCCGATCAAGAAAACGGAATGCCAGCTCGAGCTGAGTTCCATGCTTCTGTTCGAATGCGGCTAGATCGGCATGCAGTTCGTCGTGACACTCTCTGCACAGAGGGATCACGAAGAGATCGTGGGCTTTTGTGGCCGTGCCTCCCATACCATGACCAATAACATGGTGCGGGTCGTCTGCTGGACGGCGGCAACATTCACAGGGCTGAGTTTTCACCCACCGGGTATAAATAGGGTTTTCCCAACGGCGGCGCTTCGGGCGCAGCATGAAGGATTCAGGACTTTCAGGATCGGCAGTCAGCTTTAGTACCGGCTTAGCCTCCTGGGGTACTGTGTGCATGTTCACAGCGCCAGCAGCCATCACCTTTTGCTTCACTATCACAGTAGCCGCCACCGTGGGCACGATGTCGCTCTCACGATAGACGGATTGAAATTGCTCCTCAGGCATGCCCAGTGCTTTACGGGCCATGCCTTCCGGCAGACAATCAGCCACGTTGTAGCGAATTGCCCACCAGCATAATTCGGGCAGCGTCAGCTGATGCGTATCGTCAAACCCGAGGCTGCGACGAGCGGAATCAACAACAAACCCCACAGTATTAAGGCGGGACAATTCTGCAAGTTGCTTAGTGGATTGTTCACGCAAAATATTATCGCAATGCCAGCACACTCGAACCGCGCCGGGTGGATAGCGCAAAATGACAATCTCGGAATGGTGATAATCACCGTGGGGGTACTGGCATCCACCGTGTCTGAGCAACTCGGTATCGAGTGACGACAAACCACCCGCAGCCTGAATTACTCGCTCATCTGTCAGAAATGGCATTAATACCTCATCGTCCGCCAGAGGTTGTGATGCCGCCGGTACAATACCTGCAGGCAATGCTTTGAGGTGATCAGGCTCATTTTCGATCAGGACGCGGCCCTGCCTAAATAAAGACATGACATCAGTGCCCGGCCGGAATAACACCACGCCGAGGCGCGGGGCTATTTCGGGTGTCAGCAGCACCTTCATGAAACCTCCAGCATGCTACTGACCTGATCTCCAGCAACAGTGATTATCTCGCTGGTCGGCATACGCTCGAGCCACAGCTGGTTTACCCGTGATCGCCTGCTTATCGTAATACTGCGATCGGCTGTATGGTGGGTTGGCATACGCGGCACCGCCGAGTTCAACCAGACGTTCAGACCAGTTCTGCGTCAGCGCGTTGTCTTCGGCGGTGTACCATGCAGGGCATTTGGCATTACTGTCATCGGCAAACAGATCGAGGACCAGCGGGCCGAATAGTGCATTGATACCCCAGAACAGTAGATCAGGCGTGCGCCACTGATCGCCAACTTCTTTCAGCTCGTGTGCTGATTGCGCCCGTAGTTCACCAAGCGCCTGGCAATACTTATTTTTCATCATCCCCTAAACCCCGGCGGTATCGTGTTGTCAGGCTTGCTAATCGCGTTGACGTCCCATTCCCGGCTCTTATCCCACTCTTCCCGAGCCGGACGGCCTTTTTTCTCCCAGCGAATACCGCTTTGCAGGTAGCCTTCGAACTTTTTCGGCCCAAACAGAGTTTCAGGGCGCATGTACTGGTACTGCTCGTCGTTTCCGTTCCAGTGCTCGTGTTTCAGGTCTATAACCAGCTTAAGGTCGCTGACGCTGTAACCCTCACGTAGACGAGCCCGGATGTTTTCGAGCGATGTTCTCGATTTCTGGTACCGGGATCCACTGACCTGATTCAGGTGAGTCAGCACCACAATCGCGTTATCAGTGATCAAAATTTCAGGGTCGGGTTGCGGCGCAACCGGACAAAGGGTTTTAGATTTACTTGATGGATCAGTAGTTGAATTTACTGACGGATCCCCGCCAGATTCTGGAGGGTGAAAACCGCCGTTATCAGTGGGTTTTGACGGGTCAAATTTTGATGCGTCAGATTTTGACACGTCAGATTTTGATGTGTCAGATTCTGACAGGTGAGCAAATGCGGCGGCCTGCAGTTTTGCTACGTTCAGTCGGTAGACATTAGACGCATTGCGGTTGCCCTTACGACGAGCTGTACGGGATAACCAACCGTCCGTTTCCAGCTTTGCAATCGCTGTTCGTACCGTACTGGCACCTGCGCCAATTTGACGCGCGATTGTTTCTATAGACGGCCAGCACACCCCCTCATCACTGCTGAAATCAGCCAGGCGCGCCATAATGGCCACACTGGATAACTTCATGCCAGCAGCGGCACAGCCATCCCAGACATATGAGGATAATTTAACGCTCACTTATCAATTCTCCTGAATCTGGCGCGGAAAATGATTAGCGGAGCGGCGCATTCCCACTCGTAACCCGCACGGCGGTATATCACTCGCTGACCAATGCTGTCGTAGCCGATAACATTCACCACGATGCCGTGGCTGTCTGCGTATAAGCGGTCAAGGCTCTGGATTTTCTCTTCCATATCAGCCCACCATCAGTTCAGAAGCGTAGCGCTGAGCTATCCACTGAACCCCTTTAGGCGTTACGCGAGTCTGCGTAAATGCATGACCGTAATCAGAGGTGCCTGTTTTGACAGAGAACAACCCCTCACGCTGGCGTAAAGCGTGCGGCAGGAGATTCTGCGACTGACGGAAAAGAACCTTGTCGCGTAACAGAGCGTCGATCATCGCTTTCTCAGGCATGTTCAGTATTTTTGCAGTTTCACGCAGGCTCTTCGCGCCGCCGGCTTCAACGTAGTGTTCAACAAACGCAACTTTAGGCGCATCCAGCTGGACTTTAGTGGCCAGTTGGGCATTTTGTTCTGCCATATCGGCAGCCAGGCGCAGCGCCTCCGGGAGTGTCTGCGGTACCGATGTCCCCTCACTTTCAAGCTCGCGCAGACGGCGGATAATTTTCATCCGCAGAACAGCGCTGTAACCAGCTATGAGGCATTCGGTATGTTCACGATCGAGAAGAAGCTCGCGGTAAGTCTGTCCGTTCTGGGGGTGCGTCCATAAGTGGGCATACCCCTCTGAGCTTTCCCCGAGCTGCCCCAGCATGGTTTCAATGTCTCGAACCACATGCTTATGCTGCTTTTGGGTGAGCGTGGCTATTTCCCGACTACTCATCTTTACCGGGCCGGAAACAAATAGAGGTGAGAGAGAACCACCAGCGGTCTGATTCATTTGCTGTGCCATTCTGCGATCCTCCTGTTAAACACACCTACAATTCCAACGGCCCGCTTGTAGTTACACGGTACCCAGCGGCCTGATACCATGCGTTCATACCGAAACAACGGAACACCCGGAACCGGATGCATCCTTAGTTGCGGTAAATGACAAATTGCTATTAAATTGCTCATGCGGAATATTTCTCCATACACAACGTAGATTTTTCGCCACGACGCCAGGGGCCTGCACGCCCGCTGGCGTCACTTCTTTTTGCGACTGAACAATGCGCAAATTGCTCGAATTTCCTCTTCACGCGCGGCCAGGTGGCGGCGGTGATGCACCATAATTTCTTCAGCTTCATGTTTTTCGATCACTCCATCTTCCAGCGCCTGCTCAATAATCTGATCAACCTGTCCACGGGCTGCTGCTGTACGCATCGCCTTGCTGAAGAGGTCTACACGATCCAGATCTTCCAATTTCGGGATATCCACCAGCAGAGCGCCGCGTCGTGATGCAAAGTAATCAGCCAGGGCCGACGTTCCTGAAATGTCTTCCATCGCTTCAAGCTCTACTACTTCGAAGAAGCGGCAACCATTTTTCTCATAGAGATTGTTGTTGAACTGCGTCATGGTCATGCCAAGCGCGCCAGCCATAGCTTCACGCCCACCAGGCACTGATTTGCACATTGCTTTCACTACTTCTTTAAGGCTCTGCTCTACCATTTGTTTCTCTCTTTGGTAGTTATGAAACTACTAAATGTTGATTAATCTGATTTGGAAATTGGCAATCCATCCTGACTGTTTGGGTAGATATCAGGCCGCAACTGGTGGGGAGTCACACTCCAATTACCCCACTGACAGAGTTGAATGACTCGCTCAGAAGGAACACGATTTTTAGCGATCCAGTTTGCAACCGACTGTACTGACTGGAATTCGAAGCGACGTGACACTTCTGAAATTGACCCCACTGAACGAACCGCTTTATCCGTAACGTTCTTGTGCTTGTTGAACATACTCACTCCTTATAATTCGGGATAAACACATACTACTTATAGTAGTGATTATTCGCAACTTAAAATAGAAATGACAACTATGACTTGCGGGCTTAATCTTCTACTTATGGTGGAAAACTCGAAGTACAAAGACTTTGCCGACAGGCTCAACAAGTCACTCCAGCAACATGAGCTGGGGGTAAAGGAATTGTCAGAATTCAGTGGCGTCTCATATGAGATGGCGCGGCGCTATACGCTGGGTACGGCAAAGCCTCGGGACGAGAAGATGATTAGGATTGCGGAGCGGCTGTCCGTCTCACCAGCATACCTTGACTATGGAGTGCCAATTTCTGGTGGTGATGAGGCTCCTTCAGGAACCGTGCGCATACAACAATTGGATGTTCATGCTTCAGCCGGGAGTGGCTATATCAATCAACCGTTCCCAACGATCATTAGTTCTATTGAAATAGCTGAAGAAAGAATTTTCGAACTATTTGGCCGCAGAACCCTTGATGGCATTGAGCTGATAAACGTTGATGGCGATAGCATGATGCCAACCCTCTGCCCTAAAGATTTGCTTTTCATCGATCGCCGGATCGAACATTTTAACGGCGATGGGGTTTACGTCTTTAACTTTGAAGATTCAACCTTTGTTAAGCGTCTACAGAAAGTTAAGGGGCGCAGACTTGCAGTTCTGTCAGATAACGAGAGGTACCCCCCCTTCTTTATCGAAGAACATGAAATGAATGAGCTCTATTTTTTCGGTAAATTAATCAGATGCTTACCATTAAAAATGCTTGAGTTTGGTTAAACTTCATAAACTTATAAAACCGGCTAACGCCGGTTTTTTTATACCAAAAATTTGCCTCCCCCTCGTGAAAAACAACTTCAACTTAAATTATTCTACTTTTTGTAGTTGATTTTATCTACTTAAAGTAGCTATAGTCTATCCATCAACAGCGAACAGGCAGGACGCCCACGAAGTAGCCGCCGGTGGCATATGAATGACCGGATGATTCGCTGATACAGCAAAACACACAGGAGGTCACTGTGGATAAAAATGAGTTGAAACACATCATCGCTCTACTGCTGGAGGATGCTAAGAGAATTCAACAGCTCGAGCCGAACGCAGGAACTGAAGCAAGAATGCTTTTGGCGCAGAAAGCCTTAGCTGCTGTGGGAACAAAAAGCGGCCTCAATGGGGCGGAGATCATTGAAGCCTTAATAAAACGAAGAGCGGAGATAGAAAAGTTAGATTCAGAAAGGCTCGGTCGGATCGCTTCTCAAGGGGTCCAATAATCGAATTGTCCTTAAGTAGGTCTCGCGATCTTTTTCGCTGATATCAGGTTTTTCATAGAGCTTGCGGAGATAGGCAATAGTCCCCTCAAGCTCCTCAGCGTGCGGACCTTCAACTTCGGTAATAGCAGTGGCAAGCCGGGAAATAGCGAGTTCGATAGCATCCAGCCTGGCATGATTGAGATAAGTAACTTTGCTCATGAAGCATTTCCTTCGAAGTAATAGCGACTTAGAAGGATACCACCGCGCCTGATGTGGTTAAAAGCAGGCCAAAGCAATAAGAAGTAATCCCTGTTCTGGCTGTTCACTTTCCCCTTGAGGGTGACAGCCAGCTTTTTCAGGTCGCAACGTGAAAGCGCACTCCCTATCAACCAGTTGTGGAAGACAGGTGCAGTTTAAAATCGGAGTGCGCTTCCAGTTGTGGTAATGCGGCTATGCGCACGTGACGAGGCCAATAAGTTTTTATTTCAACTTTGAAATGAATACGTTTCTTAAGGTGTAGCGTCGCCGGGTCTGGCCGTCCTGGCAGGTGGAGGCACCACCGCCACAACAACGAATTGCTGTGTGTAGTCTTTGCCCATCTCCCACGATGGGCCTCTTTTTACACAAGAGACAAGGGCACCACCGGGCGACGGGCTCATAACCCAATCCACCCGGGAACTGATCGGCTTCGCGCCGGTGGTCGAATGGTTCAGGTGCCCTTTTCTGTTGTGTATGGAGAAACTAACGGCGGCGGCAGCCGCTTAACCGAGAGGAAATGCTATGAGCAATGATCGCATGACCGTAGTGCCCGACTTTATGGGTGAGCTGGATGCCGGCGTGTTCATGAACAAAATCGCCGCTGCGCTTAATACTACTGCGCTGGGCGTTCTGAATAACGGCACCAAGGGCAAAGTGGTCCTCACCTTTGATTTTGAGCGTATGGGTAATTCCGTTGAAGAGAAACGCGTCAAGATCAAACACAAGCTGAACTACAGCACCCCGACGCCGCGCGGCAAAGCTTCGGAAGAAGACACCACTGAAACGCCAATGTGGGTTAACAAAGGCGGCAAACTCACCATTCTCCAGGAAGATCAGGGGCAACTATTCGGGATCACCGGCACGGTGGATGGAAAGCTTAAAGCGGCTCAGTGATCCGCGGCAACAAATTCACTGATACCACTTCGACCATTAGTTAATAAGGATTTTTTATGTCTCAGCAATTAGACGGTAGCGCCATTCAGCAGGTCAAAGACCTGGTTCTTTCCGGCTATCACCTGAATGATATTCATGGTCTGGCCTGTCCTACTGCCATTATTCCGGATAACACTCGCGTAGCCAGCCTCGAGCAATTCTCTCTTGAGCGTTTCCGCTTCCGTGGAGCAATGGACACAACCAGTATTGATGATTTTGCCCGTTACTCAACCGGGTACGCCAGCGCTGATGAACCAGCACGCTGCTTTATCGATGCGGATAACATGACCGCTCGCTCTGTTTTCAATATTGGTACGCTGGATAGCCCAGGGCACGCAGATAACGTTGCCTCAATTACCCTGAAGAAGACAGCCCCGTTCCGCGCACTATTACAGATCAACGGCGATCGACTGAAGCAGAAACAAATCGCCGAATGGCTCGAAGACTGGAGTGACTATCTGCTGGCTTTCGATGCTGACGGGAATGTTATGAGCATTTCACAGGCTGCGCAGGCTGTTCGCCGCATCACCATTCAGCAGGCGACACAGCAGGATCATGAAGACGGCGATTTCAGCGGCAGAAAATCGCTCATGCAAAGCGTAGAGGCCAGCAGCAAAGACGTTATGCCAGTGGCGTTTGAGTTCAAATGCGTCCCATATGAAGGTCTTACCGAGCGCGCATTCAGTCTTCGAAATAGTCTGCTGGCAGGTGACGAACCTCGTTTTGTTTTGCGCATCGTCCAACTCGAAGCTCAGGAAGAAGCGATCGCGAACGAATTCCGCGATCTGCTGATTGGCAAGTTCGACGGCAAGCCAGTAGAAACCTTTATCGGTAACTTCAAAGCGTAATTGCACAGCCTTAATTGCTCTGCGCGCCGGGGCAATTAGTGAAGCGTAATTTCTTAATCATCGCCAAGCGGCGAGGGATTCGTGCAACCAAAAACTACCGCAGGTGCAGCTGCAAATATGGAGAGAATAAAACGATGAGTTACATCCAGACGTTATCAGGTAAGAAATTTGACTACGTGAACGCCACTGTAGACGATATTGAAATCGAAGATATCGCGACCGCGCTATCACATATCTGCCGCTTTGCCGGCCATCTGCCGGAGTTCTATTCCGTAGCGCAGCACTCTGTATTGTGCAGCCAGCTGGTTCCGCATGAATTTGCTCTTGAAGCTCTAATGCACGACGCCGCAGAAGCTTATTGCCAGGATATTCCAGCCCCGCTTAAAGCACTTCTGCCGGATTACCGCCGTATCGAAGCGTTTGTCGATGAGCTGATCCGCTTCAAGTACGAGTTGCCCCTTACTCAGACCGATGTTGTCAAATACGCCGACCTTACGATGCTGGCCACTGAACGCCGGGATCTGGATATTGATGATGGCTCAATTTGGCCTGTCCTCGAAGGGATCCCCACCAGCGATATTATTCAGATTGTCCCGCTGCGCCCGGGTCAGGCCTACGGGCTTTTCATGACCCGCTTTAACGAACTCATGGAGCTGCGCAAATGCATATGAAGGTGAAAGACCTGGTCGCAGCAACTTACGAGGCAGCGAAAGCACCAGACCTACCACCGGCCACAGCACAGCTGATGCGCGAGGTAGCTACCAGACTGGATGTGACCTTTATTGCTTTAAGCGAGGCTATGGAGCAGCGGGTCGCCCTTATGGCACTGAACCAGCAGCTTCACAAGGACTGAGTAGAAATGAAAGTACGCTGCTTCTTTAAACTCCATAAGTGGGTGTTGTTCAAGAAAGAGCTTCATCCGTACCAGGCCCTTAATGGGCTGCAGCCAACTATTATTTTTCACTATGGGTGTAACGGTTGCGGTAAGACCAGGACAGAAACCCGTGAAGAGGGTTATTGGTATTCTTTTAAATCATCAGATTTGGAGCACATGTAATGAATCACCTTATGATCGACCTTGAAACCATGGGCAACAAACCTGCCGCGCCAATTGTCGCGATCGGAGCTGTGTTTTTCGAACCGGAAAGCGGAGAGATGGGCGCAGAGCTGTATGTTGCAGTGGACCTATCCAGCGCCATGGATCAGGGGGCAAAACCCGACGGAGACACCATTCTGTGGTGGTTGAAGCAGTCAGCAGAAGCGCGTGCAGCTATATGCACCGATGACACACGCCACATTGCCGAAGCGCTTTCAGAACTAAGTTCATTTATCAGCCGCAACTCTGACAATCCGCGCTACCTGAAAGTCTGGGGCAACGGCGCCAACTTCGATAACGTTATTCTGAGGACTGCTTATGAACGCGCAGGCCATGTCTGCCCCTGGCAGTTCTGGAACGATAGCGACGTTCGCACCATCGTTTTGCTTGGCCGCCAGCTGGGCTTTGATCCCAAGCGCGACATGCCTTTCGAGGGTGATGCACATAATGCACTGGCTGATGCCCGTCATCAGGTGAAATACGTATCAGCAATATGGCAACGGCTACTGCCCACCAGCGCTGAATAATAACCCTAATAGCCCGGGTGCAGCCGGGCAATGGAGAAATATATGCTGAGCCTCGATTGTGTTCCCATCTCAACTTATTGCAAAGAGACTGGCGAAACCCCAGATGCCATATCCAAACGCGTGCAGCGTGGGGTATGGCGTGAAGGTGTTCAGGTGCTAAAGGTCGAAGGCGTTAAGGAAAGATGGATAGATCTTAGTGAGGTTACAAAATGGGCAAGACAGAATCGCCTAAACTCCCGCGCGGCATAACCATCAGGAAACATAGCAACGGTGAAACAATCAACATAACTTTCACTTACAAGGGGGTTAAATGCCGCGAGCCACTATCAAACCTTGAAGTGAATAGTAAAAACCTTAAATATGCCGAGCGCACGCTCGGCGAAATCCACAACAAAATAGAACGTGATACATTCATCTATGCGGAGTATTTCCCACGGTCAACCCGTCTTAAAATTTTCGGAAATGCTGCGGCCGGTAAAACGGTGAAAATGTATCTCGACGAATACTTAAAAATATGTGAAACAAGAGGTCTGTCACCCTCCACAATAGACGGGTATAAAAAATGCCGTAGCGCACTTGCCTCACTCAATATCTTTCCGGCCAGTGAGTTAACACCAGCGGCCCTTAAAACATGGATCCAGAATCAAAAAACTACGCTTAAAACGATCCGTAATAGGTTGTCTTTTTTGCGATCTTCTCTCGATGAAGCCATTACCGATGGGGTCTTACAAATAAATCCCGTTTCCCTTGTTACCGCCTCACGCTATCTGAGAAATAAAACTGAATCAGAAGGTAATTATATAGTCGATCCACTCACACCGGCAGAAGTGAGTGCACTGCTGAATAACGCAGGAAATAAGCAGTGGGAGAACCTATTCAGATTTGCGATCCAAACGGGTTTGCGTAGCTCGGAGCTTTGCGCGCTGCGCTGGAAAGACATCGATTTTATTCAAAAGACTGCCCATGTTCAAAACGCAAGTGTTTCTGGAATAACAAAGGGGACTAAAACCAAGGCAGGCAAGCGAAAGGTAGAATTAACAGACGAAGCAATGCTGGCTCTCGCCCAGCAGAAACCGTTCACATTCATGAAAGACGCTACAATCTTTGAGGATCCTAAAACTGAAAGAGCGTGGACTAGTGCTGATTCAATCAGAAAGAAGGCTTGGGTTCCGACATTACGTAAAGCAGGCATACGGTATCGTAATCCTTATCAGACCCGCCATACCTTCGCGACTAGAATGATCAGCCAAGGAGCCAACCTATTCTGGCTGGCTGGGCAAATGGGGCACAAAGGGCCGGAAATGTTGTTTCGTCACTACGGGTCATACCTTGCCGAATACGATGGGCACTCAGCACGTGCAGAGATGCCTTAGATCATTATTAAAAGGTATTAGTCTTAAATATTAATAAGTTAAAGATGATGAGCGTACATGCTTTGATTGATTTTTTCCTAAAAATGCTTATGGCTTGCATGAAAGTTAGCATGATGCTAAGGATAGTGTACAATGGTCATTAGGTGATTTTGATTAGATATTTTGACAAATTATGTCATTTTTAAGCGTTAAATCTCACTTTCTGAAGGTTTTACGTGATAGGGAATATAGAGGGATACGTTATGTTAATCGAGTTTTCCGTACAAAATTTTAAGTCAATTTCCGAAAGGCAAACTCTAAGTTTAGTTGCTTCTAAACAAAATGAATTGAAAAATAATATTTTTAATATTGAAGAACCAAAGTCATTAGAGTTATTGAAAAGTGCTGTAATCTATGGCCCTAATGCTGCCGGTAAATCTAATATTATCAAAGCTATTACGAGCATGGCTGAAATTATTGTACGTTCTGCTGCAGGCTATAAAAGTGGCGATAAACTTAATGTTGCTCCATTTCGTTTAAATTCTGAAAGAGTACAACAACCATCAGAATTTGAGATTCATTTCATTGCTGATGGCATTAGATTCCAATATGGTTTCTCTTCTACTGAAGATTTTATTCATGACGAATGGTTGTACGCTTTTCCGAAAGGAAGGTCACAAAAATGGTTTGTACGTCAATGGAATGAAGATAAACAAATCCATGAATGGGATTTAGGTACTTCTTTAACAGGAGAAAAGCAAACATGGATGAAATCAACTCGACCAAATGCATTGTTTCTTTCAACTGCAGTGCAGCTAAATAGCGTTCAATTAAAATCAGTATATGATTGGTTTTATTATAAAGTAAAATTTACAGAATTAACTGGCTGGGATCACGAGTATAGTGCTATGCAATGCATGAGCGAAAAAAAGGACAGAATCCTTAATTTCCTCAAAGCTGCTGATGTAGGAATTGATGATATTCATGTAACTAAGGAAAAATTCAACCCTAATGATGTACCTGATGATATGCCACCTCCAATTAGGGAACTGGTAATCAAGAACATGCAGGGTAAAGACGAATATATTGTTAAAACTCTGCATAAAAATGAAATTGGTGATTTAATTCCATTTGATCTAGATGATGAATCCCATGGGACCAGAAAAATTTTCAGCTTTGCGGGGCCACTATCTCATTCTCTTGAAACAGGAAATATCCTTTTCATTGATGAATTGAATGATAACTTACATCCCAAATTAGTTGAATTCATTGTTAAGCTTTTCCATGACCCTGAATTAAATAAAAATGGCGCACAGTTAATCTTTACTACACATGAAACATCTATTTTAAATCAAGATGTGTTTAGGCGAGATCAAGTATGGTTCGTTGAAAAAGATAAATTCAAACGTACTAATCTTATCCCACTGTCTGATTTTAGCCCAAGAAAAGGCAGGGAAAATTTAGAATCATCGTATCTTGATGGAAGATATGGCGCCTTGCCAATTATCGGGAAATGGGAGAGAGGCTAATGGGAAGTGAAGATTTATTCAAAAAAAGGAGAGCTCGTCGAAATGACGAGTTCAAGAGAGTAAGTAAATCTCGCCCTCAAATGAAAAAAATCTTAATTGTCTGTGAAGGTGAAAAGACCGAACCTGCCTATTTTACAGACTTTGTAAAGTACTGCCGAATCAGTACGGCCAGTATTATTGAAATAACTGGTGACTGTGGTTCTAGTCCTACGAGTGTGGTGTCTTCCGCAAAAGAAAGATATGCGAGAGAAAAGAAAAAAAGCGACCCTTACGATAAAGTCTATTGTGTATTTGATAGAGATGCACATCCTGGATATCAAAGTGCAATATCCCAAATTCAATCATTGAATCCAAAAAATGTATTTGTAGCCATTACTTCTGTTCCTTGTTTTGAGTTTTGGCTACTTCTACATTTTGGATACAGCAGAAAAGCTTTTTCACCCCAAAAGGGGAGAAGTGAAGGCGCTCAAATGTTGTCTGAATTAAAAAATTACCTACCTGATTATGAGAAAAAAGCACATGGTGTATTTGCTCAATTAAAAGATCAGTTAGACGATGCATTAAGTTACTGCGAAAGGGTTGAAAGAGATGCACAAAAAGATGGTTCAGACAATCCTACGACAAAAGTTGGTCAGTTAGTTAAAGAATTATTTAGTATTCGTGATGAATTTGAACAAAAAAGCGCATGAGTTCTTTAATACTTCGGCCAAAACAACGACTAAACCGGATTTTATAACTACATTAAGCTGGACCCGATTGTGCACGTAAAGTATACACACATGCATTGGCGATGAATTAAACCAATAAATACAATAAGTTAAAACAATTCGGACGGGGGTTCAAATCCCCCCAGCTCCACCAAAATTCTCCATCAGTGATTACCAGAGTCATCCGATGAAGTCCTAAGAGCCCGCACGGCGCAAGCCCTGCGGGCTTTTTTGTGCCTGTAGTCGTCCGAGACGATCCACCTGAATCCAGTAAAAATTGGTACACGTTTAGGTACACGCTATACTGTGGTCCAATAAACGTGTACCAATTATGGAAGGGATCCAGATATGGCGCGCATCACACGCCCCCTCACTAACAACGAAATTCTTAAAGCTAAACCCCGCGAAAAAGACTTTACCCTTCACGATGGGGATTGACTGTTCTTACTCGTCAAAACTTCTGGTAAAAAACTTTGGCGCTTTCGCTACCAGCGACCAAACAGTGCCAGCCGCACAAATCTTAGCCTTGGTTCATACCCTGCCCTTACGCTTGCATCAGCATGGCAAATACGCGATCAGCATTTATCTCTATTAGCACAAGATATAGATCCTCAGCAGCAACAAGAAATGGTTTCAGAACAGCGCCAAGTAGAGCTAGACAGCGTTTTCTCTACAGTTGCTGCCAATTGGTTCCTGCTAAAGAGCAAAAGTGTCACACCGGATTATGCAAAAGACATTTGGCGTTCTTTAGATAAAGACATGTTCCCGGCAATTGGCGAGATACCTGTTCAAGAGATTAAAGCCAAAACGATCATTGAAGCGCTGGAGCCAATTAAAGCGCGTGGTGCACTGGAGACAGTTCGCCGTCTAGTGCAACGTATTAATGAAATTATGATATATGGAGTTAATACTGGCTTGATTGACTCAAACCCAACATCAGGGGTTGGAATGGCTTTTGAGAGACCCAAGAAGCAAAATATGCTTACGCTTCGACCAGAAGAATTGCCCAAGCTGATGCGTTCAATAGGCATGTCAAATCTGTCTGTTCCAACTCGCTGCCTGATCGAATTGCAGCTCCTCACCCTTGTTCGCCCTTCAGAAGCTTCTGGTGCTCGATGGGCAGAGATTGATATCGATGCAAAGCTTTGGAAAATCCCAGCAGAACGGATGAAAGCGAAGCGTGAACACATTGTACCTTTATCTCCTCAGGCGTTAGAGATTCTAGAGATTATGACGCCTATCAGTGCGCATCGCGAGTATGTGTTTCCAAGCAGGAATGACCCAAAGCAACCCATGAACAGCCAGACGGCTAATGCGGCTATAAAGCGTATTGTCTATGGAGGCCGTCTAGTTGCACATGGTCTTCGTTCTATCGCAAGTACAGTGATGAATGAGGAAGGATTTAATCCTGATGTTATTGAAGCGGCATTAGCCCATAGTGATAAAAATGAAGTTAGTCGAGCATATAATAGATCGACATACCTTGAAGCACGGAGAGAACTAATGGATTGGTGGGGTTCAGCCATATACAAATAAAACAGGCCGAGCATAGAATGCTCGGCCTACTAATTTAATGCGCCATTATCTCATTTAAATACTTGATAATAGGTACTTTATTTATATCTTGATGTAAGATATTTGGCTTTAAAACATCCTTCCAGTACAAGTTGGCATTAAATGGTTTGCTTCTATCACCACTATCCACAAATCGCAAAAAGTCAGGAATACTAGCATCTTGGTGAGCTGGTTCAAATGTAACATTATGAGTTCGAAGCAACCCTATATTTCCGTTCATTGTAGAGCAGTCACTCCTATACTGTTCTGAAATTGTTTTCTGTATTCCAGAATCAAAAGCCGCATTGCCGAATTGATCTATGCTAACTATTCCTGCCTTGTCCGTATCACAAATTACATGATACTTAATGTTAAATCTTGAGAAGATTTTCTGATAAAAAGGAATGTTATTAACAGTACCGCAATTCAATACAAATATAGTTTTATTTGATGGGACCTCTTGTAAAAAAGCTCTCGATATTATTTCTTCTGTCGGTCCCTCAATCAAAAGTACCTCATCAGCATAGAATGACTCACAAATATAAGGGTTGAATCTTAAAACCTCATACATTTCTTGTTTAAGCTCATCATTTGTAGCAATCCCTTTAGCATCCTTCAAAAATTGATCATTAATTTGATATGATTTAGTTCCGGCAGAGTTATTGACTAATCGTATTATCGAAGATTTGGGTTTTGAAAGATCTATCATAGAAGATGAATGCGAGGCGCAAAGTACTTGATATGGAAGGTCTTCTGTACTCACCTGATAAATCAACTCACGAAGTTCTTTCACCATTCTAGGATAGAGAAATAGCTCTGGCTCCTCAAACAGAACCATGTAATCTTTACGACCCTGCCTTCTTTCAAAACGTTCCGCCACATCTCTCATCAATAGTAATGTAAATATTGCTGTCCTAATGGTTCCGTGACCTACACTGCTATAGCTTGATGGAATGTTTTCATCAAAATCCCCTTGGCTATTTTTTTTCATGAACTCAATTTCAAAATCTCTGCCGAGTTTATTCTCAGTCCATATCACCCTATCTTTTTGATCTTTGAAGCATATAGCAGTATCGCCAAATATCTTATTGAAATATCCGTTAACTGAACTCTGATAGGTTTCAATTAATTCTGGATCATACATTTTATCTTGTAATTCTTTTATTTTATCTTGAGCTGCTTTTAATTCCTCAAGGTCTGATGTTTTAAGTGTACTTTCAGCCATCATTTTTAGGATTTCATTGAGGATTTTCTTCGCCTCCTCTTCTGTTGGCATTGCTTTTATAAATACAGGTTTTGGTAAACAAGATTGGAAGACAGTATGCAAACCAACTGTTGCATACCCAACTTCGTCATATTCACCGTTATCTCCTTTACTGTAATCATAGGTATAGTTTTTGTCTTCTATTTTAGCTCCGTCTTTTCTCCATACCTTCTTAATTCTTATATAATCATTATTTAAATATTTCTTATAACTTTCCTTTTGCTTAGGTGCTTTAGCTTCTATTCTTTCTTTATCTAATTCATCAAGCTGAACTTCTAATTCAAATTCAATTGAATTATTACCCTCTCGTTTAAAAAAATCATCAATGATAGGTTTTTCATTACTATAAAAAAACATATATGCTTTTAAAAAAGTTGATTTACCAGCATTGTTTGCTCCGTAAATAAAAAGTGTATTAGTATCTTTGAAAATTATTTTATTATTGTCAATGCCACCAGAAATGGTTCTAAAGTTATTCACACCAAAAAAAGATATTTTCATATAACTCCCTTAATATGATTAATGCCGTTTGTAGTCAAAAACTCTCACCTAACAGAATATTAATATCAAATAAAGACAACGCGTGGATATAAGCTAATGTTAATTTTGTGAATACATTATCGATTTATCTGAAAATAAAAGTGACCGCAATCACAATCAAATAGTGAAATCAAAAACAAACACCACATCTGGCGCGCAATGCTTTCCCCGCCACGCCTGCCCGCTTAAGGGGCCGCTTTTAATGCAGGTGCATCAGCAGTCTCAGGCCTCGCCAGAGCTGGCGCTGACGAGGGCGGCGGGGGTGTTAAAACGCATGCAAAACCATGCACCTAACGCATACATGGCTTAATTCGGGGAAAATGGCGGGATTTACGGGGATGTTCTGACGAGCCACTGCGCGGCCAGTTCTGCGCGTTTATTCACGTAATTCTGGTTATGTGCGGGTGTGTATTTTTCACGATTTTCATCCTGCGAAGCCTCGTCAGGCCTGAATCCGATGGCCTTTAAAATGTCATTATCCTGTGAGGAATAATTAATTTTTTCACCGGCGGCCAGCCACGCCGACAGCGCTTCACGCAGGTAATCGACTGAATGCTGCATCACGCAGCGTGTGACAGCGGGATTCTGGCTGTTATATCCCATTAATTCAGGTGCAAGCGCGGCGGCCAGCTCTGCGCCGTGCGCCTGCATAAAATCATTCAGCCGGTCACGAATACTGATGCGTTGCACGTTTTCATGTGAGCGAATATAACGACCGGCCGCCTGATTAATTTCCCACTTTTTCACGTCGATAATCTCGCGCAGGGTTTGCAGACTCCGGGTGCGTCTGTCATCACCGGTGGCGTATTCCTGTTCGGCGTCAACCAACTCACCAAAATCTTTTGTACATGGTCACCAGGGCGTAATACGAAGTCCTCAACGCCCACACGGCGCAAGCTCTGCTTTTTTTGTGCCTTCAATTTGACCGAAGCTTCCCGAAAAAATGCGTCTGAGCCCAGAGATAATGGGTAGAGATTTAGGTAGAGGACAAAACGTCCTCCTACAACGTATTCCATTAGCGTGAGAGCAGGAATAGACCCAAGACAGCGCCTCTCGCAGTCACCGAATGACTTTCACTGAGTGCTGCCCCCATGCCAATGCGTTTTATGACCTAATGCTAAACGCGACAAAACGAGCCCTTCTGCTATAACAATGTGCGCCTCACTGGCACATCTGAACGGGGTTAAGTGCCTTCCCTACCCTGACATTCACATCGGTCTGACACAGCCTTCATTTTCAGTATCACCGCCTGTATTATTGGTACGAAAAGCACCTGAAATAAGGTATAAAGCGGCATGAAAATTCCAAACAGAATCCAACCCCTGATCGATGACGGTCTGGTAGACGATGTGCTTCAGCGGCTGAAAAGCGGCAAAGAAGCCGACGTTTACACTGTCATGTGTGGCGACAAAATCCAGTGTGCCAAAGTGTACAAAGAAGCCTCGCAGCGCAGCTTTAAACAGGCCGTGCATTATCAGGAAGGGCGCAAAGTCCGTAACACGCGTAATTCGCGCGCCATGCAAAAAGGCTCAAAGTTCGGACGCAAGCAGCAAGAAGAGACCTGGCAAATGGCCGAGGTCGATGCGCTGTTCCGCCTCGCGAACGCCGGGGTGCGCGTCCCGCAACCCTATATGTGTATTGATGGCGTGTTATTGATGGAGCTGGTGACTGATGCAGAGGGCATGGTCGCGCCGCGCCTGAGCGATGTGACGTTAACGGAAGAAAGCGCCGTTGCGGATTTCCATACCATGATCCGCAATATCGTTCGCATGTTATGCGTTGGCATCGTGCACGGCGACTTATCTGAATTTAACGTATTACTGGATGCCCAAGGCCCGGTGATTATCGATCTCCCGCAGGCCGTCGACGCCGCCGCGAACAACCACGCAGAATCCATGTTTGAACGTGACGTGGGCAACATTACCGCCTACTACGGCCAGTTCGCCCCGCAACTATTGCAAACGCGTTATGCGAAAGAAATTTGGGCGTTATATGAAGACGGGAAGTTAACCCCAGAATCCCCGCTGACCGGTCTCTTTGTCGAAGAGCTTCAGGATGTCGATATGGGCTCACTGATGGATGAAATCATTGCGGCAGAAGATGAGTACTACGATCGTCAGCGCGCAGCCCAGGAACGCGACGATCAATAGCGGTGGAAAGAGAGGGGTTGTTGCCAGGCTTATGTCGTATAAACAGTATGCAAACAGCCTAACCACCCTATTAACTTTCACGGCTTATCCACTTGCGCGTTTCACATTAGGATATTTTGATAACTCTGACCTCTATTATTCGCAGGCCCCCTTATGAACACGTTCAGTATCATCGCCATCCCCTTCTTAGCCGTGGCGATCGTCATGCTCGCGCTTGCGGCTACGCGTAAAGAGCGTGCTTTTTTGATAACCGGCGGCGTGTTTATGATCTCATCGGTGGTCAACGCGGTGATAGGTCTGTCGCTGTAAAATCTCCTTTAAACGCTTCCGCGCTTCAAAGCCCACTGATCCACTTACAGTTTTTTCCTAGAGCCGTGCCGCTTCGCTCGTGCCATCCTTAACACGCTCATAACATGAATAACGTTAGTTGAGGATATTATGAAAAAGACAATTATTGCATTATCTGCACTTCTGCTGGCGACGCCTGTTTTTGCCGCAACCACACATGCAACCGACGATACCGTTGCCGCAGCGAATGAAAACGCGAACAACGCCAAGCAAAAACTGCATGAAGAGCAGCACAAAGGTGAACAGCTGAAGCTGAAATCTGAACATGCCGCGGAAGGCAAAAGCGAAAGCTTTGGCAGTAAAGTGAGTGAAGACTCGCAGAAAGCCTGGCATAAAACCAAAGAAGGTACCGAGAAAGGGTGGGATGCCACTAAAGAAGGTACAGAGAAAGGCTGGAATAAGACCAAAGAAGGCGCAGCGACGCTTGAAAAGAAAGTCACTGAATAATCCCTTTTCTCCCCTTCCAAAGGCCGCCTCGCGGCCTTTTTTATTGCCCGCCTAAAAATTTTTCGAATAACTTTTCGACTCCATGCGTTTACACCCTGTCGCTTAATGGAGATCCCACAATGACTCGCCTGACACTCCTTTTGTTTACGCTGATGCTGTGCCCGAGCCTACGCGCAATGCCTGTCAGCTATGTCATTGATACGCATAGCACACCTATCACCCTCTCCTGGCACGCGTTCGGCGGCATTCTTTCCTGGGCTAATCTCGACAGCGCGACGGGAAATGTGACGTTAGATCCCGAAAATGAATTTGCCGATCGCATCAACGTGAAAATCCCCATCTCGACGCTGGTCGCCTCTAACAGCCTGCTGACCTGGCAGCTTAAAAGTGACATGTTTTTCGATGCTGCGCGCTACCCCAATATTGTGTTCAGCAGCACCCGAGTGGTGTCACTCGGGAACGGTCGTTTCAGGGTATTTGGTTCGTTACAGGTTAAAGATGTTCAGCGTCCGGTGATCCTTGAGGCGGTGCTGGAAGGTGGCAAAGTGACCGATGAAATCACCCTTCAGGCCACGACCGCCATATCACGTTCCGCCTGGCACATGGATAAATTCGCCATGGTGGTCGACGATCGCATCAATATCAAAATTGATATCCATGCCAAATCATGACAGCGCAGAGTGCAATTGCCGTGCGCTTTCATGCAACTGCTCGGCAGGATTACGTCCGATAAGCACAAATTGATAGCCCCAATTATTCCACCACGCGACGTTCATGCCGTGTCGCGTTTCACGGGTGATGTCCGTGCGACTCTGCTGCTCCAGCGGAGAAATGCAGAGCGCCATCGGGCCGTAATCTGCATGGATCCAGGCTATCTGCGCAATAGATGTGCTCTCGTAGCGCAGGATGCGGACCATTTTCAGCTCCGCGCTCTGCAATGCGAGTTGCTGCTCCTGGAGGTTTAGCCCAATGTCCTGGGCAGTCCGCGTCAGCCCTTTCTGAAGGATTGACGGTGAGCTGTCCAGATCGAGCAGCGTCTCAGCGCTATAGAGCGACATGTATTGGGCTTCGAGATCGCGAATATGGCCATTTTCGTCACGGATCTCACCGGACGGGCGCACCAGATAACCCAATCCCGACCCGATAACCAGGAAACTGAGCGACGCGGCGATCATTGCCCGGCGGCTCACGCCTGCGCGTTTCGTCGACTGAGCGTCCAGATAAGCGTCCAGTTTTGCCTGCATTCGCGCGGACGGTGCATCGTCCAGTAAAGGTGCAAAAGCGCGAGGATAATCCTGCGTGCTTTTCATCAGCTCAGCGGTACGTGCAGCGAGGGATTCATCGCTGTTTAGCTGCTTTTCAAAGGCCTGAGCGTCAGCATTTTCCATTTCGCCGTCAAGCCAGGCGACTATCGCATCATCGTCATAGGGGGGAGTAAAACGTAGCGAGTTCAAGATCGTTTCTCCTTTGCCACAGGCCGCACGGCGGCTGATTTAGCAAGCGTTGCCCGTGCCGTTGCCAGTCGGCTCATTATCGTGCCAATCGGCACCGACAGCGTGTCTGCCGCCTCCTGATAGGTAAAGCCCTCGACATACACTAAAAACACCGCATTACGCTGCGCTTCCGGGAGGCTGTTCACGCTCTGCATAATTTTTTGGTAGTGCCTACGATCTTCATCCTGCCCATGCGTATCCGGGGCGATAAGTTCGTCGCTGGGCACGAACCCCTGCCCCGTTCTGACGTGGCGAGCGCGAAGATCGGAAATCCAAATCGAATGAAGAATCGAGAACAACCATCGGTCGATACGCGTGCCAGGAGAGTATTGCGCGCTCCTTTCGAGCGCGCGCACGCAGGTGGACTGAACCAGCTCTTCAGCAAGATCCCGATTGCGAGACAGCACCAGGCCATAGCGCCAGAGGCGCGTCAGATGGGCTGCAAGATGTTGGCGAACATCACTGGTGGTAATTTTTAGCGCTCCTGTAAGGGTCAGGATTCCGGATGCCCGTTAATCGCGCTCTGCAGATCGCGATACTCTTCGCAGTGTTGGCCGCAAATTCCGGCGATAACCTGCAGCTGTTCTTTTGCCAGATCCGGGCGGCCTTTCACTATCCAGGCTTCACCCAGATATTCGCGGGCTTTGGCGTAATTCGGTTCAAGAGCGAGCGAACGCTGGTAGTAACCGATTCCCTCGTCCGTGCGCCCGAGCTTACGCGTCGCGTACCCACGATAATTCCACGCTTCAGCAGTATTGGCATTTTTCAGCGTATCCAGCAAATTCAACGCGGCCTGATACTCACCTTTTTTCGCAAGATGATAGGCATAGTTGGTTTTATCCCGATCGCTAAGGCGGGTCGATTTCTCCGGCACGCACTGTTTCGTCGTGCTGTCGTAGACCTGCCCTTTCGGGCAATCGGGCGTTTTGCTCTCGGTACTGTTATCCCCCATCGCCAATGCCTGCGGTGCCTGTAAGCAAAATAACAGCATTGGGATAGCCAGAGAACGGGAGTTAAAAAGTGGCGATTTGACTTTCATTTTCTACTCCTGTGGGTGTTGGTCAGGCGAACAAGGTGTAAACGCCTGAGCCTCCCGTTCTATTCGAAGAAAATGAATTTTTTTACTGATATAAAAATCATGCTGATGGCGTATTCATCACGCAAACCCGAGGAATTAAATTAAATAAAGATTAACGACAGCTTAATTACCCCATTTAACTAGCACAGCATTTCTATATTGCCAGTGTTATTTCAAACGACGGGCGTAAACATAATATATCTTAACCTCTATTATACACCATTCCTAAACTAAAACTTTAGCCCCTCTAAATTGACTTAATATTTACATAACCCCCCGGAAAATATATTCATAGCCCAATACAGCCTTTGAATTCCCAGCGCCGCAAACATCCCGCGAGACAAGCCTTACGCAGGGCGCATCAGCTGCGAAAAGGCTGATAAACACGCGTACGTAAACAGTCACTTCAGATAGACTTAACTGCGATATCAATGGCGCTTAATTTGCTTAATTCGATATTTATAGCTATATCATTTTCAGGCACCCCAAAATAATACCGCTATAAAATACAGGATTTTAAATAACAGATAACAAAGCAAAAATAGACATTATCTACAGTACATCCTTTGAATAATCTGATGTAGCCACTCGATATGCTGGCGGGCATCGATCGCTCTAAAAAATGACGGTGAGCACTATTTCAATAAATAGCGACTCCGCCGGGGGCGCTCATTACCCGCAAAAAGCAGGCTTCATCTTACACGCCATTAAAAAACTGTCAGGAGTCATTATATATGAGCCAAATCTCTGTCATTTCGAAACTCACTGGCGTGGAAACCACCACGGAAGGTCAGCAAGTCTCATTGAGTCAATCCTCAATTGTTAAGCTCCACGTGGGGAGAGCGGATATTTCGCACTACACCCGTAACGGAAATGACCTTGTCGTCAGCCTGAACTCCGGCGAAACCATTACGCTTAAAAACTTTTACGTCGGCGATGCGCAGGGCTCAAGCATGCTGGTGCTGGAAGAAAGCAACGGTGCATTGTGGTGGATAGAAGACCCAACTGCAGTGGAGCATTACGAAGCTATCTCATCAATTGACGCTCTTATGGCGGCATCAGGGGGTGAAGCGTTCGGCGGTGCCGCTATTTGGCCGTGGGTACTCGGTGGCGCGGCTGTTGCAGGGGGTATTGCCGTGGCGGCGAGTAGCGGCGGAGGCGGCGGTGGTAATGGCGGTGGCGACGACGGGAACACGACTAACCCAGGCAATCCGGGTAATCCTGGCAACCCAGGAAATCCGGGCAATCCAGGGAACCCGGGAAATCCGGATACAACCCCACCCAACGCACCGACAAATCTCGCCTTCTCGGCAGACGGTAAAATTGTTACCGGTACGGCTGAACCCAACAGTATCATTACGCTCAGGGATGCCAACGGCAATTTAGTCGGAACAGGAAAAACCGGCAGCGACGGGAAATTCACCATCGAATTGGGCGCGCCGCTGATTAACGGTGAGCAAATCACCGCAACGGCAACCGATGCCGCTGGAAACGTCAGTCAAGACGGCCACGTCACCGCGCCCGATCTGGTGACGCCTGATGCCCCTACCCTGGTTCTTGTGAACGATGATGTCGGGAGCATTACCGGCCCTCTCACTCAAAACCAGGTCACTGACGATGCCCGTCCGACGCTGAGCGGTATCGGTGAACCCGGCACCCTCATTACGATTTACGATAAAGACGTGCAAATCGGCACGACCAAGGTTGGCGCTAACGGCAGCTGGTCATTTACGCCCGGCACGGCTCTCTCTGAGGGCAATCACTCCCTGACCTTTACCGCAACCGATGCGGTGGGTCATGTCAGTGTGCCATCCGGTGCATTTACCTTGATGGTGGATACCGTCGCGCCGAACGCACCGGTAATCACGCTCAACCCTGCGGGCACTCAGGTCAGCGGGACCGCAGAGCCAAACAGCACCATTACCCTCACCAGCAACGGTCAGCCAATTGGCAGCGGCAAAGCCGATGGCAACGGTAACTTCACGATTACCTTATCGCCGCCCCAAATTGGCGGCCAGACTATTTCGGCGGTTGCCACTGACGAAGCCGGTAACAAGAGCCCTCCAGCCACCGCCATCGCGACTGACAGCACCGCACCGGCGATACCGGGCGACCTTGTCGTGAATAACGGTGGGAATAGCGTCTCGGGTACGGCCGAACCGAACAGCACCGTTACGATAAAAGCGCCTAATGGCGATGTGATTGGTGAGGGCCCTGCAGGCAGCGACGGGAAATTCACCGTACCCATCAGTCCGCCACAAACGAATGGCGAAGTTTTACAGGTGGTTGCCACCGATCCGTCGAGTAACACCAGTCTGCCAGGACAGGCTGATGCGCCTGACACCACCAAACCGTTAGCACCCGATAATCCCGTCGTTTCTGGTGACGGAACCAAAGTCACCGGGACCGCGGAACCGGGCAGCACCGTGACCATCCGCGAAGATGGCGTAAAAATTGGCGAAGGCAAAGCAGACGATCAGGGCAACTTTAGCGTGACGATCGCTCCGCCAAAACTGAACGGCGAAACGCTCACCGCCGAGGCCGCCGATAAAGCTGGAAACACGGGACCCACGGCGAATGCCACCGCCCCGGACATCACGCCTGCACAGACGCCGACGATAGTATCCGTGGAAGACAATGCCGCTAACGTGACCGGTCCTGTTCCGCAAAACGGGCTGACCAACGACAATACGCCAACCATCACCGGCACCGGCGAACCGGGAACGCTCGTTTATATCTACAGCGGCGACACCCAAATAGGTACCGCTAACGTGCTCTCCAACGGGAGCTGGTCGTTTACGCCAGTTGTGCATTTACCGGAAGGCGGACATGTTTTAACTGCCGTCGCCGTGGACGATGCGCTCAACCGCAGTGAAACGTCAAACAGCTGGAGTATTACCGTCGATAGCCTCGCGCCTGCGGCCCCGGTCATTACCCAACTGATCGATGACGTGCCGGGCCGAACCGGCGCGCTCAATATCAACGAAACCACTAACGATAACCGTCCAACGCTTAACGGCACGGGTGAACCTGGTACAACCATCAGCATTCGTCTTGACGGCTCGCAGATAGGCACGGCGGTGGTCAATGATGGCGGGGCCTGGACGTTCACCCCGACCATTGTGATCCCAAACGGGCAACACACCCTGACCGCAGCCGCCATTGATAAAGCAGGCAACGTGAGTACAGCGTCTGGCGGATTTACCTTCACGGTGGATACGACCGCGCCGCCGCCGCCGTCCATTACCACGGTCACGGATAATACCGGTGACGTACAGGGCCCCCTCACCAGCGGCTCAGCGACGGACGAAACCCATCCAGTGATGCAAGGCACGGCTCCTGCGGGCACCACGATTGCCATTTACGACGGCACCACGCTGCTGGGGCCTGCCGTGCTCGATGGCAACGGCGGCTGGAACTTTACCCCGCCCAATACGCTGACGGACGGCACGCACGTATTAACGGCGGTGGCGACAAATGCCGCAGGAACCTCCACCCCTTCTGGCTCGTTTACACTGGTGGTGGATACTGTCGCGCCCGCCACGCCTGATTCACCAGAGATCACCGTCAACCCGGACAATGCCCCCACCGGTACCCCGCTTAATCCCGGAGAAGCGACGCGCGATACCTCGCCAACGTTGAGCGGCACCGGGAATGCGGGTGATACGGTCACGATTTACATTGATGGCGTCAAACAACCCGATGTGGTCATCGTCAATAGTGACAATAAATGGAGCTGGTCGCCTGTTCCGCCGCTGGTCAATGGCACGTATGACATCGCATTAACCGTGACCAACAAAGACGGCGCGGGCAATGAGAGCGCCCCGTCGCAGCCGGTAACCATCGTGATTGATACCGATGCACCGGCCACGCCGGGCATTCCGGTGGTTACGGATAACGTCACTGAGATAACCGGCCCTGTCAGCAATAACGGCAGCACCAACGATCCGCGTCCGGTGCTGAGCGGCACGGGTACGGCGAACGATGTGATCATCATTTATGACAGCATTAACGGCGCCGCAAAAGTGGAAGTCGGCCGCGTGACCGTTGACGCCCAGGGCAACTGGAGCTGGCGACCGGATACGCCCCTGACGCAAACGTCGCACGCGTTCACCACCACCGCAACCGATGAAGCGGGCAACGTGTCGGGGACATCAGGCTCGATCACCGTGACCGTCGATACCGATGCGCCGTTGGCTCCGGCCATCACGGCAGCGGGGGGTGTAGGCAACGGCGGTGCCACGCAGGACAATACCCCAACCATTTCCGGAACAGGGGCGGATGGCGATACCATCATTATTTATAACAATGGCGTGCAGATTGGCACAGCCAGTGTCTCGGGTGGTGTGTGGAGCTTTACGCCGGGCACCGCGCTTAGCGAAGGGGCGCACAACCTGACGGCAGCAGAAGTAGACAAAGCAGGTAACGTCAGCCCCCTGAGCCCGGTTTATACCGTCACCGTCGATACCATCGCGCCGACCACGCCGCAAATTGAGGCCGTCTCTGACAGTACCCTTGCAAACGGCGTGCTGTACAGCAACGATAACACCCCAACCCTGAGCGGTACTGGCGAACCGGGCACGAAAATTACCGTCTCTATCGACGGCAACCCGTCATCCGTTACCGCCACGGTACAGCCTGACGGCAGCTGGAGCTGGACATCGGGCACGCCGCTGAACGACGCCCCGCACGTCATCACCGTCACCTCCAGCGATGCGGCGGGTAACACCTCGGGCACGTCGACCACCAACGTGACTATCGACACCGCTCCACCCGCGGCTCCGGCGGTCACCTCTTTGGCTATTGAAGGGACGCCGATCACCGGTACGGCTGAACCTGGATCGCTGGTGATTATCACCGGCCCTGGTCCTGGCGGCACCACTATTGAGCTGGGTCGCGGCATTGCCGTGGGCGGTAACTTCTCCATCGCCCTTTCACCTGCGCAAACCAACGAAACTACCCTCACGATCGTGGCGAAAGACGCGGCGGGTAACGTGAGCGATCCGACCAGCTTTAACGTCGTGGATGCACCCGATCTGCCGGATGTGCCGGTCATCACCTCAATCATTGATGATAACGGCGCAGGCAACGTCGAGGTCAAAGGCGCCAGCTCTGACGACACGACGCCGACGATCAGCGGCACCGGTCCAGAAAACAGCACCATCACCCTGTATCAGAACGGTGTTGAGATCACCACCATTGTGCTGGGCGCAGGACAAACCACATGGAGTTACACCGTTCCTGCCGGCAGCGCCCTGGCCGAAGGGGTCTATAACTTCACCGCCACGGCTAGCGTCGGGGCGGCGACCAGCGGCCTTTCTGCCGCGGCAACGGTGACTATCGATTTAACCGCACCAAACGCGCCAACCATTGGCACAGTCACTGATGATGTGGGACCCGGCACCGGTCCGCTCACCACCGGCCAAATCACCAATGACAATCAGCCAACGCTAAGCGGAACCGCGACGGCGGGCGATACCCTTTCCGTTTACAGCAACGGCGTACTGCTCGGCAGCGTGTTGGTTGGGTCGACAGGCACCTGGAGCTTTACCCCGCCGAGCGCCCTGGCTGAGGGAAGTAACGCCTTAACGATCCGCGCCACCGATCCGGCGGGCAATCAGAGCGGCGACTCTCCGGCATTCACTATTGTGGTCGATACGATCTCCACCACCCCAGTGATTGTCGGCGCGGAAGATAACGTCGGTACAATAGAAAATATTCCGACTAACGGCGTCACCAACGACACCACACCGACGCTCTCCGGCACGGCGGAAGCCAACAGCATCATCGCCATTTTCGAAGGTGCAACGCAGATTGGCACCGCCACCGCCAACAGCAGCGGCGCGTGGACATTCACCCCTACCGCCGCCCTGAGCGAAGGCTCACACACCTTCACCGTCAAAGCGACCGATCCGCAGGGTAACGTCAGCATTGCATCCAATGCGTACACGGTCGTCATCGACATCACCCCTCCAGCGGTCCCGGTGCTGAACACGGTTAACGACAACGTCGCCGGCGGCGCGTTCGGTAATTTAACCCCGGGACAGGTGACCAACGACGCGACCCCAACGCTGAGCGGCACGGGCGTGACGGGCAGCACGATCCATATTCTCAATAACGGCGTTGAAATCGGCACGGCCACCGTCGTCAACGGCGCGTGGAATTTCACGCCGCCTGCGAATCTCCCCGACGGCCCTTACAACATCAGGGTCAACGCCAGCGACGCGGCGGGCAACGTGTCCGCGAATTCGCCAGTCTTCTCGTTCACCGTCGACACCACACCACCCGCGACGCCGACTGTGCTCACTGTACTGGATGACGTCGGCCCGGTGATTGGGGAAATCAACAGCGGTGACACCACCAACGATAATCGCCCGACCTTTAACGGCACGGGCGAAATCGGGGCAACCATTACTCTGCTGAATGATGGACAACCGTTCGGCACCGCCGTCGTCAACGCCCAAGGGAACTGGACATTCACCCCGACCGCACCGCTGACCGAAGGCACGCACACCATTACCGTTAGCGCGACAGACGTTGCGGGCAATACCAGCAACACCAGCTCGTTCGAACTGACGGTCGATACCTTCGCCCCCTCCGCACCGGTCATTATTAACGCTACCGATAATGTCGGAAGCGTACTGATTCCGGTGACTGACGGAAAAACCACCGATGACACCACGCCGACGCTGAACGGGACGGCGGCGGGCAACGCAACGGTGATCATTTATGAAAACGGCGTGCAGGTCGGCACGGCTCAGGCCAACGCATCAGGCGAATGGAGCTTTACGCCGGGCAGCGCGTTGAGCAACGGGAGTCATACCTGGACCGCCACCGCGACAGACGCGGCGGGTAACGTCAGCGTGGCCTCGCCTGGCTTCACGGTCATTGTCGATACCACCGCGCCGCTGGCCCCGGTGATTACGCAGGCGATCGATGACGTCGGTACCGTCACCGGGCCATTGAGTAATGGGCAAACCACCGATGACACCTTGCCGCGCCTGGTCGGCACCAGCGAGCCTAACGCCACCATCAACATTTATGAGGGCATTACGCTCGTCGGCACAACCACCGCCGATGCCAGCGGTAATTGGGCCGTCACGCTCAACACCACCTTCCCTGAAGGGCCGCACCAGTTCGTGGCGCGGGCGACCGATGCGGCGGGCAACACCAGCGATCCGTCGTCACCGTTCAGCCTGAACATTGACCTCACGCCGCCCGCCATTCCGGTGCTGGTGAACGTGGTAGATGACGTGGGTACCACGACCACGATCACCAGCGGGCAGATAACCAATGACGCGCAGCCCACCCTCAGTGGGACGGCTGAGGCGGGTTCAACGATTAAAATCTACGATAACGGCGTGCAAATCGGCAGCGTTACCGCCGCAGACGGCACCTGGAGCTTTACGCCAACGCCAGCGTTAGCCGACGGCCAACATCCGCTGACGATCACCGCAACCGATGCGTCGGGCAATACCAGCGATCCGACGACGCCGTTTGTGCTCAATCTGGATGCCACCCCACCAAATGCACCGATCATCACGTCTATTGTCGATGACGTCGTCCCGAACCTGGGGGCGATCGCCGGGGGCACACCAACCAACGATACACAACCGACGCTGAACGGTACCGCAGAAGCCAACGCAGTGGTGCGCATTTACGACGGCAATACGCTGGTCGGCACGGTCACCGCTGATGCCAATGGCAACTGGACGCTGCCGCAAACCTCTACCATTTTGACCAACGGCCAGCACAACTTCACGGCAACCGCCACGGATACGGCGGGCAACACCAGCGCGCCGTCGTCTATCTCCTCGGTCGTGGTGGATACCCTTGCCCCTAACCTGCCGACCACACTCGCGGTGATCACCAACGGGACGCACGTCACGGGTATTGCCGAAGCGGGCAGCACCGTGACGATTACCACCAGCGGCGGAACCGTGCTCGGAACCGCAACGGCGGATGGTACAGGGAGCTTTAACGTCACTATTTCTCCGCCGCAAACCAACGGCGAATCCCTGCTGGCGTTTGCCACTGATAAGGCCGGTAACGTCGGCGGCAGCGCCTCGGTGGTTGCGCCGTTTACCAACCTGCCAAACGCGCCGGTGATCGTCACGATTGACGATAACGTCGGCACTCTGACCGGCAATTTGACCAACGGGAAAGCGACCGACGACACCACCCCGACGCTGACCGGCACCGCGCAGCCAAACTCCACCGTCACGCTGTATAACAACGGCGTGGCGATGGGGACCGCGACCACCGACATCAACGGCGACTGGTCGTTTACCACACCGGTTTTAAGTCAGGGTTCACATGCCTTTACCGCCACAGCGACCAACGTGGTGGGCGGCGTCGGTCCGGTATCAACCCCCACAACCATTATTGTTGATACCGTCGCGCCGAATGCCCCGAACGGAACCTTTAACGCCGACGGTAGCGTCTTGACCGGCAGCGCCGAAGCGGGCAGCACGGTGACGATTCGCTTGCCTGACAATTCAACGGTCACGACCGTTGCCAACAGCAACGGTACGTACAGCTACACCTTCATCAACAAACAGACCGAAGGCAACGCTCTGCAAATCACCGCCACCGATGCCGCCGGGAACACCTCAACGCCAGGAACGGTGCTGTCACCGGTGGTTCCGCTGTCGGCCAGCAATAACGTTGAGGAGCTGGATATCAGCACTACGGCCACGGTCACCAACGCTCAGTACAGCGATTACGGCTTCCTGCTGGTTGGCGCACTCGGTAACGTGCTGACGCTGCTGGGCAACGACACGGCGCAGGTAGGATTCGTGGTCTCCGATGGCGGCAACGCAGATATCTCGATTAACGCAAACGCCACGGGCGTGGTGCTCTCGCTGCTCAACACGCTGGAGGTAGTGGTTCAGCGCTGGGACAGCGTCAATAACACCTGGACGACGGTGGTCGATACTGGCCTGCCGCAGTTTGCTAACCTGCTTACGCTCGGGGCGAGCGGCGTGACGCTCAACATGACAGGACTGGAAAACGGCCAGTATCGCGTCTTGAGCTACAACACCAACCTGCTGGCCACGGGGTCTTACACCAGTCTCGATGTGGATGTGACTGAAACCAGCGCCGGGACCATCACCGGGATCCCAACCCAAAGCGGCAACGTCATTTATGACCAGGACTCGACGGCGGGCAGCGATAACGCGCCTGCGGGGACCCGCATCACGGCAGTGACCGACGCGCAAGGGAATACGGTCAACGTGACGGCGGACGGAACGATTATCCAGGGGCAGTACGGCACGCTGACTATCAACCTGAACGGCAGTTACACCTACACGCTGACCAACACCAGCGCCGCCGTGTTGGGTCGTACCGAAAGCTTCACCTATACCATCGGGCATAACGGTGCCACCGCCTCAGCCAAACTGGTGATCTCACTGGGCGCAAATACCGTGGTCAATAGCGTCACGGCGGTAGACGATACGGCGTCGCTGACCTATGACACCAGCGTGCACGCGATCAATAACGGTCCCTCTTCACAGGGCGGATTCACCGTCGCTGGCATCAATCTTGGCAGCACGTTGGGGCTGAACCTGCTCGACGATCTGAGCAATCCGATCATTTACAGCGTGCAGGAAGGCACCACCCGCACCATGACGATCCAGGCCTCGGTCGGGGGCGTGGCACTGGCCTCGGTATTTGATCTGTACATCTATAAATTCAACGATGCGACGCAGACCTTCGAGCAGATGCGCGTTCAGCCGGGCTGGCTTCGCGCGCCGCTGCTGGGGGGGACCTCGGGTACGCTGACGCTGAATCTGCCGGCGGGTGAATACCTGTTCCTGCTGAACACCGCGGCGGGGATCACGGTGCTCACGGGTTATACCCTTAACGTGCTGGAGGACCATGTTTATAACGTGGCGAGCGTGGGAGCCTCGACGACGGGCGACGTGCTGGCGGACGATATTGCGCCGCAGGGCACGCTGGTCACCGAGGTCAACGGCGTCGCGGTTAACGCCACGGGCGTGACCGTGATTCAGGGCGAATACGGTACGCTCACGATTAATGCTCAGGGGAACTACACCTATACGCTGCGCAGCGGCATCGGCGCGGACCACATCAAAACGCCGGATACCTTCGTCTACACCATTACTGCGCCAAACGGGGATAAAGACACGGCGTCGCTGAATATCACCCCAACCGCGCGGGCGCTGGATGCGGTGAACGACATCAGCACCGTGATGGACGTGACCTCCCTGCACCACACCGCTGCGTATTCCGATACCACCGTGGGAACGGCAAGCTGGACCACCGCGCTATTAGCCCCTACTCAGGGCACCGGCAGCGGCACATTTGTGGTGGATGCCAACACGGCGCTGCATAACGTGGCGCTGCACTTCAACGTCGCATCGCTGCTGGCGCTGGGTGGATTGACGGTGAACTGGTCGATCAGTAATGGCTCAACGGTTATCCGCAGCGGTTCGTTTGCCGGCGGTGCGCTGCTGGGCGGAAAAATCGATATCAATCTTGCCGGACTGGATCTGGATGCCGGAACCTACACGCTGAACTTCACCGGCAACGTGCCGGGGTTGAGCGTGGGCGGCATCGTCATTACCCCAAGCGTCACGGGGACGGCTTATTCGCTGAGCCAGTTCGACTCCACCAGCGGGCATACGGTTAATGGCAATATCTTTGACGGTAGCGACTCGCAGGGGGCGTCGGATCAGCTGCATTCGGTGGATACGCGTCTGAGCGTCACCGGCTACAACGGCGTGGTAACGACGCTTGATCCCTATACCGCTGGCACCGCGACGGCAACCATTCAGGGCCATTACGGCACGCTCTCAATCGGCGCTGACGGTCATTACACCTATACGCTCAACACCGGGGTTTCCCTCTCCAGCATCACATCGAAAGAGGTCTTTAACTACACCTTGACCGATGCGGCGGGCAAAACGGACACCGCCTCGCTGACCATCAATATGGCGCCGCAGTTCATCAGCTCGGAGCATAACGATCTCATTACCGGGACGGCTTACGGTGACACCCTGATTTACCAGGTGCTGAACAACACCGTGGGGAATTCCACAGCGGGCAACAGCACCGGGGATCACTGGACCAATTTCTCGGTAAGTCAGGGGGATAAAATTGACATCGGCGATCTGCTGGTGGGCTGGAACGGACAGGCCTCAACGCTGGGTAATTACGTCCACGTCACTCAAAACGGTAACAACACGGTGATCTCAATCGACCGCGATGGCGCAGGGAGTGCCTACACTAATACTACGCTTGTTACGCTGGACAACGTCCAGGCCACCTATGACGAGTTAGTCAATCAGCATCACAGCATTATTACCTGATAGCAAAAGTCAGAAACGACCCGGGCGTTCAGCGCCCGGGCGCAGGCATTAGGCAGCATTTTTTTATTAGGGACAAAGAATGGGAATAAAGATGCCTTACTGGTGGCTCTCGTGCTGCCTGATATCTGTCCCTGTTCTCGCGGCAAATCCAGCGTCGGTCATCAATCCCGGCGTGCTCAGCGAAGAACAGGAATTACCCTCACTGAATGGCCGGATCGCCCCCGTACCCGGCAAAGCGGCGCCGGGTACGCTCAAGCTTGGCGATGCCGTCAACCGCGCGGTTAACTGGCATCCAACCATCAGTGAAGCCGTTGGCAAACTGTATGAACAATCGGAAGTCGTCGATATCGCCAAATCCAAATATTACCCGCAAATTAATGCAGGTATGGACAATGGCTTTACCCACAACGGGGACGGCAACAACTTTACCCCGTCACTGGTTTTGTCGCTCTCCCAGATGCTGTATGACTTTGGCAAAGTCGCGAGTCAGGTGCGCGCCGAAACCGCCGGTGTCGCCCAACAGCAGGCCAACGTGCTGGTGAGCATTGATACCATCGCCCACGATACCGCGCTGGCGATGGTGCAAGTGCAAACCTGGCAACAAATGGTGGAAACCGCCAAAGAGCAGCTGGATGCGCTGTCATCCATCGGGTCGCTGACCCGGCAGCGCAACGACGAAGGCGCCACCTCGCTCTCCGATGTGGTTCAGACCGATGCGCGTATCGAAGGCGCACGCGCTCAGCTGATGCAATATACGGCCAGCCTTGAGAGTTCCCGCGCCACGCTGATGAGTTTTCTCGGCTGGAATAACCTGAATCAAATCAGTAACGATTTCCCCGATAACCTAAAGCGCAGCTGTGATATCGCCGAACCGGACGATCGTCTGGTGCCTGCGGTGCTCTCCGCCTGGGCGCAGGCGAACGTGGCTCAGGCGAATCTCGATTACGCGAACGCGCAAATGACGCCAACCGTCTCGCTGGAGCCGGAAGTGCGCCATTATCTCAACGAACGTTATGCGGGCAACGAAACGCTGGATCGCACGCAGTATTCCGCATGGGTCAAAGTCCAGATGCCGCTGTATCAGGGCGGAGGATTGAGCGCACGGCGCAATGCTGCCGGCCACGCCGTTGACGCCGCGCAATCCACTATCCAGCGTACGCGCCTCGACGTGCGGCAAAAGCTGCTGGAATCGCGCAGCCAGGTGATGAGCCTGCTGAGCACGCTGCAAATTCAGGGTCGCCAGGAGGCACTCAGCGCCCGTACCCGTGAGCTCTATCAGCAGCAGTATCTGGATCTCGGCACTCGCCCGCTGCTGGACGTGCTCAACGCCGAGCAGGAAGTGTATCAGGCGCGGTTTACGCAGCAGCAAACCCTCGGGCAACTGCATCAGCTCCAGCTGAGCTGCCTGTATAACACGGGTCGTTTGCGTCATTCGTTCGATCTCGAGAACCGCACGATTCAGACCGTGGAGATCCAGCCATGAAGCCAACCGATATTCCGCAGGGTGAACATCTCTCCGAGGAGTTGCTGGAACATTGGGCGCAGGCGTTTGGCTACGTCGCCAGCCGTTACCGCGTGGCCTGCTCCCCCGGCGCGCTGGTCGCAAGCGCACCGTGGCTGCGTGGCAAACCGATGGTGCCCGCGCTCACACAGCTGGCGCGTGAAGCGGGACTGTCGTTTCAACTGTTGACCGCCACGCAGCAGTCCATCAACAGCTGGCGGCTGCCGGTGGTGGTGGAACTCAACGAAGGCAAAATCGGCGTGATTGAACATTTTGACGGCGAAGATACGCTGGATATCTGTTTTATCGACGCCACGCCGCAAAATAACCGCGTGTCGATGACCGCGCTCCTGCCCGCCATCCGTCACGTCGTCGCCTTGCGTCCGCTGGCGGCGCTGAAAGACAGCCGCGTCGATGCCTATATCTCGAAATACCGCCCGGACTGGCTGTATCGGCTGGTGATGCGCGATTTGCGGCCGTACACCTGGGTGATGCTGGCGGCGCTGTTTATCAACGTGTTATCCCTTTCCGGGATCCTGTTTTCGATGCAGGTGTATGACCGGGTGATCCCCGCGCAATCCTACCCGACGCTTTATGTGCTCACGATCGGGGTGCTGATCGCCACGCTGTTTGGCTTTGTGCTGCGCATGGCGCGCGGGCACATTATGGATCTGCTCGGGAAACGCGCCGATCTGCGCGTCTCGGATCGCGTGTTTGGCCACGCGCTGCGCCTGCGCAACAGCGCGATCCCCCGCTCCACCGGCAGCTTTATTTCGCAGCTACGCGAGCTGGAGCAGATCCGTGAGATGGTCACCTCGTCGACCATTTCAACGATCGTCGATTTACCGTTCTTTTTCCTGTTTGTGATCGTGCTGGCGATCATCGCACCGCAGCTGGCGTGGATCGCTCCGGTCGCCGCCGTGCTGATGGTGCTGCCCGGTTTACTGCTGCAAAAGAAACTGGCGGCGCTGGCAAAACAGTCGGCCCACGAATCGACGCTGCGCAACGCCGTGCTGGTTGAAAGCGTACAGGGGCTGGAAGACATCAAGCTGATGCAGGCGGAAAACCGCTTTTTACAGCAGTGGAACAGCTATATCCAGATCACCGCCGAATCGGGACTGAAAACCCGCGAACTGACGCAAAACCTGATCAGCTGGGGCATGACCATTCAAAGTCTGGTGTACGCGGGCGTGATCGTGGTCGGCGCGCCGATGGTGATTGAGGGCACGCTCACCACCGGTTCGGTGGTCGCCGCCTCAATGCTGGCCTCGCGAATGATTGCCCCGATGGCCACGCTGTGCGGCGTGCTGGCGCGCTGGCAGCAGGTGAAAGCGGCGAAAGAAGGGCTGGACAGCATTATGCAGCTGCCGACGGAAAATCAGCGGGAAGAGACGCCGATCCGCCAGGACGTGCTGCGTGGGCACTATCTGTTCGATCAGGCGCAGTTCCGCTATCACCCGGAAGATCCGCGTATGGCGCTGCGTATTAATCGTCTGGAGATCAAACCCGGTGAAAAAGTGGCGATCCTCGGGCGCAACGGCGCGGGTAAATCAACCCTGCTGCAGGCTTTGGCGGGCGGAATGGATCTCGCGGGCGGCGAATTGCGCCTCGATAATCTCAGCCTGCCGCACCTGGACGTGGCGGATGTGCGGCGCAACGTCGGCTTTATGACGCAAAACGCGCGCCTGTTTTACGGCACGCTGCGCGAAAACATCACGCTGGGCATGCCGCGCGCCACCGATGAAGAGATCGTCGCCGTGCTGGAGATGTGCGGTGCGGCGAGCTTTGTGCAAAAGCTGCCGAAAGGGCTGGATTATCCCATCATGGAAAACGGCGTCGGGCTGTCGGGCGGGCAGCGCCAGTCGATTTTACTGGCGCGCATGTTCCTGCGCGATCCCAATATCGTACTGATGGACGAACCCACCGCATCACTCGACGAACACACCGAGCGCGAATTTATCCAGCGCCTGAATGACTGGCTCGGCAACCGGACGCTGATTGTGGCAACGCACCGCGTGCCGGTGCTGGAACTGGTGGAGCGCGTGGTGGTGCTGAAAGACGGCATGCTGGTCATGGATGCACCAAAAGCGCAGGCGCTAAACAACAGCCGGATGCAGCAGCAACAGCAGGCAAATGGAAGGGAGTGGAAAAATGAAAATCAGTCAGCGTGACGTCGCGGCGATGGACGATCTGGATAACGCGCTCGATTCCGAAAGCGGCTACTCCGGCGCACGACGCATTGTCATTTTCTCCCTGCTGCTGTTTATCGTCGTCGGCATCTGGGCGTGGTACGGCATTCTGGATGAAGTGTCGACGGGGACGGGCAAAGTGATCCCCAGCTCCCGCGAGCAGGTATTGCAGTCGCTCGACGGAGGCATTCTGGCGGAGCTGACCGTCCACGAAGGCGATCAGGTGCAGGCGGGGCAAGTGCTGGCGCGCCTCGATCCCACTCGTTCGGAATCAAACGTCGGTGAAAGTGCGGCGCGCTACCGGGCATCGCTGGCTTCCAGCGTGCGCCTGACCGCAGAAGTCAACGATCTGCCGCTGGTGTTTCCTGCTTCGCTGCAAAAATGGCCGGACCTGATCGCCACTGAAACGCGGTTATACACATCCCGGCGGGCGCAGTTGGAAGACACCCAGCGGGAGCTGAAAGCCGCGCTAAGTCTGGCGAATAAAGAGCTGGATATTACGCAACGATTAATCAAAACCGGTGCCGCCAGCCGGGTAGAAGCGCTGCGTCTCCAGCGGCAAAAAAGCGATCTGGAGCTGAAGCTCACCGACGTGCGCTCGCAATATTACGTGCAGGCACGTGAGGCGCTGTCGAAAGCCAATGCGGAAGTGGATATGGTGTCGGCGGTGCTGAAAGGACGCGAAGATTCGGTGACGCGCCTGACCGTGCGCTCCCCGGTGCGCGGGATCGTGAAAAATATCAAAGTCACAACCATTGGCGGCGTGATCCCCCCCAACGGTGAGCTGATGGAGATCGTGCCGGTGGACGATCATCTGCTGATCGAAACGCGCCTGTCGCCCCGCGATATCGCCTTTATTCATCCTGCGCAAAAGGCGCTGGTGAAGATCACCGCTTACGATTATGCCATCTACGGTGGATTGCAGGGCGTGGTTGAAACCATCTCGCCGGACACCATCCAGGATGAGGCCAAGCCCGAAGTGTTCTATTACCGCGTGTTTATTCGCACCAGCCAGGATTATCTGGTTAACAAAGCGGGCAGGCATTTCTCGATCGTGCCGGGGATGATCGCGACGGTGGATATCAAAACCGGCGAGAAATCGGTGATGGATTATATGATTAAACCGTTTAACCGCGCGAAAGAGGCGATGCGAGAGCGGTAAGATGCGGCAATTGCTTGCACATTCGATCCCCTCGCCCCTCTGGGGAGAGGGTTAGGGTTAGGGTTAGGGAGAACATGCCGCTCCAGCGGCGGTTCCGTTCACCTCACGTTTCTTGCTTCTCTGTTGCCACCGGAACACGTGAACGTGCCAGGGTGGTTCAATCGCCACCCCCCTGGCGACCCCTGCTCCCGGCAAGAAAATCGCCGCTACGCGGTGCCTTCGTCTTTTTCCTTCCGGCTCACGGGGACGGGTGCAGGTAACATCCCTGTAAGTCGCGCCCTCGACGCACATCCCTGTGCGTCGCCCCTACCGTCAGCCAACGCCTCAGCGATTTACAGCCGGAAAAGGACAGCGCTATAGGGCCTGAGTGAAATCACCGGTGTCACATCGCTGTACGCGATCGGTGCCTTATCCCTTTTAGGGAGAGGGCGAGGGGAAAATGCAACACCGTACATTTTTCCTGAAGCAGCCTCGCAGGATGTAACTTCTGTTCTGATCCCCCCTTTTCGCTTGCCTCGCCGAAGCGTATGTTCCTCTCACGCCAGCAAAATCTGGCGTCGGGATTGGCATCTCGGTAAACTTAATGGCGGTGCGAAATCTTGTTGCGCCGTGCGTCTGGCAACATCTCAATGGTGGGCTGGACGGGGGCGTCGCAAGACGCGCCGGTGTCCATTAAGGCCGGTAATGCCAACTCCGTTCAGACCCACCACCCATGAAATTGGCATTTCAGGTGGTGGTCATCAAATCACTTAATGGAAACTGTCATATGAATATCAGCAACGCATTTATCACCACCCCATTCGATCACCATACCGATTTCACTGAACTGGCCAGCAACTGCGAAAATTATGGCGAGGCGATAGTGGAAGAGACCGACCCCGTGGCGAAAGCGGCGCTTTGTGGGCGTCTTTCCACCTGTCTGTCTCTGCTGCGCCCGACGCTGCTCGACCCGATTCCTGCGCATCTGGTGGATTATCTGACCGTCGATTCACACCCGGTGTATGAGCCGTTATTCGATCCCGAACCGGTGGAGCTTTGCCGCTACTGTGAGGAAATTACTCACCTGCTCATCAGCGGTGCGCTCGCGCCTCACGCCGCCAGCGTGATGGAAGACTTATTGTGTGAACTGACCACCTTTTTTGCCGACAGACTGAAAGCCCCGCGCTGGGTGCGTTCAGAATCGGGTTTAAATCCGATTAATTAAGAAACAGCACAGCCGCACTTGCGCACAGTGCGGCTGTTTACTCTGCTACCGTGCCGCCAACATAAAATCAGGGAGTTACCATGCGTCAACGCACTATCGTCTGTCCGATTATCCAGAATGACGGGGCCTATCTGCTGTGCAAAATGGCGTCCGACCGTGGGGTGTTTCCCGGCCAGTGGGCACTGTCGGGTGGCGGTATGGAGCCGGGCGAAACCATGGAAGAGGCGTTGCGTCGTGAAATTCGCGAGGAGCTGGGCGAGCAGCTTGAGATTACCGATGTCAAACCCTGGGCGTTTCGTGATGACATCCGCGTCAAAACCTATGCTGACGGCACCACAGAGCAGATTTACATGATCTACCTGATTTTCGATTGCATCAGCGCTAACCGAGACGTGACGTTTAACGAAGAGTTTCAGGACATCGCATGGGTGACCCCAGAATCACTGAACGCGCTGGATTTGAACGACGCGACGCGCCTCACGTTGACGCAGAAAGGGTTGCTGTAGCGCACGACTGCCCCGGTTTGCACTACCCAGCCTGCTGCGGTGCCCCGGAAAAAAAGACGCCCAGGTAGCGGATGAACTTGCCTAAAAAGACGCCTGCAAACACGCCTCCAGAAATAATCGCAAACGCGCTCATGCCAGGCTGTTGCAGCGTCTCGGGGGACATCGCCGTCATGACTCCCAGAGCGTACTTCACCAGAAACGCCAGCATCATAAACGGCAACGCCGAGTAGTCGGCCTGACGATGAATACTGCGGGGCGCTGCTGCGCGCGTGGCCGAAACGTGCTTACTCAGGACATAGCCCAGCGCTGCGCCAGCCAGAATCCCGGCAATCCACAGCGCAAACGTACTGAGGGTCAACTGACGGTGCATCACCAGATCGTAAATATCCCAGATGAGGAAAATCGCCGGAATGATGGCGAGTTTTTCCAGCGTCACGGTAGCGGGTTGGCGGGCTTTAATGCCCCGGGTGATCAGAAAGACAAATAAAATCCATACCCAGACAGGTGTGTGGGTCAGAATTTGAGGGAGCGTTTCCATCATCGGTTTTACCGTCGTCGCGTCGATACACCCGGTCATTATTACGCATGATGGCATAAACGCCATCATGCGTAGGCATTGGTATTACAACGAAATTTTCAGGCGTCTCACCGCTTCTTTCAGTTGCTCTTCCGTCGCCGTCACAAACGACATCCGCAGCGTGGAATGATCCGGTTCGCTGCAATAGAAGAACTCACCAGGCACATACACGACGCCGTTGCTGAGCGTTTTCTCAAGCCAGGCGGTGGTGTTCATCCCGTTACTCATTTTTGCCCACAGGAACATGCCGCCCTTTGGTTTATGGAACGTCATAATATCGCCCAGCTCAGCTTCAAGTTCCTGCGAGAACGTCTGATATTTCTGACGGTACACTTCGCGGATCATCTTAATCTGCGCTGGCAAACGGCCGGTTTTGAGGTATTCGCTGGTCATTAACTGGGACAGCGTACTGGTGTGCAGATCGGTGGTTTGCTTCAGGTTGACGACAGCCCTTTTCAGCCACTCGGGAACAATCACCCAACCCACGCGGGTGCCCGGCGACAGGATTTTAGAGAAGGTCGAGGTGTAAACGACGTTGTGTTCGTTACCGATGGCTTTGGCGTGCGCCATCAGCGGGCGGAAAACATCGTCGGTATAATTAATTTCGCTGTACGGATCGTCTTCGATAATGACGAAATCATAACGCTTAGACAGCTCCACCAGCTGTTTCCGGCGGCTTTCAGAAAGCGTTACACCGCCAGGGTTGCCGAACGTGGGAACGATATAAACCGCTTTGATCGTTTTATTCGCGACCAGCGCTTCAAGTTCGTCGACTTTCATTCCGTCGCCATCGGTTCCAACCGATTCAATATTCGCCTGCGCCAGACTAAAGACCTGCAACGCAGCCAAATACGTTGGCCGTTCGACCACAACGGTATCACCAGGATTGATTAACGCGCGCGCCAGAATATCCAGAGACTGCTGTGACCCGGAGGTCACCACCACATCATCGGCCTTGCACTGAATACCGCGTTCGGCAGAAATCTGCTGAATGGCCTCACGTAACTCCGGAAAACCTTCGCTCAAACCGTACTGAAACGCTTCGCCAAAATGGTGAGAAAGCACGGCCTCAGCCGCCATCTTTAGCCCTTCATGATCAAAGAGTTCCGGGTTAGGGATGCCTCCGCCAAGTGAGATGACGCCGGGCATTTTACTGTGCTTTAAGAGTTCACGAATGGCGGAGGATTGCAGTGCCTGGACACTGGTGGCGAGCTTATGAGTTGTCACGCTATTAATACCTGTATTATCTGTTTTTATGATGATTACAACTTAGTAACACATGTTTTGCGCTTTGATAATCATTTTTGTGCCTGTCCGCATAAAAGGTCTCATGCTGATGGTCTCCTGAGCGTGAAGGGATGGACAGAAAGAAATAGAAGCACAATCCTTGAAAGGATATATTATGCAGAATACCCTCTGTATTTAATTAATGACACTCAGTTTTTAGAATGGCATTTTAGTTATTAACAGCCGTTTACCCCAGAATTCCAGAATGTGATCTCAGCTATTTTTAAATCACCCCTTTATATAGGAAAACCCCGTTACAAAATCTGGAATTTAATAACACAATAAAATTTAAGACTTATCCTGCAAGCGCGATTCAAAAGCGTGTTCTATGCGAAAAAAACGTTTGTAAATCCTTGTAAACATCCCCACCACGCCTGGAGTCGCCTCTTGTTTCGAAGCGGCACAAACCTACCTCACTGCAATCCGCTTAAGTTTCCTTAATAACTATCAGCTTATGCGTCTAATATCCTGGCGACAAGCGAAGCGATATATTGTGCATTCAATGAAAATCAGGCTATTAATTAACAATTACGGAGTTTGACACGTTTTAAATAGCGGCTAGATTTAAGTACTGAACGACAACGGATACGATTTTATTATGTATCCTCCTGACATAAACGCATCAAGAGGGTTGATATTATGGCAGAGCATCGTGGTGGTTCCGGTAATTTCGCTGCAGACCGTGAAAAAGCATCTGATGCAGGGAAAAAAGGCGGTCAGCAAAGCGGTGGGAACTTCAAAAACGATCCGCAACGCGCCTCCGAAGCCGGTAAGAAAGGCGGTCAGAACAGTCACGGCGGCGGTCGTAAATCTGATAAGTCCTGAGCTTTATATTTTTTAAATTTGTCATGACGTTAAAACGCTATCTCTGCGAGTCTGCGGACTCGCAGTATTTTGCTGTGTAAGTGAGGAAACCCTATGAATATGAAAACCCTGGAAGATGTTTTTATTCACCTGCTATCAGATACGTACAGCGCAGAGAAACAGCTTACGCGTGGCTTGGCTAAATTAGCTCGTGAAGCCTCAAGCGAAAAATTAAGCGCTGCGTTTAAAGCTCACCTTGAAGAGACGCACGGACAAATTGAACGTATCGATCAGATCGTTGAGCAGGAACCAAATCTTAAAATTAAACGCATGAAATGTATGGCGATGGAAGGGTTAATTGAAGAAGCCAATGAAGTTATCGAAAGCACTGAAAAAAATGAAGTTCGGGACGCCGCATTAATTGCCGCGGCGCAAAAAGTCGAACACTACGAAATTGCCAGTTACGGAACGCTCGCCACCCTTGCAGCGCAATTAGGCTATAAAAAAGCGGTGAAACTGTTAACCGAAACGCTGGAAGAAGAAAAATCCACCGACCTGAAATTAACCGATTTAGCCGTTAGTAATATCAATCAAAAAGCCCAGGCATAATTCGACACAACCAGAGGACGATAATAATGAATCACGTAGAACATTACCATGACTGGCTACGCGATGCCCATGCGATGGAAAAGCAAGCCGAATCCATGCTGGAATCGATGGTCAGCCGTATCGATAATTATCCTGACGTCCGCGCACGCATTGAACAACACCTTAGTGAGACAAAACACCAAATCACCGTTCTGGAAGAGATCCTCGACCGAAATGATATTTCCCGCTCGGTGATAAAAGACTCCGTGAGCAAAATAGCCGCACTGGGGCAGTCTATCGGCGGTATGTTCCCATCCGATGAGATCGTGAAAGGGTCGATCAGCGGGTACGTTTTCGAGCAGTTCGAAATTGCCTGTTATACCTCGCTGCTGGCGGCAGCAAAAAGAGCGGGAGATACCGCCTCGATCCCAGCGATTGAGTCCATTCTTGCCGAAGAACAGGCGATGGCTGACTGGCTGATTGAGCATATCCCAACGACAACCGAGCAATTTCTACTGCGCTCGGCCGCCTCAGGCGTCGAAGCGAAAAAATAATGGCGGAAAAGTAGCACGCGCCGCGTGCTACTTTTTATGGTTTTTCCAGACGGACAGTTTCGCGAGGAACGCCGACAGCGCATAGCGCACGGCTTTCTCGATGACGTCCTGACAGTCACCGGTAAAGAGCACTCTGTCCGTCGAAATCTCCCCGCGAAAATTCCACGCAAACCAGACGGTGCCCGCCGGGGTGCCGTCATCACCGCCATCGGGCCCCGCGTATCCGCTTATGGCAATACTGGTATCAGCGCCAGCCCGCGCTAGCGCCCCCGCAGACATCTCTCTGACGGTCTGTTCACTGACGGCAGTATATTTCTCAAGCGTGTTCGCCTGGACGCCCAATATCTTTTGCTTCGCTTCATCGCTAAAAGTAATTAACCCGACGTCATAAAAAGCGGCGGTGTTTTCCTCAGCGCACAACGCCGCGGCAAGGTTGCCACCGGTACAGGATTCCGCCGTGGTTAACATTAATTCTTGCTCGGTGAGGACATTCGCAACCCGCTTTGTCAACTCGCCCGTTGTTTTCGCTTCGTTATAAACGCTGGTACTCATCAAGGCTCCCTACTCACTGTCTACAGGAATAATGGAAATATGACCGTTACGTTCAAGAATGGCGTATTTGATTTTACTGAATTCTGTAATTCCGTGATTCTGCCGCGCAGCGACTAAAATATCATCACAGGAGACATCTACTTTTTTGAGCTTGTCAGACAAAGGCAGGCCATTTTCGAGCAAAATAACGGGTGATCCATCAAGAAGAGACTCCGCGCCGGAAATGTACTTCTTCATCAATCCGAAAAGAATATCCACCGTCACCAGCGTGACAATCGTCAGCATCGCCCCGGTTACCGAGAAATCGTTGCCCAGCAATGCCTGCTGGGTGGCTTCACTGATGATCAGCAGCAGAATTAAATCAAAGCTGGTCATCTGCAACAACGCGCGGCGGCCGGCTATTTTAAATACCACCAGTAAAATAAGGTAAATGGCGATCGCACGGAATACCATCTCCATATCGCTCTCCTAAGGATAAATAAACTGCCAGAATGTGATACCTGGCTGGCCGTTAACGCTAATGGAACTCACTGATTTTCCGGGAACAGTGGGAGTGATATACATCCAGACGCTGAAATCACTTTTATTGTTCACATCGTTATAGATCAGATAGAGCGTTTTCCCTCGGCTGTACATGCTGTCGGGCTGAGGAGAGATGCTCCCGGGCTGAAAATCCTCATTAAATTTCCCGCCAAGGCTTACGACATACTTATTCGTGTTCTGGGGATGAACGGTGAAATGAAGTTTGAATTCGGTTTGCAATCGTCCAAAGCGTTCATAATTCACGCTTAGCGTTTGTGACTTATTGTCTTGTTGCGCGGAGCTGAAATAGCCATTGGAAAACAGCCCCAGTACAGCCGCCAGAATGATGCACAGCAACACCGCAAAACCCAACGACTGAAACCCGGACTCAAAATTGAGCGCAAAGCGGTTCTCTTCGACGCCCGGCAATTTGTCATGGTGATGATGTGACGATGTCATTTATCCCCTCAGCCGCTTCGATTATTGCTCTGTAGCGAGATGATTCTTAAAGCAAATATCTTTTAGGACTCATCCCGTTTGCCAGATAATGAATCCACTACCAGACTTAATATTAAGTCAGGTTTCGTTTTTTTGGAGGTCAGTATGAAATTATCCCTTGCGCCGCTTTTCTGTTGTTTGCTCATCCCCACGGCATGGGCGGATGATACCGGTGGGCTTCAAAAAGGGGACGCGCCACCGCCACCGCACGCGATTGATGATGGATATCGCGGCACAGAAAATGCGCGCACCATGACAGTGGAACAGGCCAAAGGGATGCACGATGGCGCGACCATTTCGCTGCGCGGTAATTTAATTGACGGGTCGGGGGGTGATAAATACACCTTCCGCGATAAGACCGGTGAAATTGCCACTATTATTCCAAAATCCGTTTTTGATGGCAGGACCGTTGAACCCGATAATACGATCAGCATAAACGGTAGTCTGGATAAGAAAATGACCCCGCCGGTCGTGCGAGTCGACCATATTCAAAAATAGCCGTTGATGCGCCTGCGCAGCGCAAAGCAGAAAGAGAGATAACCGTTCGCTTTGCCCTGCGCAATATTTCCTTCCTTAAGCTAAATCCCAACAGCCCTCACACTGAATATCGTAATCCCTACCAATATCTGGGATGCAAATACCAGGATTAATCTGTCCTTTAGGATTATTCCCCATTTCATCACCTGCTAAAAAAACCAACAATTTTAACCGCTCTCTTTGCCATGGAATATCCATGGCATCTTTGCCGATATTATTCGGCATTATCGACAAAAAAACGGCATAAAGGATTTCGGAAAATGAAACACATATCTCTGGCGGTATTCGTGGCTGCGAGCCTGGTCAGCGGCGCGGCTCTTGCGGATAATCATACTGTTTCTCTGGGTTATGCGCAGAGCAAAGTTGAGAACTTTAAAAATATTCGCGGCGTGAACGCACAGTACCGTTATGAATGGGATTCCCCGTTGAGCGTGATGGGTTCTTTTACCTATATGAGCGGCGATGAAGATCAGAATTATTTTGTCGATTCTGACTCCGTGAAAAATCACATTGATGTGAAATATTACTCACTGATGGCCGGTCCAGCGTACCGTATTAACGAATACGTTTCTCTGTATGCTCTGGGCGGCGTCGCACGTACCAAAGCGGATGGCGACACCAAATGGGTCAACGCGGGCGATGGCTACACGCAGAAAGACAGCATTTCTGAAAAATCGACCTCTTTCGCGTACGGCGCGGGCGTGCAGTTTAACCCAACCGCCGATCTGGCAATTAACGTGGGTTACGAAGGGACCAACGCCGATCTCCAGGGCGACAGCTACTCAATCAATGGCTGGAACCTGGGTGTAGGTTACCGCTTCTAGTCTGTTGAATTGACCTCTCCCGGTCAGGGGGAGGTCAGCGTTTGTGCTCCCGCTAAAATATGCGCAATAAAGTGCGTGAGTTTTGGCAACGGACGCAAATCCTGACGCCACAATAGATGCACTGGTCTTGGCTCAGGGGTGAAATTCTCCAGCACGCGTATCAATCTGCCTTGCGCCAACGCTTCCGCGACCAGCACTTCAGGCTGCAACAGCAAACCCGCTCCGGCAATTGCTGCCATGCGTAAACCGTAGCCATCGTTGCAGCGCAAAATCGCGTCGCGCTTCCAGCGCACTTCCCCTTCTACACCCGGCAGTCGCCACTCGTTTCGTGCCGTCCACACCGTATGCGACAGGCACAAATGATCGACCAGATCGGCGGGCGTTTGTGGGGTACCGTGTCGCGCCAGATACGCCGGTGCCGCGCAGATGATCATCCGGTAGGGACAGAGATATTTCGCCACCAGATCCTCGTGATGAATATCGCCGATCCGAATCGCCAGATCGATGCCTTCATCGACCAGATCCACCATTCGGTTCGTCAGATCCAGCTCAACCCGCACATCCGGCCAGTGCTGCAAAAACGTGGCGGTGAGCGGCGCAATTACGCAGCCACCAAATGACGTTGGCGCGCTCACGCGCAGCGTTCCGGCAGGTGCGGCGCGCAATCGCTCGACGGCGCTTTCCGCAATCGACACTTGCTCCAGCACGCGTTTGGCCTCGTCAAAATAGACGCGCCCGGCATCGGTCAGGCTCTGACGACGGGTATTGCGCTCCAGCAGGCGCGTGCCCAGCTGTGTTTCCAGCAGCGCGATGTATTTCCCCACCATCACCGCCGACATCGCTAAGCGCGACGCCGCACCGGTAAAACTGCCGCTCTCTACCACCGCGATAAACGTCTCCATGCCGCGAAGCTTATCCATATTACAAACTCCTGGTTAGCAATCATCTAACTTTAACCCAGTTTATCTCAGATTTTATTTATTAAAGAATGGAGGCACACAACATAAGGAGTCAGCTATGAAAATCGTCATTATTGGTGCCAGCGGTACGGTAGGTCGTGCGGTAACGGAAGCATTGAGCCGTCGCCATGAGGTGATTCGTGTGGGCCGTACGAACGGTGATGAGCAGGTGGATATGACCTCGCAGGAGAGCGTACAAACGCTGTTTGAGAAGATAGGTCCAGTGGATGCGATTGTCTCCGCCAGCGGTGGCCTGCATTTTGGCCCTCTGGCGACCATGAAAGACAGTGATTTTAATCAGGGATTGCAGGACAAACTGCTGGGCCAGGTGCGGCTGGCGCTGACGGGCCAGCACTACCTGAATGAAGGCGGTTCGATCACCTTGATAAGCGGCATTGTGGCAGACGAGCCGATTGCCCAGGGCGTCAACGCCACCACGGTGAATGCTGCACTGGAAGGTTTTGTCCGCGCCGCCGCCTGCGAACTGCCACGTGGAATTCGTATCAACCTGGTCAGCCCGACGGTGTTGAGCGAATCAGCCGACGCTTACGACGGATTTTTCCCGGGCTTTGAAAGCGTACCCGCCGCCACCGTCGCGCAGGCTTATCGCCGCAGCGTCGAGGGCGTCCAGAGCGGGCGGGTGTACAAAGTCGGTTACTGAGTTTTTTCAGCCGCGATTAACACCAGCATCGGGCGTTCCGCTTCTTCAGCCAGCGCAGGCCAGGCATCCGTCTGCGCCTGCGTTGGCCCCCATTCGTTGACTTCACGAATCGTCAGCCCTGCCGCGATCAGCGCATTGAGCGTCGTGCCAAGCGTGCGGTGATATTTGATCACACCGTCCGCCAGCCAGTTGCTGACGCGCTCGCCCTCCTGCTGATACTGATTCACGCCCCAAAAGCGCACACCGTTATCATCCGTGAGCCAACCCTGACGCGACGCGCAGGTGTAGATCGGGTGTTCCATCGAAAACACCAGACTGCCGCCGGGCTTCAGCGCGCGCTGAATTTTGGCAAACAGGGTGTCGAGTTCCGGCAGATAATGCAGTGCCAGCGAGCTGTAAACTAAATCGAGACTGTTTTCTGCAAGCGACAGCGATTCCAGACTGCTGCGTTGATAGCGAATCGCCGCGTCGCTGGTCAGCTCCGCAGCACGCGCGAGCATTTTTTCCGAGATATCAATGCCCGTGACCTGCGCCGCGCCCATTTCCCGCGCCACACGTCAGAACCAGCCGTAACCGCAGCCGAGGTCGACTACGGATTTCCCATGCAAGTCAGGTAGCATCGTTTTCAGCGTGGGCCACTCGGGCGCGCCGTCCAGCCCCTGCACCGAGCGCGGTAGCTGCGCGTAGCCTTCGAAAAACGCCGGATTGTCGTAGATATTCTGTGCCATGTGAGATCCCTCTGTAAGAATGTGCTTAAGAGTATATCCCTCACCCTACCCTCTCCCTAAATGGAGAGGGAGTACGTTGTGCACATTGTCAATTTATGAGGATCCCACCGAGGTGGAAACAGCGCTTCAGCCCACCGAACCCCACACGATATTTCCTTTATGGAAGGTGGCGGTTCGCGGTGAAATGCGCGCCACGGCTTCGGCAGAACAGGAAGCGTCCACCAGCACGAAGCTGGCATCATCTTGCGCCTTCGGCCATACGCGCTCGCCTTTGTCGTTGAGCGGCAGCACATCACCCGTGGCGATCCCCAGCGCACGCGACAAGGTTTGCTCGTTCGGACGGATATACAGCTGCGCGTACAAATTGGCTTTTTCGAGCATGTCGCCCAGGCCGTACGGCGACCAGTGGTCGATCACGCTGTCGGTCCCCGTCATCACAAATACGCCTTTATCACGCAGCTGTTTGAGCGGCATGTGCATCGTGCCAATCGGCACGGTGGAAGCGATAGCGATCTGCTGCGCGGCCATACGGGTTGCCAGCGCGTCGACCTGCTGTTCGTTGAGCATCGCCAGCGCAAAGCCGTGGCTGATCGTCAGTTTGCCTTTCAGTTCCGGCGTTTTTTCGACGGTGTCGACCATGTAATTCACCGCCGCCACGCCTGCCGGGCTGGTTTCGTGCAGGTGGATATCCACGCCCTTGTCGTAGTCCAGCGCAATCTGGAACATGGTGTCGAGGGACTTTTCCATCGCGCCGTCAACGTTAGTCGGGTCCAGCCCGCCGACGTAGTGCGCACCGGCCTGCATCGCCTCGCGCATCAGCGGCTCTGATTTTGAAAGCAGCAAACCGTGCTGCGGGAAGGCGACGATTTCACACTCAAAACCGCCGCTGCGACGCGCCAGTACCGCCTGTAAATTTTCCAGATTTTTCAGGCCGGAAGTGGGTTCGATATTGCAGTGGCTGCGGGCAATGGTGGAGCCCTTCGACTGAATCAGGTCGATAAGTTTTTCTGCGCGTTCCTGAGTGTAGGGCTGCAACTCGGGCAGCAGCTTGTGCTCCAGACGGATCATATCCTGAATGGTGGTTCCCGCCGGGCGATTGAGCGAGCGCCACGGGCCGCCGTAAAACGTTTTGTCCAGATGGATATGCATGTCGCGCATCGTCGGCAGCATCAGCTTGCCGCCTGCGTCGTAGTGCGGCAGCGTGGCGTCGGCGTGGCTTTTGTTATCGCGCAGCGCGACGATTTTACCGTCTTTGATCTCCAGCGTTTTTAGCTCAGTGCGCGTGCTGACGGGCACTGAGCCTTCAAAGTGAAAACCCGCCTCCAGCAGCACGTTATCCAGATAATAGTGTTTCGCGGTGATGTTCATCGGTTTGCCGGTCTCGCAGGTCTGTTTCGCAGAATCAGCAGCATACGCGACGGAACCGGTCGCACCAAACAGCGCGCAGGCGGTGACCATTTTGCCGCTCTGGCTGATAAACTCCCGGCGGCTTTTATTCTCATTCATCTTATCTTCCTTATTCTTATGCGTTCACAATATGGGTGCCCGTTTCACCGCGCAGCGCCGCGGGCAGACAGTCTGGTGAGGTGATGATGACCCGTTTTCCGCCGTGGTGCAGGAATGCCAGGCTGGCAACGATTTTGGGTAACATGCTGCCCGCCGGGAAATGGCCCTCTTCCCTATAGCGCGTCATCTGCGCGACGTTCACCGTGTCCAGCGCCTGCTGATTCGGCTTGCCAAAGTTGACGCACACTTTCTCGACGCCGGTGGTGATCACCAGCACGTCGGCGCGGATCTCACGCGCCAGCAGCGCGGTGGAGAGATCTTTATCGATGACGGCATCCACGCTTTGATACTCGCCCGTTTCCGAGCGAATCACCGGGATCCCGCCGCCGCCCGCGCCGATCACCACGAAGCCTTTTTGCGTCAACGTTTTGATGGCGTCCGCTTCCACGATCCGTATGGGTTGTGGAGAAGCCACCACACGGCGGTAGCCGCGCCCAGAATCCTCAACGAAATGCCAGTCGGGATGGGCGAGTTGTAGCTCATCGCGCTGGGCTTCGCTGAAGAACGCGCCGATCGGTTTGGTCGGATGGGCAAAACCGGGATCGTTTTTGTCGACTTCAACCTGCGTGACGACCGTGACCGCTTTTTGCTCCCCGCGCGCGGCCAGTCGATTGTTGAGCGCCTGCTGAATCAGATAGCCGATCCCGCCCTGGGTGTCTGCCACGCAGTTGGCGAGCGGGGTGAGCGGCAGCCCTTCGCGCTCGTGCGCGATCTCTGCACGACGCAGATCTAACCCCACCTGCGGGCCGTTGCCGTGCGTCAGGACGATGTCGTAATCGGAGGCCAGCATTTCCAGCACCGAGTCCGCGACCGCTTTGACCGCCTCCGCCTGATGTTCAATCGACTGGCTGGCGTTGTCTTTGATAATGCTGTTGCCGCCAATGGCGACGACCATGAGTTCTTTCATCTGTTTTCCTTTGAAAAAGTGCGGTCTGGTGCCCTCACCCCGGCCCTCTCCCACAGGGAGAGGGAGTAAAGCCCCCTCACTCTGTTGCCGAGAGGGAAAAATTAGTCCGGGCAATTCCCTCTCCCCGTGAGAAAAAGGAAAAGGCCGCGCCGAACTGTTCCCACTCCCCGTGAGAAAAAGGCCGCGCCGGACTGTTCCCTCTCCCCGTAAGAAAGAGGAAAAGGCCGCTCCGGAGTGTTCCCTCTCCCCGTGAAAAAGAGGGAAATGCCGCTCCGGACTGTTTCCTCTCCCCGTGGCAAAGGGGGAAATGCCGCTCCGGACTGTTCCCTCTCCCGGTGGGAGAGGGTTAGGGTGAGGGCATCAGGCATTATCAGGATTCTGAAACCGGTGCTCCCGCACGCGCCGCTTCACGGCTCTCGAGGAAATGTTTCACCACGAACATGCCGCTCATCATCAGGTATGCCGTGACGAACGTCAGCGAGCTGCCTTCGGCGAAACCCACCACCGGCGCATGGATCACCCCGAACAGCGCCAACAGCGCACCGACCGCAGCGGCAATCGCCCCGCGCAGCGGTTTATTAATGATGGCGAAAATGGCGATACAGCCCCAGAGCATGCTGGCGAGCGGTGCGCCGTTGCCGAGGTGCATCAGCCCTTCGTAGTAAATTCCTTTGCTGTGCAGCACGTCGGTGCCGATTTTCGCCGCGTTGGTTCCCGCCGCCCCCATCACGCTGTTCATCATGGTGAGCGCCCAGTTGGCGATCCACGGGAACAGACAGATAAAGATGACGGGCACCTCCACTTTGGGCGTTTCCCTCACCACCTGGTTGGCGGTCACCACGCCGATAAACACCAGAATTGGCACAATGGCGGTCATCGGAATGATGGCGAGCATAAACGCCCCCAGCCCGAACAGCGGCACGATGAACATGGTGACGCCAGACGCCAGCGTATAGCCGATGCTCGCGCCCATCGCTTTCCAGCCCGCGTGGCCGACGTAAACCGTGACCGGGAACGGGTTCCCCATCAGACAGCCAAGCATCGACGCCAAACCGTTTGCCAGCATCACTTTACGCGTCGGGTATTCGTCCCCCGCCGCGTGGGCGCTTTCGATGTTTTCGAGGTCAAAGATGTAGTTCGCGAGTCCCAAAGGCACTGCCGACGCCAGATACGGCAGCGCGTGTGGCAGACCCTGCATAAAGCTGTCAACGTGGACTGACGGCGGGTTAAAGCCGAAAGAGGACATGGACGCCTTAATCGCGTCCGGGCTTTGCAGGCCGGAGATCCACGCCAGCGCTGTACCGGCGATCAGCAGCAGTAAACCGGTCGGAATGCGGGCAAAGATCGGCTTTTTACCAAACCAGTTAATGAAGATCAGCAGGAGTACGATGAACGACACGGTCGGCGCTTCGAACGCCTGCAGCATTGGGTTCATCGCCAGCAGCAGCAGGCCCAGGCCGGACAAGCACGACAGCAGCACGGTGCGTGGAATCATCTTGCGAATGGTTTCACCGAGGAACGAACCGCCCGCCAGAATCATCGCTTCAACAAAACACCACACCAGACCAATCTGGATAGCAAAATCCGCATCACCGGTTTGCTGATAAACGGGCATCAGCACCAGAAACGTAACGGTAAAAATCGACGGTGCGCTGGGCCCCGACGGCAGCGCGGTGACGTCGTTACGTCCGGTTTGACGCGCCATTTGCAGGCCAAACCAGGTGTAACACACGCTCGCCACCAGTACCGCTAGCCCGAAGGCCGGCGCAATACGTCCATAAACAATCTCTTTCGGGATGCCGACGACAAAAATGAGCAGCCCCATCATGGTGAGCAAATTGGTCAGGTTGTTGGTCATCAACCCGAAATATGCCGCCCAGTCACCTCTTTTCCACTCCAGTTTCATGCTTTTCATGGATGCTTACCTTATAGGAAGTAGCGATCGCGGAAGGTCAACAGCGCCTTTTCAAAACAGCTAAACGGCGGGTGAAC
>Ga0308165_1000605_pt1 | contig 61680 bp, 53 predicted proteins | sample PhyWR2_FD_201032 | JGI IMG/M metagenome (GOLD analysis project Ga0308165, IMG submission 201032) | Phyllosphere microbial communities from UC Gill Tract Community Farm, Albany, California, United States - DLSLW.R2 | ecosystem: Host-associated > Plants > Phyllosphere > Unclassified | place: USA... | reverse complement strand
TTAACTGATCCACCACGTGCGAGAGCGCCGTTTCGACGCCCTCGCCCCGGCTCAACCCGCACTGATAGGCCTCACGCTGCCGCTGTGCGCTCGTGCCGTGCAGAAGCCATTGCCTGATCCGGGCAAAAACCGACTCGACCCCGAGCCTTCGCGCCGTCTCACCCAAGGCCTGCTCTGCCTTAAACAGCCACTGCTCCAGGGTGAACGGCCGGTCGTAACCCTCGATAATGAACGAGGCATGAATCCCGTAGCGCTTCGCCCGCCAACGATTCTCTTTGAGTATCCACTGGGAGGCTTGCGAATACCCAGCGCCGGGGTTCGTTTGCGCAATGGCATCGGCCACCAGGAGGCGAAAAAAAGAAGCGATGCACACGCTGTCATCCAGGCGTGGGCAGGCGTCGGTCATGCGCAATTCCAGGGTCGGGTACCTGGCAGCCGGACGCACGCCCCACCAGCAATCGCCGGCCTGGCGGATCGTGCCGGTCTGGATCAGCAGCGCGAGGTAGGCGTCGTAGGCTTTTTGATCCTCCAGGTACTCGGGAATGCCCATTCGCGGCCACTCATCACAGGCGGTTTGCCGGTAACTGTTGAAACCGCTGTCGGCGCCGTCCCAGAACGGCGAAGAACTGCTGAGGGCCAACAGCAACGGCGTCCACGGCAAGACCTCGTTCATCACGCGGATGCGATCCAGGTGACCCGGCACTTCTACATGCACGTGCAGACCCGACAGTAGGCTGCGCCGGGCGACGCGCTGGTAGTCCTCGAACAGCTGCAGAAAATGATCTTGCCTCGTGGGCTGCTGCAGTCGCCAATCCGCCATCGGGTGGCTGCCGACACTGAGCAGGCCAAGGTCATAAGGTTCAAGGATTTGACGCAACGTCCGGCGAACCGTCGCCAGGTACTGCGCGGCTTCTGGAATGCGGGTAAATACCGGAGACGCGACTTCGATCTGGCCCTGGAACATTTCATAGGCAAAGCATGGCCCCAGCGCAGCCTGGCACGCTTCGATCACCGCGCCGGGTGGCTGCGCCGCCATGCGCCGAGTGCTCAGGTCGGTGATGAAGTATTCCTCTTCAATGCCGAATTTCAGCTGTAGGTCCATCGAAGCCCTCCGTGCGTCCGCGTAGCGACCTTACTCGGTGGATCAACGGGTTCAGGCATCGGTTCATGAGGGCCGACCGGAGGCGCTTGATTCAGCGGGTCGCAGACTCGCCGAGAATAAACACCAGCATCACCAGCAGCCAGAACAGATACAGCCAGCCAAACAACCGCACCCATCCCTGATGACGATAAAGGCCCAGGTAAAACACCAGCAGCAACAGAAACTGGCCAGCGGCGGCGAGCATGACCACGCTGTCGTGCTGCGGCCAGAACAACGCGACCAGCACTTCCACGGCCAGCAACAACAGCAGGCCGGCATAGACTTTCAGCGCATTCACCGGGGTCATATCAGCGCCCCACCAGGTAAAGCGTCGGAAACAGCAACACCCAGATCCCGTCCACCAGGTGCCAGTACAGGATGACCATTTCCAGACGCGTGCTGGCCTGATGTCCTTGCAGCCGACCCCGTGCGAATCCCAAGTAAAGCCAAAGCCCTAACCCCACGGCGATCAAGACGTGCACACCATGCAGCGCCGTGGCAATGAAATACAGGTTCATGAACAAGCGCGCCGAGGGCAGGTGCAGCGGTGAATCCGCCGCGAAACCGGGTAGCAAGCCTTCGCGGTATTCCAGCGAGTATTCAAGGCCCTTGCAGGCCAGGAACAGCGCAGCCAACAACGTTGCGCCCATCAGGCAGTGACGCAGACGCCGCTCACTCGCCTGCTCACTGGCGGTCAGCGCCAGGGTCATCAGCAAACTGCTGGTCAACAGAGTGAAGGTGTTGAGTGTCGCCAAGCCGAAGTGCAAACCCGCCACGGCTTCGGCGACGCCGTCGGGATGCTGCAACCGGTAGAACCACGCCACCAGGATCAGGCTGCCGAACATCATCGCTTCACCGGCGAGGAACAGCCACATGCCCAGCTGTGCCGCCTCACGCTGTTGCGCCCAGGCTACGAACGGTTCGGATGGCCTTTGCTCAGAGCGGATCACGGCGCGCCTCCGGGGAGTAATCGTAGGCTTCGAAGTCCACGGTCACCGGCGCATCGAAATTGTGCACCGGCGGTGGCGACGGCACGCGCCATTCCAGCCCGGCCGCCTCCCACGGATTCATCGGTGCCCGCTCGCCCCACCGCAGGGAACCGAGCAGGTAGAAAAATGGCAAGGCATACGCCAGCGCCAGAATAGAAGCCCCGGCCGAAGACAGCACGTTGAGGAATTGCAGGTCCGGGTCATAGCTGTGATAGCGCCGGGGCATGCCCAGGTAACCCAGCAAAAACTGCGGAAAAAACGTCAGGTTGAAGCCGCAGAAAATCAGCACCGCGGTGATTTTCCCCCACAGCTGCGAGTACATACGCCCGGTGATTTTCGGCCACCAGAAATGCAGCGCGCCGAAGTACCCGGCCACCGCCGCGCCGACCATGATGTAGTGAAAGTGTGCGACCACGAAGTAGGTGTCATGGGCATGCAGATCGGCGGCGAGCAGCGCCAGGAACAACCCGGTCACCCCGCCGACGATGAACAGCCCGATAAAGGTCAGGGCAAACAGAAATGGCGCGTGCAGCGTCAGGTCGCTCTTGTACAGCGTCGCGCTCCAGTTGTAGGCCTTGATCGCCGAGGGAATCGACACCAGAAAGCTCAAGAGCGAAAACACCAGGCTGGCGTACATCGACTGCCCGGCGACGAACATGTGATGACCCCAGACCAGGAAACCGATCACCGCAATCGCCACGCTGGACCAGGCGACAAAGCGATAACCGAAGATGCGTTTGTGCCCGGCCGCTGTGATCAGCTCGCTGACCACGCCCATCGCCGGCAGGATCATGATGTACACCGCCGGATGGCTGTAGAACCAGAACAGGTGCTGGAACAGCAGCGGATCGCCGCCCAGTCGCGGATCGAACACGCCGATGTTGAACAGGTGCTCGGCGGCCACCAGCAACAAGGTGATCGCCAGCACCGGCGTGGCCAGCACCAGAATGATCGAGGTCGCGTACATCGCCCAGATGAACAGCGGCAGGCGCATCCAGGTCATGCCCGGCGCGCGCAACGTGTGCACGGTGACGATGATGTTGATACCGGTGAAGATCGAAGAAAACCCGGCGATGAACACGCCGCAGATCACCGCCACCACGTGGCCGTTGCTGAACATCGTCGACAGCGGCGTGTAGAAGGTCCAGCCGGTGTCGACCCCGCCGAGCAACAGCGCCAGCAAGGTGAACAACCCGCCACCCAGCAGCAGGTACCAGCTGAACAGGTTCAGGCGTGGGAACGCCATGTCCCGGGCGCCGATCATGATCGGCACCAGGAAGTTGCCGAACACGCTGGGAATCGACGGGATCAAGAAGAACCAGACCATGATCACCCCGTGCAAGGTGAACGCACGGTTGTAGCCGTCGGCGGTCAGCAAGTCGCCGTTGGGCGTCACCAGTTCGATGCGGATCAGGCTTGCCGCCAACCCGCCGACGAAGAAAAAGAAGGTCACGGTGATCATGTACAGCACGGCGATGCGCTTGTGGTCACGGGTCAGGAACCACGACAGCAAGCCTTGCCGGTGTAGATAACTGGGTGAGCTCATTTCGAATCCCCGAAGGCGGTGGCAGGCAATGAACGCAAGTAAGCCACCAGGCGCTGCACGGCTTCTTCGTCCAATAGATTGCTGTAGGTCGGCATGACCGGCAGGTAACCCGCCACTAACTGTTTCTGTGGCAGCAGGATGCTGTCGCGCAGGTAGGCGTCGTCGGCCACGACCTCGCTGCCGTCACTCAAGCGCACCGGGCGGTTGAACACTCCGGCCAGGGGCGGTGCGCTACCGGACTCATGGCAGCTGCCACAGCCGTACTGGCGGTACAAGTCCTGGCCCTGGCTGATCAGGTCGGCGGCGCTGCCGTTGTCCTGCAGCCAGTGCTCGTAATCACCGGGGTCGAGCACCACCAGCCGGGCGAGCATCGCGGCATGGTCGGTGCCGCAGTATTCGGCGCAGTACACCTGATAGGTGCCGCTGTGTTCGGCCTGAAACCAGAGCATGCTGTAGCGCCCCGGCAGCACGTCCTGCTTGATGCGCAGGCTGGGGAAAAACAGGCTGTGGATCACGTCCTCGGAAATCATCGTCAGCTTCACCGGGCGCCGCGCCGGGACGTGCAAGGTGTTGATCTCGCGCTGCCCGCCCTGGTGCTGGAATTTCCACATCCACTGGCGCGCGGTGACCTGTACTTCCAGGGCATCGGCCGGTGGCGTGCGGGCGAAAAAGAACAGGCGCGCCGAAAACAGGAAGATCACCAGCGAGCCAATGAACGGCAGGATAATCCACGCCAGCTCGATCGGCAGATTGCTCTGCGGCCGGTGATCGCGATCGGCCTTTTTCCCGCGTCGATAACGCCAGATGAAGATCCACAACGCCACGAACACCGGCACCACGAACAACGCCATCATCGCGGTGAAACCGATCACCAGCCAATCGACCGAGACTGCGTAATCCGAGGCCTGCTCGGGCCACAAATGCAGGAAGCGCTCGTTCATGACAGCCTCCGGCGTTCGCGGCGCAGCGCCAACAGAATGAACAGGCCCAGCGCCAGCACGGTGGTCACCCCAGCCACTTGCAGCATCAGGACGATCCGGCTGTTGTAAGTGCCGCTCTGCGGATCGTAGTGATAACACAGCAGCAGAAGCTGCTCCTTGAGCGCACCCAACTTGCCCTGCCCGGCTTCGGTCAACGCCAGGCGCAAATCATCGGCCTGATAGCCGAGGCCGTAGAGCCAGCGCGACAGACGCCCGTCGCCGGTCACCACGGCGACGGCGGAACTGTGGGCGTATTGCTGCTGTTGTTGGTCATAGCGGTAGCCAAACCCGATCGAACCAGCCAAGGCCTGACTGGCCGCCGCATCGCCGCTGAGCAAATGCAGGCCCGATTCGTTGGTCAGCGCCGGCCAGTGCTGGCTCAGTTTGGCCAGCTCCTCCCGGGCGGCCGTGGCGTCTTCCCGCGGATCGAAACTGAAGGCGATCACCTGAAAGTCGCGGCCGATCCGGTAAGGCTGATTGGCCAGTTGGCTGAACAGCGTCGAAAGCGCCGCGCCACAGACATTCGGGCAGCGGTAATACAACGGAACCAGGAGCGTTGGCTGACCGTTCAACAGGTCGCCCAGACGAACCGGACGGTCGCGCTGATCGATAAACCGAGTGTCCAGCGCCAGATGCTCGCCGACCCGCGCCGGGTCGATGCCGGCGGCGCTGAACGGGTCGAACGCCTGCGCAACGCTGTGCTGCAGCGTCATCAGCCACAGCAATGCCAGCACCAGCGCAACCCGTTCAAGGTTCATTGGGCACGTCCTCGGGGGTTGGCCATCCCCGTTCCAGCAGGATTGCCCGCGCCTGTTCCAGTGGCAGGTGGACGACGCGGTGGTCGCGGTCGACCCAACCGAAGCTGTCGAGATGAATGCGCTCGACAGCAAGCTGCCGTTCGCCGTCCTGGCGCGGTTGGGATTGCAGGCGTGGAGCTGGCGGCAGCAGACGTTCCCGTTCGAGAGCACTCAAGGGTGGCTGCTGTGACGCCGCGTGCTGCTGATAACCATTGAGCAGCCAGGCCACGCCGGTCAGGCACAACGCAATGGCGGCCAGCAGCAGCGCCACGAACCCGCCGACTTTGCGACTGTCGAGCCGATTCGGTTCATGACCGAGCGGCTGTTCAGGTTTCATGGAGCCTCCTTTGCCACCGCCATTGCCACCAGGTCCACAGACCGATGCCGTAGACGCCCTGACAGAACAGCGCCACGACACCGGCGCCGAGCGACGCGTCCGGAAATAGCGCTGGCAGACTGAGCCAGATCGACTCCAGCGTCCCCAGCAACAGGATAGCCACACAACCCCAGACCAACACCCTAGGTCGACCACCCCACGGCGAAGCCAGCGCCAGCAGACACGCCAACTGCCCCGCTACCAGCACCGCGCTGACCCCACCCCACGCGCCCACTTCGCGCACGCGATACCACTGGGTTTCGTGCTCAAGGTTCACCGACCAGATGATCAGGTACTGCATGAAGTGTACGTACGCCCAGAAGGCCAGCGCGCTGACCAGCAATCCTCGCAGCACCTGACACTGTGGCGCGGGCAGCGGCACGAGGTTCCAGCACAGCACGCAGAGACCGGCGAACGCCAGGCCCTCGAGCAGTTGCCGCGCTATCAACAGCAAACCAAAAATGCTGGAGGCAAACCCCGGCTGCAACGACATCAACCAGTCGACCGCCGCGAGGCTGGCGACCAGTGCGTAAACAATCAGCCCCGGTCCACAGCGCCGGGGCGCCCAGCGTTGCAGAATCAGGGCAACGCCAGCGTACAGCACAGTGCGCAGCACAAAGAACCATGGCGACAACCACACCCCGCGAAATCCGGAACCCTCGACCGCGAACCACGGATACACCCACGCCATGGCAAATAACACCGGCAGCAGCATTGGCAATAACCACACCACCGCGCTGCCCCCTAATCGACTGCCCGGTGTCAGCAACACTTGCCAGCGGCCTTTGATCAAGGGCGTGAGCAGCGCCAGCAACAAACAGCCGAACACGATGTTGCTGCCGTTGATCGCGGCGGCCAACGCGCCGACGCCGAGCCCGGCCGGTTGCCAGAGTCCGAGCAGCACGACGACGCCGGCGCCAATGGCGAAGGCTGCGGTCAGACGCTTCATGGAGCGCCCTCGTCGAACGCCTGTCGCACCGAGCCGGGCAAATCGTCCAGCGGAGCGTGCTGACTCAATTGCAACACGCGCACATGGGCGACGATGGCCCAGCGCTCGTCCGGCGGGATGCGCGATTCGTAGCCGTACATCAAGCCTTTGCCGTGGGCGATTACCTCCATCAGTTGAGCATCGGAGGCATTGAGCAAACGCGCTTCGGTCAAGGGTGGCGGTGCCGGAAAACCACGACCGACCACCAGACCATCGCCCCGTCCACTCAGGCCATGACACGGCGTGCAAAATGTCTGATAACCCGCCTCGCCGCGATCGAGCAGTGCCTCGGTCATTGGCGGACGCTGCCGCACCATCGCTTCGCGCGCCAGCTGCCCGCGGGCGACGGTGCCATCGGGAGGCAGACGACTGCTCAAACTGTTGGCAAACAAGGCGCCGGGGCGTTGTTCCTGAACCTTGGCTTGGCGCGACATATCATCGCAACCGCTGCACAACACCGCGACGAGCAAGGCCCAAGGCCAGGCGTTCATGGCTGCACCTCGTACACGCTGATCGCGCGTTCGGCGAGCCAGGCGCGGGTGACCTGATCGTCGAACAGCGGATCGGTGGCCTCGATAAACAGAAAAAACCCATCGTCGCTGGCGCGTTCAAACGCCTGGGCGCCGAACAGCGGGTGATGCAAACGCGGCAAACGGCTGGTGATCAGCAGCGTCAGGACAGCGGCCAGCGCCGCCCCGACAACGGCGAACAGGAACGTCACCACCATCAGCGACGGCACGGCAATCAACGGGCGTCCGCCGACGTTCAGCGGGTAGTTCAAGACCGAGCCGATTTGCATCAGCAGCGCGAGCACGATGCCCAGCAATGCCCCGAAGCAGGCGATGCCCGGCACCCTGGACGCCTTGGGTTCAAACAGCGGCACCAGCGCCTCCAGCGGAAACGGCGCGAACGCATCGAGCCGCCGATAACCCATCGCCCAGGCATGCAGGCTGGCCTCAACCAATGGTTGCGGCGCATCGAACTCTGCCAGCAAGCCCAGGGATTCAGGCATCGCCACGCTCCTTGTGCAGCGCTTGCTTGACCTCGAACGCCGAGACCATCGGCACGTACCGCAGGAACAAGCTGTAGGGCACCAGGAACACGCCGAAGCTACCGATGAACAGCGTCCAGTCCCACAGCGTCGGGGTGTAGCCGCCCCACGCCGAGACCAGAAAACCCCGGGTCTGCGGTGGGATCAACAACATGAATCGCTCGGCCCACATGCCCACCAGCACCGCCAGCGCCACCGCCGCCAACGTCCCCGGCCGCTGGCGCATCGATCGCCACCACAACGCCTGGAGCACGCCGACGTTGCAGACGATGGCCAGCCAGAAACTGCAGGCGTGAGGCCCCGCCAGGCGCGTCATCAAGACCTCGATTTCGTGGGCGTCGCCGCCGTAGAACGGCATGAACAGGTCCGCCAGATAGCCGTAGGCCGTCATCAAACCGGTGGCCAGCAGCAGGCGACCGAGCATGTCCAGATGACGCCGGGTGATCAGCGCTTCGATGCGCAACAGCCAGCGCACGCCGATGGCGAGCAACGCCACCAAGGCAAACCCGGAGAACACCGCGCCGGCCACGAAGTACGGCGGAAACAGCGTCGAGTGCCAGCCGCTTTGCGGGCCCATGGTCAGCAGGAACGAATAGCCGCTGGACACCGCAAACACCAACGGAATCGCCAGCATCGCCAGTACCCGGGTGGTCTGTCGCCACAACGCCCAGTGCCGCTGCGAACCGCGCCAGCCCAGGGCCATCAGACCGTAGAACCGCTGCGCGATCACGCCGGTGGCACGGTCCCGCGCCGTGGCGAAATCCGGTATCGCGCCCACCAGCAGAAACAGCACCGACACGCTCAGGTAGGACAGGATCGCGAACATGTCCCAGGCGGTCGGGCTCTTGAACTGCGGCCACAGGCCCATCTCATTCGGGTACGGCATGGTCCAGTAGAACAGCCATGGCCGCCCCAGGTGCAGGATCGGGTACAGCGCGGCACAGATCACCGCCATCAGCGTCATCAGTTCCGCGAGGCGATTGAGGCTGTGCCGCCACGGGCGCTCGATCAGCCACAGCAGTGCCGAGATAAAGGTACCGGCATGGCCGATGCCCAGCCACCAGATGTAATTGAGAATGCCGAAGCCCCAGTGCACCGGCTGATTGTTGCCCCACAGGCCTACACCGTTGGCCAGCAACACGGTGGCAGAGGCCAGGTACAGCAGCAGCAAACCGAGGCCGATGCCGAACAACCAGCGCCAGGCGACCCGGCGCGGAAACTGCTGCAAGGGACCAAACACCTGCCGCGATACCTGCTGGTCGCTCAGGTCCAGGGGCAGAAAATGCCCGGTGTCGTGCAATAGCGGTTCAGACTTCATCGTTGCCCTCCCCGTCTTCGATCCGCGCCAGATAGCTGGTGCGCGGTCTGGTACCCAGGGCTTCGAGCAGGCGGTAATGCCGCGGATCACGGCGACCGCTGCTGACGGCGCTGGTGGGATCGGTGATATCGCCAAAACGGATGGCCTGACTCGGGCACGTCTGCTGGCAGGCGGTGACCACGGTGCTGGTGTCGAACTCGACGCCCTGCTGTTTGCTGTCGATCCGCGCGGCGCTGATCCGCTGCGTGCAATAGGTGCACTTCTCCATCACTCCGCGCGAGCGAACGGTCACCTGCGGGTTGCGTTGCGCCTGGATCGACGGGGCGGCGTTGGCGCTCCAGTCCAGCCAATTGAAGCGCCGCACCTTGTACGGGCAATACGACGCACAGGTACGGGTGCCGATGCAGCGGTTGTAGACCATCTGGTTTAGGCCATCGCGGCTGTGCACAGTGGCATTCACCGGGCAACCGGTTTCACAGGGTGCCTGTTCGCAATGCATGCAGGGCAAGGGCTGAAAACGCGAGCGCGGCGCGTCCAGGGAGCCCTGGTAATAATGGTCGATGCGCAGCCAGTGCATGTTGCGCCCGTTGGCGACCTGTTCGGCACCGACCACCGCGATGTTGTTTTCCGCCTGGCAGGCCGTGACGCAGGCATTGCAGCCGGTGCACAGGTCGAGATCGATGACCATGCCCCATTGCGGCCCGCTATCGTTAACCGACGTGTAGAGCGACGCCGGAATCTGCTGCACCGGAAGCTGCGGCCGATCTCGCGGCACCACGCGAATCGGCGGGGTCTCATCGTCCGGCAAGACGTGATGGGCCTGAGTGAATGCCAGCGCATGGCGATTGCCGTTGGACCGCACCGACGCACTCACCGAAGCGGCCTGGATCGGCCGCACCGCATAGCCCAGGCCGTTGCCGACCCGCCCGGCATGACTGCGCCCGTACCCGGCATACAAGGCGATCACCTGATCGGCCTGCCCCGGTTCGATCCACGCCGCACCGCGCAACAGTTGGCCCGATAGCGCCACCTCCACGCCGTCGCCATTGCGCACACCCACCTGTTCCGCCAGCCGTGGCGATAAGCCGACCACGTTGCTCCAGGTCAGGGTGCTGATGGGTTTAGGCAGTTCCTGCAGCCAGCCCAGGTTGGCGAAACGTCCGTCCCACACGCAAGGGTCCGGGCGTACTACGGCCTCCAGGCCTTCGGGGTCGGGCAGACTCAATACAACCGGCGCCGCCCCCGGGACGTCAATCGCCGGGCTAGCAGACTCAATCCAGCCATCGGACAACGCCTGGCGCCACCGGTTTTGCGCAACGTGAGACCAGGTAATTTGCACCGGTGTCAGGGCATCGCTGTCGGCGGAGGTCAACAACAACTCGATCAACTGGTGGAGGGTGCGGGTCGAGTACAACGGCTCGATCAATGGCTGAACAATGCAGGCGCTGCCATCCGCCGCCCGCACGTCGGTCCAGCCGTCGAGCGCGTGGTTAAGGGGCACATGCCAATGACAGTGCGCGGCGCTTTCATCGTAATAAAGCCCGGCGTGCAGACAGAACGGCACCTTTTGCATCAAGCCCTCAAGGCCCAGCTCGGGTGCCGAGGTTTGCAACGGATTGCAATCGAGCAGCAATAACTGGCTGACATTGCCCGCAGCCAGTTGCTGAGCCAACTGCTCCAGCGGCGCCCAGAATTGACTGTGTTCGTAGCCCAGCAATGTCGGCGTCTGCCAGTCCAGCGTCTGGCCATGCGCACCCAGCCGCTGATTGAGCCGCATCACCTGGGCCTGCACATCCGTCGCCGCTTGTGGGCCAACGCAGATCAAGCCGCGGCCGGGATGGACCTTGAGCGCTGCAGCGGCGGCCTCGACCCAATCGAGCTGCCGCGCACTCAGGCGCGGCTGGTCGGCGATGTTGTCGCCCAGCGTCCGGCTCAGCGCCAATGCCAGGTCAGCCAGGCGTGACGGTGCTATCGCCAGTCGACGCGTCGCAGCGGCGCCGGTCAGGGTCGGGATACTTTCGGCGACGAACGACAACGCCGCACCCTGCCCTTGCGCCGCTTGTCGTCGACGTTCGGCCCAACCTTGTTGCAAAGACGTCTGCCGCGGGCCACTGCCCAGTGGGTCGTCTTCCAGGCACACCAGCACCTCGGCATTCTGCAGATGACGCCGGGCCTGCAACGGCTGGCCGAACACCCGCTCACTGGCCCGCAGGGCTTCGGTCTCGGCGAAAGGTTCGGCGTGATACACCCGCGCCTCGGGCCAGCGCCGACGCAGAACATCGAGTTGGCGCCCGAGGGTTGGCGAACTGCTGGCGCCGCAGACGATGTGCAGGCCTTTGCCCTGCGCGGTGTCCAGCATCAGCCGTTGCCTGGCCAACGCACCGCGCACATCGTCCCAACTGGTTTCCCGGCCCTTGAAGCGCGGCGCCTGGGAACGGTCCGGATCGTACAGCTGCAGGATTGCCGCCTGGGTGAAGGCATCGCACGTACCTCCCGACATCGGGTGTTGCGGATTGCCTTCGAGTTTGATCGGCCTCCCGGCGACGGTCTTGCCCAGCACCGGTTGGGCGATGCCGCAAAACGGGATGGCGGTTGCGTACCAGCTCGCAATATCGGGGGTCAGTTGCGGTGCCTGGCGGACAGCCGGCACGGCTTGCTCGGGGGTTTTGCCGCAGGCCGCCAGACCGGCCATGGCCAGGGATGCCGCCATCAACTGTAGAAACCGCCGCCGGTCCATCAGCGGTGCGGCACCGGGGAACTCCGCTTCGATCAACGCCTGTGCCTCGGGCGTTGCGGCCAAGGCCTCGAGCCCGCGCCAGTACGCAGCGCCCTTGAGCCCGGCGAGGTGTGCGCGCAGGGCGGCAAAATCCATGGCGGAGGCGCTCATCGATGGCAGGTCCCGCAGTCGGTCAAGCCTCGCGGGTCGATGTGCCGTTCCTGCATCAGGCGTTCGCCGAGCACCCGCCGATCTTCGTCGGTGTGCCATTGCGGCGCGGTGACTTGCCCGACCGGACGCAGGTGCGGTGCGGGATCTCGATGGCAGGCCAGGCATTGCCCCATGTTCAACGGTTCGGCCTTGAACAACAGCTGCATGCGGTCCACCGCGCCATGACATTCGCTGCAACCGACGCCAGCGTTCACGTGCACGCCGTGATGGAAGTACACATAATCCGGCAGCTCAACCACACGCTGCCAATGCAACGGCTGTTGCTCGCGCAGGCTCTTGCGCAACGGCTCAAGCACGTCGGCATTTTTCCAGATTTGTGAGTGGCAGGTCATGCAGGTTTCGGTGGGCGGCAGACTGGCCATCGCGGAGGACTCCACGGCACTGTGGCAATAGCGGCAATCGATCTTCAACTCGCCCGCATGATGCGCGTGACTGAACGGCAGCGGCTGTTCGACCACCCAGTTACGGCCGGTTCGATAATCGGAACGGTCCAGGGCCAACACCACGAGCAAGCCTCCCGCGAGGCCGACGAACAGCATCAGCAACCCCAGGCGCAGCCAGGTATCGGCCGAGCGGCTGAAGATCTGCGCCATCGCCGGATTCCAGAATTCAGGTTCTTAAGGCTATGGCTACGTCTGCGCTCAGGAGTTCTTATTTTTTAGCGATTTTATTAGAGCACCGACCGCCTCGGTTTGAGCGAGCCTGCTCGCAAAAGCGTTGGATCAATCGACCGCTTGACCCTCTGACACGCCGCGTTCGCGAACAGGCTCGCTGCCACACTTCACTTTTTGCTTCGAGGCAACACCGCGCCCAACACCTGCTTCGCGGTTTGCACGATCACACCGGCTTCGTCCGGGTCGCCCTTGAGCAAGGTCGAGGCAAATTTCTTTGCCTGCTCCAGTTTGATGTGCGGTGGCAGCGGCGGAACATTGGGGTCGGTCTTGAACTCGATCAGCACCGGAACGTCCGACGCCAGTGCCTGCTCCCAGGCGGCGGCAACGTCCACTTCGCGATCGACGAAAATGCCCTTGAGGCCGATGGAAATGGCGAACAAATGGTAGGGGACGTCAGGAATGTTTTGCGAGGCTTCGAATTTGGGATCGCCTTCCATCACCCGTTGCTCCCAAGTGACCTGATTGAGGTCTTCGTTGTTGAACACTGCGCAAATCCATTTCGGACTTTCCCATCGCCGCCAATATTTGGCGACGGTGATCAGCTCGGCCATGTTGTTCATCTGCATCGCGCCATCGCCCACCAAGGCAATCACTGGACGTTGCGGGTAGGCGAATTTTGCCGCAATCGCATACGGCACGGCGGCGCCCATGGACGCCAGCCCGCCGGACAGCGAGCACTTCATGCCACGGCGGATTTTCAGGTCACGGGCGTACCAGTTGGCACAAGACCCCGAGTCGCTGGTGATGATGGCCAGCTCCGGTAATCGCGGCGACAGTTCGTACACCACACGCTGCGGGTTGATCGGGTCGGCTTTGGCCAGCGCGCGTTTTTCCAGGGTCTTGTCCCAGGCGCTGCGCCAGCCTTCGACCTTCTTGCGCCATTTGCGTGAGGTCTTCGGCACCAACAAAGGTGCAAGCGCGGCGAGGGTTTCAGCGGCGTCGCCCACCAGATTGACCTCCATGGGATAACGCAGGCTGAGCATGTCGGGCTGCAAATCGATCTGGACTCCCCGCGCCTGCCCTTCTTTGGGCAGGAACTCGGAATAAGGAAAACCGGAACCGATCATCAGCAAGGTGTCGCATTCCATCATCAGCTTGTAGCTGGGCTCAGTGCCCAGCAGACCGATGCTGCCCGTGACCCAGGGCAGATCGTCGGGCAAGGCCGCCTTGCCCAACAACGCCTTGGCCACCCCAGCGCCGAGTTTTTCCGCTATGGCAATCACTTGGTCGGTGGCGTTCAAGGCGCCGGCACCGATCAGGATGGCGACTTTCTCACCCGCATTCAGCACCTCGGCGGCGCGCTGCAGATCGGCCTCGTAGGGAACCACCTTTGGCTTGCTGTAACCGACGCCGGAATGCACCGTGCCGTGCGCCCTGCCCGGTTCTTCGTAATTGGCTTCCTGCAGGTCGTTGGGCAGGATCAGCGCCGTCACCCGCCGCTCGCCAATGGCGGTGCGCACCGCACGGTCGATCAGGTGCCGAACCTGCGCCGGCACCGAAGCTTGCTGCACGAACGCCCCGGCGACGTCCTTGAACATCGACAGCAGATCCAGCTCCTGTTGATAGTGACCGCCGAGCGCCGCGCGCGCCTGCTGGCCGACGATCGCCAGCACCGGCATGTGATCCATGCGTGCGTCATACAGCCCAGTGATCAGGTGCGAAGCGCCGGGGCCGGAGGTCGCGATACACACGCCCAGTTCGCCGGTGAATTTGGCATGGGCCGACGCCATGAAGGCGGCCATCTCCTCATGCCGGGCCTGGACGAATTCGATCTTTCCTTGAGCGCGGCTCAACGCACCGAATACACCATTGATGCCATCCCCCGGATACCCAAAAATCCGCGTAACGCCCCATTGGCTGAGTCGCTCTACCAGAAAGTCGCTGACTGTGATTGTCATGAAGATCCTCTTCTCTAGTCCGATGGCGATAATCGCTACAGAAACAACAGGTATTCAGCCAACCTTGTCGTTGTCCTGTTCGGGCGTTTCAATGCCGAGTTCTTCTTCATGGTCATCCCGTGGGTAACCAGGTAACCCACGCGTGTCATCTGATTCTTTAAGATGACCCGGCGGAGTCTTCTTCCCGCCCCAATCCGTGGTGCTATTCGGATCTTCATCACGGCCAGCCGTGCCAAGCACGCAGCCGTCGTCATTGGGGTTGCCCAGCCCCTCGGCGGGTCTTTCCTCAGTGATAGTTGGTTGGGTTTTCATAACGCCTCCAATTCAAGTCATGAGACTTCTTTGAAGATGTGGTCAGTACCAGAGTGCAGCTCAATTGACGAACGGTATACGCTACGTCACCTCCCACTTCGTAGCTGAAGTCAACTCGGGCATGTACCAATTGCACCTCGCATGCCTGTGCTCATGGGTAAATTACTTAAGAGCAGCGACAGTCGTGACTATTTTGCGGCTAATAAGCGCGGTGCATGCGGTGCCGCTAATAGTCGGAGCAGCTGTCCCTTCAACTTCCTAGGTATAACGCTGGCCTCGGTGGCCAATAGCTTTCGCTTATCCCGAGCAATCTTTTAGGTACGTCTCTGCAATTCGAAGCAATTCTTCGTACTGTTCTTGCGCGGTCATTCTGACTTCAGGCTTTCCATTAACTCGTGCCAACTGAAAGCACACTTGCGCCATTTGGAACCGTTCATATTCGAGAGGATTCCACCAAGAGCCAGTGGTTTTGTAGGAGTAAAAGCACCTAAAAAAAATAGGGGTCGGGAGATAAAAAATCTCGCAACCCCTTGAATTATATGGTCGGGACGGAGTGATTCGAACACTCGACCCCTAGCACCCCATCTCCTTTTTCATACTTCTTGAAAGATTCCAAAATTTCACTCTGGATTTTTCTAAGCTAGTATTTACTTGAGCTCCAGCGGTGTTCTGCTCTACGAGAGTCCAGTAACGTCCATCAAGAGCCGACGTTTTTGTGGGGGTAAAAGTAGGGGGAGTCCGTTTCATGGCCAAAATTACCATCAAAGAACTCGAGTCGCTGACCGTCAATGATGTCGGCCGGATCCTCCGGGAGGACGGCAATCTGGCCGGTCGAATTTCCGTGCGTAAGGACGGTGTGTCGGTCAGTTTTTTCTATCGGTATCGCTGGGGCGACCAGAACAAAGAATACGCCTGCGGGTCCTGGCCACGCAAATCCCTGACGGACATCCGCAAGGCCCGCAACCAGGCACGGGCACTCATTGATGAGCAGATCAATCCCAACGAGCACAAGAAAACCGCCAAGGCGCAGGCATACGCCGCGGCTAACGTAGAGGCCGAACAAGTAAAAACGACGAAGGTGCAAACGCTGACCGTCCAGGATCTGGCCAAGGCCTGGCTGTTGGATGGCGTGGCGCGTAAAGACGGCAATGCTGAATTGCAGCGTCGTTTTAACAAGGACCTTTTTCCGGCACTTGGCAAGACCGCGGTGAACAATGTTTCTGAACACGATGTTCGGGCGCTGATCCGGGCCGTGGTCAACCGCGGCGCTCACCGGCAAGCCATCAGCTTCTTCGCCGACCTTACCCAGATGTTTAGCTGGGCTAGAAAGCGTCAGCCCTGGCGGGCCTTATTGATCGAGGGTGATCCAACTGAGCTGGTCGACATCTCCCCCTTGATCCCTGCCGACTACGAAGCCGAAAGAAGCCGCATCCTTTCGCCAACTGAGCTGTTGGAACTGCACAACCGCTTCCAGCAAATGACCGCCGATTACAACGCCCTCCCCGCCGGCCAAAAATACGAGGGCATTCGGCCGTTAAAGAAAGAAACTCAACTCGCGCTCTGGATCAGCCTGGGCACCTTGTGCCGGATTGGCGAGCTGCTCCAGTCCGAATGGAAAAATGTCGACCTGGACCGGCAGACCTGGTTCCTCCCGAGCGAAAACGTCAAAGGCGCCCGGGGCAAGAAACAGGACCACCACGTTTTCCTCTCCCCCTTCGCCTTGCATTTCTTTCAGGAACTTAAAACCCTGACGGGCGACTCCCAGTGGTGCTTCCCCAACAAGCAGGATGATGGGCATGTGGACGTCAAAGTGGTGAGTAAACAGGTCGGCGATCGCCAGGCCCGGTTCAAAAACCGCAAGGCCCTTTCCAGGCGGCGTCATGACGATACCCTGGTGCTTGCTGACGGCCAGAACGGTGACTGGACACCGCATGATCTGCGCCGCACGGGTGCGACCATGATGCAGGCCTTAGGTGTCAACCTGGATGTTATCGATCGCTGCCAAAATCATGTGCTGGCCGGTTCGCGGGTGAGACGCCACTACCTGCATCATGATTATGCCGACGAGAAAAAACGCGCCTGGCATCTGTTGGGCGATCGGCTCAGTGCCGTGTTGTCCTCCACCTACGAGCACCCACCGATCGTGTCGATGATGTCTTTTCCAGGATGTACCGCGATCGGATCCCTACCGCCTTCATAAGTCGGTGTCTTTAGTGCTGAGTCCTTATAGTTTCGTGGACATCGCCGAGCGTTTTCTTCAGATCGATCCCGGCCTGTTGACGCCAATGCCGAATTGCCCCACGTGCCTATGTGAGACTAACCCACCTCAAAATCAGCATTGATCTGGAAAAGGTAACGGTGCGAGGAATCAATCTCGGCAACCAAGCCAATTTGGCGTCGGAACCCACAATCTACCCACTGAAAGTCAATCTAAGCGACACATTTTGACGCTCCCACTCGGCAACCTAGCGCTATTGGTCAGCAGCAGGATAACGCTATGCCAGTCTCTCCGCGTCTGTTCACCCTCGTCTGTGCTTGCTGCTCCTGGAAGGAAACCATCCTGCCTCATAGCCATTTGGCAGCGCTCAGCCCAGACACATGTTTTTGTTGCCCCGAATGCCGCTCCCCTTCGCTTGAGCGTCGAGAGGCGAGTCGTCAGGAAATTCTCAGAACCCGCCTCGATGAATTTTCATCCTCAACAAGTACGCTTGAGTGTCGCGACACAGGTTGTCGCCCCATCCTGGAAAATATGCAAAAAACCTAGGGGAACCCGGCTATGAAGAACCTGTTTGCTGTCATCGGACTGTGTGTGGTGCTGAAGAAAGGCTACGAATTTTACCGCGAGTACAGCGAACTCAAGCGCGCCAGGCAACGACCCCCGCCTTCAGCCTCTTGAGTCAAGGCACCGAGCCACGATCCTTCTCAAGTTCCATATTCCGCTGCCGAAAGACTTCGGTCGTATGCAATCCACATATAGATGGCACATAGCTATCCAAGTGAGTAGGATCAACGCCAACTTGACGCCAGCTTGATGTTCGTCAGTTGAGATGCAGAACAAGGAAGGCATCATGTCCCAAGCGAAAGATACGCTACTCAGGCTATTCGCATTATTGCGCCTGATCCCCACCGAGCCGCAGCGTATTGCAACACCTACCCTGCTCGAAAAGCTTCGAGAACGGGGCTTTTCCATGACCCTGCGTTCAATTCAGCGCGACTTGAACCGGTTGTCGATCCCCTTCTCGTTACAGTGCAACGACAGCGAGGTTCCTTTACGCTGGAGCTTCAACCGTGGGCAAGGCGTTGGCCCTGCACAACGATGCCGACACGCTGGTGTTCACCGGTTCGACCAAGATTGCCAAGCAACTAATGATCTACTCCGCCGAATCGAACATGAAGCGCGTCTGGCTGGAAGCGGTGGCAAGAGCCCGAACATCGTCTTTACCGATGCCCCTGATCTGCAAGCCGCTGCCGAATCCGCCGCTAGCGCCATTGCCTTCAACCAGGGCGAAGTCTGCACCGCCGGTTCGCGCCTGCTGGTGGAGCGCTCGATCAAAGACAAATTCCTGCCGATGGTGGTCGAGGCACTAAAAACCTGGAAACCAGGCAATCCGCTTGATCCGGCGACCAACGTCGGCGCGCTGGTAGATACCCAGCAGATGAACAACGTGCTGTCCTATATCGAATCCGACCATACCGATGGCGCCAATCTGGTGGCCGGCGGCAAACGCATCTTTGAGGAAACGGTTGGCACTTATGTTAAGCCGACGATTTTCGAGGGCGTAAACAACGCGATGAAGATCGACCAGAAAGAGATCTTCGGCCCAGTGCTGTCGGTGATTACATTCGATACCGTGGAGGAAGCAATTAACATCGCCAACGACAGTCCGTATGGCTTGGGTGCTGAGGTGTGGACCGCCGACATCTTCAAGGCACACCTTACCGCCAAGGCCCCTGCGTGCCCGTAGCGGTGAGTCAACCAGTACGATGGTGGCGACAAGACTGCGCCCATTGGTGGCTTCAAGCAATCGGGCAACGGTTGCGACAAGTCGTTGCATGCTTTCGACAAGTAAGCTGAGCTTAAGGCTACCTGGATCAAGTTGTAAAAAATCAGAGCTTAACCGTCTGGTGCAATCCGAGGACTAGCGTTTCCCCAAGGCATGGTCGCAACTTGGCCATGCCTGTTTTTGACCGGTTCCCGGCACAAAGCATTAATGAATACGCATAATCTCACCCGCATTTGCCAACGGACAAATAAACGTCAACCGATTCTTTCGTAATGACCAACGCTGGTAACTAACTGCGCAGAACCTGCTAACGGGCGGCTGCGACATCGCTCAAATCAGTAGATCTGGCGCTGCGCATCGTTCCTCGAGCAAATGCATAAACATGGTCAAACTCTGCAACTCAGTCCCCCCGACGCCACACCTGCCACGTTCGCAAATAGCGAAGTACCCTGAACAACCTCACACTCACGGTATTTCCGCCCGGCGCGCTGCGGTATCAGCGCCAAGCCGACAAACTAAAAGTCACGAAATAGCACTGTTTTTATAAAAAACCGCCTCCTCACACCCCCTCCTACCTGCACTAATCCAACCGAAGTCCGTTAGATTAAAAAAGGGAGCTGACGCCCCCCAACCTTAACATTACATTTGAATAATCCTAAACATTTCTCAAAGGAAGATTTTGGCCACCGATGAAAAAACTAGATCTTGGACTATTCATTGACACTAGATAAATCTCGCTCCGCTAGCTCGTTTTCGCGAATCAACTTTTTATCAATTTTCCCCACACTTGTTTTGGGTATATTATCAACGAATATAAATTTTTTTGGAATCGCCCATTTATTTATGCTACCTCTGCCAACGAACTGCATAAGGTGGTCCTCCAGATCCGCCTGATTGATTCGGGATGATGGAGTAAGTATTACCATGGCCATCGGTCGTTCGCCCCACTGAAGATCGGGAATACCAACTACCGCAACGGACATGACTGCAGGATGCTTACTGATCAAGCTCTCCAGTTCTAAAGAGCTGATCCACTCGCCACCGGTCTTGATAACATCTTTAATACGGTCCTTGATTTCCAAAATGCTACCTGTATCAATACAACCAATATCACCAGTGTGCAACCAGCCACCGTCCCAGAGTTCGGCAGTCTTTTCTGGATCATTCAGGTAGCCTTGGGTAAGCCAGGGAGCACGTACCACAACTTCTCCCATTGATTCACCGTCGTGCGGCACGTCCTTGCCATAACTGTCGATGATCCTCATGTCAACCATGGCAACTGGCACCCCTGTCTTGATGCGAAGCGGGAGTTGCTGGTCCATCGGCTGGTCAAGCTCGAAGTCCCGAAGATACGTACAGCTTAACAATGGGCAGGTTTCAGACATGCCATAGCCCGTGTGCACCAGAATCCCTCTAGCTGCCGCCTGGCTGGCGGTGCCGAGTGCCAGGGCACTTCCGCCCAATAGCATCTTCCAGTTACTAAAGTCAGTCTCGGTTGCCTCGGGGCAAGCCAGGATCATCTGTAGGATTGTCGGCACGCAGTGGCTGAAGGTGACCTTCTCATGCCGATAGAGGCGGACAAGGGCATTGGGCTCATACCGACCAGGATAAACCTGTTTAACCCCCATCAAAGTCGCCACATAGGGTATTCCCCAAGCGTGAACGTGGAACATTGGGGTGATTGGCATGTAGACATCGTCAGAGCGCAGCAGCGGCAGCCCTCGATAGGCGCCTAGGGTGCCGACCGCGGCCAGCGTATGCAGAACCAGCTGGCGATGGGTGAAATGCACTCCCTTCGGGTTACCGGTTGTGCCAGTTGTGTAGAACACGGTGGCAACCGAGTTCTCGTCAAAATCGGGGAAGTCATAAGTCGGGGGAGATAGGGACAGCAACTGCTCGTACTCGCCCACTACGGGCAAAGTCGTTGCTTTAGCAGCCTCATCGCTCAGCTGGATAAACCCTTTGACGGTAGTCAGCTCGCCATGTATTTGCTCGAGCAGCGGCAGAAAGTCATCATGCGCGAGGACAAAATCATCCTCTGCGTGGTTCATCGTATAAAGTATCTGCTCCGGAGACATACGAATGTTGACCGTATGCAGCACGGCCCCAATCATCGGCACCGCGAAAAAACACTCAAGATAGCGATGACTGTCCCAATCAAGCATCGCCACGGTGTCCCCAGGCTTAACCCCTGCGGCAGTCAACACGTTGGCCATTTGCCCAATACGCTTGTTAAGTGTGCGATAGCTGTAGCGAAGCCTGTCAGCGTACACAATCTCCTGCTCTGCTTCATAACGCTGCCCTGAGAGCAGTAAACTCTTTATCAGCAATGGATAATTATATGCGCCCGGTGCAGAGGGAATTATTTTTGTTTTAATCATGGCCACATCTCCCGATGAAATTGATTGAATCTCAATGAGTATTTTGTCCTAGCTAGTATGCCTGGCTGCGCAACTGCAATGCCTTGGCGTCACTTGGCCAGGCCGGCGCGGTCAGAACTGAGCGGCATCAAGTTCGTAAAGCGATTTACTACCGGCCTTGACTGCAGCGCTCAATGATTGAATGCGTGGTAAAAGACGAGCGAAGTAGAAACGCGCAGTGCCGAGCTTGCTGACGTAAAAGTCTTCTTGTTCTTGCTTGTTTAAAGCTGCGCGCGCCATCAGCGCCCACATGTAGGCGTATGCGGTGTAACCAAATACCTGGAGGTACTCCACCGAGGCGGCACCGATCTCATTAGTATTAGCCCTGGCCTGCACGATGACCCAAGCGGTCAGCGCATCAAGGGTGTCGATGGCGGTTTGCAACGGTACGGTGAACTCGATCAAGCCCTCATCGGCAGCGCTAATGAAATCCTTCACTTCGTTACTGAAATGCTTGTAGCAACTCCTACCGCAGCCGACCACCTTGCGCCCCATCAAGTCGAGCGCCTGGATGCCATTTGTACCTTCGTAAATCTGGGTAATCCGGCAGTCCCGGATCAACTGCTCCTGGCCCCACTCGCGAATGAAACCATGACCGCCAAAGACCTGTTGGCCATGCACCGTGGTCTCTAAACCCATATCGGTTAGGAAAGCCTTTACTACAGGGGTCAACAAGGCAACCATTTCTTCGGCACGCACTCGCGTGGTGGCATCTTCGCTGTACTTGGCTGTGTCCAGTTGCATCGCAACATAGCTGTAGAAAGCACGCCCTCCCTCGTTTAGCGCTTTCATCGTCAGCAACATACGACGAACGTCCGGGTGCACGATGATCGGATCCGCACCTTTGTCTTTGGCTTTGGCTCCAGTTGGTGCGCGACTCTGGAGACGTTCACGGGCGTATTCGATCGCGCTCTGGTATGACCGCTCGCCCAACGCTAGACCTTGGATACCAACGCCCAGGCGCTCGTAGTTCATCATGGTGAACATCGCCGCCAGCCCCTTGTTTGGCGCATCCACGATCCAGCCGGTGGCGCCATCGAAGTTCATCACACAGGTGGCCGCGCCCTTGATGCCCATCTTGTGTTCGATCGAGCCGCAATGGGCTGCATTGCGTTCACCCAAAGTGCCATCAGCGTTGACCATGAACTTAGGTACTATAAAAAGCGAGATACCCTTAGGGCCAGCCGGGGCGTCAGGAAGCTTGGCCAGCACCAGATGGATGATGTTCTCGGTCAGGTCCTGCTCACCACCGGTGATGAATATTTTGGTACCGGTGACCGTGTAGCTGCCATCGGCCTGAGGTTCGGCCTTGGTACGGATAATCCCAAGGTCGGTGCCCGCATGCGGTTCAGTCAGGCACATTGATCCAGTCCACCGGCCCTCGTACATGTTGGGAAGGTATCGGGTCTTCAACTCTTCACTGGCGTGGTTCAAAATCGACAGGCAGGCCCCGGCAGTCAACATCGGGTACAGGGCAAACGACATATTTGCCGAGTTGACCATTTCTTCGACCTGTGCACCGATCAACTTAGGCATGCCCATCCCGCCAAATTCCGGCGCACCGCCGACTCCCACCCAGCCACCCTCTGCATAGGTTCGGTAGGCCAGGGGGAAACCTGCAGGAGTCTTCACCGCGCCGTCACGCCATGAGCATCCCTCTTCGTCGCCGCTGCGATTAAGCGGAGCAATCACTTCACCCGTAACTTTTCCGGCTTCCTCCAAGATGGCCATAGCTGTTTCTTCATCTGCCACCTCGGCCAAGGCAGGCATTTGAGCCCACAACTTGGAGACCTCGAACACTTCATTGAGGACAAAGCGCATATCGCGCAACGGAGCTTTGTAATCAGCCATAACAGAGTCTCTTAATATTGTTTGCATGGGTATGCAGTGGTTGATGTAGAGCCAGCTTCACCTGCGAGCAATACGCTCCTGGGTCACGGGAGCATTCCAAAGTACGGTGTGCACCGACAACGGCAGAACGCTGGCAAGCGATCCAAGCACAATTGCACTTAGTACTGCGGGCCTCTGCAATGCTGTCAGTTCACACTGTTCCAGCCAGCTTGGCAGGTTGTTCAACCAGGCCATTACCGCGTGCACGGTCGCCGCAAGCACCGGCGAGGGTGCGCTCGCCCCAGCCTCGCGCAACAGGACCAAAAAACGATGTTCATACTCTTGTCGCATCTTGCAAATGTGTTGCTGGTGCTCCAGCGAAAGGCAGTGGAACTCACGCTCAGCGATCAGAAAATGCATGGCGCGTCGCTCGTGCAAGCCAATGTGCGCACGCACGAACACCTTCAGGCACGCAAGAGAGCAATCCTTATCGCGGCACCGCGCTAACGCGAGTAAGTCGGTGAAGAGCGCCTCGATCAACTCGAACAACAGCTGTTCTTTGCTCTCAAAATGGCAATAAAAGGAGCCGGGGCCCATCCCCAGTTGCAGCGCCAGTTCGCGTACGCCTATCCGAGCAAAACCTCGCTGGGCGAAATGCTGCAAGGCGGTTTTGCGCAGCGGTGCCAATCGCGAAGGGATAGACTGCTCTGCGCACTTATCACTCATTTGATTCATTCACCAACGCACCTCTAGACGCGCTCAAAGATCGCTGCGATGCCCTGACCACCACCGATACACATGGTCGCCAATGCATAGCGTCCCTGGATGCGATGCAGTTCATGGACAGCTTTGGTCACAATCATCGCTCCGGTAGCACCCACTGGATGACCGATGGAAATACCCGAACCGTTCGGGTTGACTCTGGCAGGATCAAACTCAAGCTCGCGTGCCACAACAAAGGCCTGGGCAGCGAAGGCTTCGTTGGACTCGATCACGTCAAGGTTTGCGACCGTCAAGCCGGCGCGTTTCAGAGCAAGACGAGTAGCAGGAATCGGCCCCAGCCCCATCAACTCCGGCTCAACGCCGGAACACGCGTAGCTGACCAGACGCGCCAGCGGACGCAAGTTATCGCTCTTGACCGCCGCATCAGTTGCCAACAGCAGCGCTGAGGCGCCGTCGTTCAAACCCGAAGCGTTGCCGGCGGTAACTGTCCCGTCCGGTTTGAACGCCGCTTTCATAGCTGCCAACTCTTCCAGCGTGACATCACCGCGCACGTGCTCATCGATCTCGAACAACTGCATGCCTTTACGCGTTTTCACTTCCACCGGTACGATCTGCCCGACAAAGCGACCCTCAGAGATGGCGCGAGCCGCACGTTTCTGGCTTTCCAGCGCGAGCGCATCCTGATCGGCGCGGCTTACACCATAACGCTCGGCGATGTTCTCGGCGGTAATGCCCATGTGAATGCGGTGAAAGGGGTCATGCAAAATACCCAGCATGTAGTCAATCGCCTGCATGTCGCCCAGACGCCCACCCCATCGTGCGCCAGGAAGGATGTAGGGCCCACGACTCATGCTCTCGGCACCGCCGGCAATTGCAACCTCGTTTTCCCCCAACAACAGGCCCTGTGCCGCTGAAATAATCGCCTGTAGGCCGGACCCGCACAGGCGATTGACGTTGAACGCTGGAGTCTCCTTAGGTATGCCGGCCTGGATTGCGGCAACCCGAGAGAGATAGGCGTCACGCGTATCGGTTGGGATTACAGTACCCATCACAACATTGCCGACACGGTCCGGTGCGCAACCGCTGCGTCGCAGGGCAGCCTGAACGGCGGTCGTGGCTAATTGCGATGGCGGAATATCCTTTAGTGTGCCACCGAAGGAGCCAATTGCAGTTCGTGATGCGCTGACGATAAACACTTCAGGTGTAGACATGGAAACTCCACTAAATTTGTTATTAAGTTGCACGCTTCGGCGCCGACACTATTGATGTCGCGTTGAGCTACACAACGTCTATGCCTTTAACGAACCGATCAAAAACGCGACTAAAAAGTGAGCGCTCGCCTAGCAAGCACATTATTTGCAATTGCAAGCAGCTGCTTGCCATACAATCACAGGCTCTTGTCATCCAATGACAATCGATCTGCTGCGGTACAAGTGAGCCGCGAATTGTGGCAATGACGCAGATTCGGAAATCGGGCATAAGCGACGGGAGCTTCCGGATTAGTGATCCATTTTTCTATGAAACCAAAAGCCGCGGCTAGAATTCGCGACGGTGCGGCCACGACCCGATATTTCTCACTATCGGTGTTTGAATATTGCTTTCCTTTTGGCAAGAAACGCGCCCATCCCTTCTTTTTGATCCTCTAAAGCGAAGGCAGAATGAAAAAGCCGCCGCTCGAACAACAGACCTTCCGCAAGACTGCTTTCAAATGCACGATTAACAGACTCTTTAATCATCATCGTGACAGGTAGCGAAAAGCCAGCGATGGCTTGGGCTGCGCTTAATGCTTCATCCAGAAGACGCTCAACAGGCACTACACGTGCTACAAGCCCGGATTTTTCGGCTTCAAAAGCATCCATCGTCCCGCCCGTGAGACACAAATCCATGGCTTTAGCCTTGCCAAGGGCACGAGTTAACCGCTGCGTGCCCCCTGCTCCCGGCAAAATGCCAAGCCGAACTTCGGGCTGACCAAATTTTGCGTTCTCGGCAGCGATGATGATGTCGCACATCATTGCAAGCTCACACCCGCCCCCGAGGGCAAACCCCGCGACTGCACCAATTACGGGTTTTCGAGACTTACCTAGCCGCTCCCAATTACGGGAAACAAAATCAGTCTTATAAGCACGCATATAATCAAATGATTTCATCGCCTGGATGTCCGCGCCAGCCGCAAAGGCTTTATCGCTGCCTGTAAGAACGATGCAACCTATTTCTTCATCGGCCTCAAATAAATCGACCGCATCAGAAATCCTATACATAACCTCATCATTCAACGCATTAAGAACATCAGGCCGATTGATTTTGATCAACCCTACACGCCCATGAACCTCAACGACGACAGAGCCATTACTATCCAATTTCTATCTCCCCGAAGATGTAGAGTTTGGTCATCATTAAAATAACGCCTCTAAACACTGATTCAGCGCGAGACTACGGACTGCTGATCAACCACGCATCACACAGACCCATGCACACCTAAATAGGCTAATCAGCTTACCGTAACCAGATGCTCGCGCTGAATTTATAGTTAAGCGGACGTCAATTAATATTGGTAAAAGCCACGACCTGTCTTACGGCCGAGATAGCCCGCTTCTACCATTTCCACGAGAAGTGGAGCTGGGCGATATTTGGAGTCTTTGAACGATTCGAATAGAACTTGCATCACGGCTAATTGAACATCAAGGCCAATCATGTCGCACAGTGCCAGCGGGCCAATAGGATGGTTGGCACCCATTTTCATGGCCTCATCAATTTCCGACGCCGATGCGAGATTTTCGCTCAAGGCAAACACAGCTTCGTTGAGCATTGGACAAAGCAGGCGATTTACAACAAAGCCCGCACTATTTTTCACTTTTACCGGCGTCTTCCCTACTGCCTTGGCTAATGCCTCCATCGAAGAAAACGCCGATTCGCTGGTTTGAAGCCCGCGAATAACTTCAACAAGGGCCATGACCGGAACGGGATTAAAAAAGTGCAACCCCACCACTCGTTCAGGTCGCGTAGTCGCTGCTGCCAGTCGGGTAATAGAGATCGACGATGTATTAGATGCCAGGATTGCTTCCGGCCGCACAATGGCATCTAACTGGGCCATCAGATTCAACTTCAATTCAAGGTTTTCGGTCGCGGCCTCAATCACGACGTCGCAATCAGCCAGGTCCGAGAGATTGACGCTCGTCCGAATCCTTGATAAAGCTTCCGACTTCTGTTGACCGACGATTTTTTCCTTACTGAGCAGACGGGACAGACTTTTCTCTACGGTATCCAAAGCTCGGTCAAGCGCGGCAGCTGAGATATCAATCAGCGCGACGTCGTATCCATTGATTGCGAAAACCTGACTGATCCCGCTCCCCATGGTACCCGCGCCAAGAACACCAATTTTTTGCATATTCATATGGACTCCTAAAGAAAACAATAAGTTGAAAATTTACTTCAAATATTTTTTACTGCATGCTTTGAACTCTTCAGTTCCTGCGCATCGCAGCAATTCAAATAGAACCATCTCTCGCGTAACCAGGATGACACCCGAAGTTTGTAATCGACTTAATGCCGCCGACTTGTCGATTTCCGCTCGTGAACCAACAGCGTCGATCACCACGAAAACCTGTTTTCCGGCAGCGACGAGGTCCAATGCAGTAAGCATCATGCAAGCGTGTGCTTCGATTCCGCACAGAATCCATTGATCTTGCAAAAGAAATTCTTTAGCAGTGTTTGCACCCTCTTCAACGCAAGAAAAATAGTTCTTATTTAGAATCGTAGGTTTCTGGGAGTATGCCAACAGTTCATCTGATATAGGACCCAAGCCGTTAGAATAGTGCGCGGAAAATCGCACGGCGATCTCAAGATCTTCACACAACCCTACCAACCACTGACAGTTCTGAAGGATTTTCTGGTGATCGGGCACTGGTTGCAACACCTTAGGTTGCATATCTATCACTAGAAGCGCCGCTTTAGCTCTATTAATTTTCAAATTTACTTCTCCATCTTTTTTGTGCCACCAGAACCGTCACGACGCGATTGCGCCGCTTGAACCCTGCCGCTACCGCCGACTCAATACCATCAAGAACCTTTTTCAACTTGTCTCTTCGTGTCAGTATAGAAAAACGCTCGCGCGAAAGTGAATCAAGACTTATGTTAAGTCGCTGTACGCACAAACGATGTAACTGTATTGCATGCTCAGCCAAATGAGTGCCGTTCGTTGTGATTGCCAGATCTGCCAACTCTTTATGCCCAGCTAGTTTACTCAGGGGGCCAGTCCAAACCCTTCCTTACCAGGGACTGGCCCTCTGTAACACGCATCTTGCGCACTCCAACGGCGATAAACGTGCTAGCCACAGCTCCTCAATAATCAATACTCAATACTCAATACTCAATACTTCGTCTCGAGCGGTTACGCGCATAATTTCAGGCATCAATAAATGTAGCGAAATCACAACGCTCGGACACCGACAGTCTCAAATAACTATTCGCCTACCAAATGGATCGACTAACTGAACGCCAGCCATCTGACACTCTTAATTCATTAGGTAAATATCTTGAAACTGATTTAGCGTGCGCCCATATGATTTACACAGAACATCATTCGCTCAGCCTCTATAGCTACCTATTGATCTTTTGCCGAGCGCTTGTCTAGAAAAGCGCCAATGCCTTCGATAGCGTCAGCTTCCATGGCATTACATGCCATGACTTCAGCAGCATATGCATATGCATCCTCAACGCACATTAATTTTTGACGATAAATCATCGACTTACCATAGCTAACGGCTGTCGCACTCTTTGAGGAAATAGCAGAAGTTAAAACGCTCACAGCACTATCGAGATCTTCACATTCAACGGACTCATTGACCAATCCCCACTCTACCGCTGTTTTTGCATCGATAAATTTCCCGGTAAACAACATCTCAAAAGCTCGCTTAACGGGCACGTTCCGGGTCAGCGCAACAGATGGCGTAGAGCAAAAAAGTCCCAAATTAATACCTGAAGCCCCAAAGCGGGCTTCCCTTGCGGCAACTGCCAAGTCGCAGCTCGCTACCAGCTGACAGCCTGCCGCAGTTGCAACGCCTTGCACACGAGCGACTACAGGCACAGGTAACGACTGAACTCTTAGCATTACATCGCTGCATAAACGAAATAGGTTCTGGTAAAAAACAATATTTTGGTTTTTCTGCATTTCGCGCAAATCGTGACCTGCGCAAAAGGCATTTCCTTTCGCGGCCAAGACGACACAGCGAATACTGGAGTCGGAAGCGATAAAATCTAAACGTTCTTTCAGCGCATTTAGCATTTCTTCCGACAACGCGTTGAACTGTTGCGGCCTGTTAAGCCATAACGTCACAACGTCGTTTTGGCGCTCGCTCAGGACTATATCATCTACATTAGACATGGATTATGACCTTTATACCTGCGCATACTCGAAGCGGTCTACGCAGGCTGGTTTATTCATTCAGGAGTAACTACCTACCGTAATCTTGGCCTTAATGGAGTTCCCTATAAAGCATCTTTTGTGTGCGCCTGCATGTAGACGAGCAATAGCCTTTTCATCGGGCTGTTTTTCCCCAGAGAATACTATTTTTGGGTAAAGCTCAATCAAGGTAATTTCCAGATTGCCACTGTCGGCTTTCTCAAGGTATCCGACAGGTGTGTCACTGTAGGACTCGGGGAGAAATCCCTGCTGCTCAGCGATTGCCAGAAAAAAGAGCATGTGACAGCTGGCTGCGGCGGTGACCAATAGCTGCTCAGGATCCGCACACCGTGCATCGCCCTTGTATTCGATCGCAGCAGAAACGTTTAATTTCTGCTGCCCTTCAAACCGTGCAACGTGATTACGCGAGTAGGTAGAAGCGTCATCCACATGAATATTTTTTTCCCAGCTAATTTCGGCAGCATGTTCAGACATGATTTTCCCTCAACTAACGTTAGTTAATAAAACACTTTTATAACAATGTGAAGCCTGCATAGACCTTACCATCTAAAACATCCAGCACAACTCAGATACTGTTCTGAAAAGCACCCCCCTCGAAGTAAGCTTCAATTGACAAGCTAGAGCTCTGATTCCATTCGCTACCCGAACCGGTTTGATTCACAATGATGGCGGACTGATCTGCGGTGTTACGAGCATATTGAACCGTGCGTTTTACTCAAGGATATTGCTGTCGGCGAAGGAGACCTTACAAAGCTGCTTGGCCTATACGCGTCATGATGGCTTGGTTTACCTCCAATTCGTATAGCTCAGTTGGTTCCTAATGCCCCCTAATCTAGTTACATCGGCTGTTGCGAGCACACACAACAGCCCTACCATTTTTATTATTGAGAGAACGCCTCTAACGAATGAATATCTGCGACGTGTTAAGCGCCATATCACCACCCGGCAACTTGATATTGCCAATCTGCTTCAGGCTGTCGGCATCATAAATAGCAATGTCATTGAGGGTGCCTGACAAATAGACTTTGTTGCCATCCTTGCTAATGGAAACGCAATAGAAGGAATGTTCCAGTTTCGCTGCCTGCAGTAATTTTTTCTGTTTAATGTCGTACTTTGCCAGGCGGTTTAGCACGCCAAACATTATGTTCGGATCCTTCGGTGAGCGCATGCCACTGAAGTAAACTTCCGTCAGTGGGCCGAAGTCGCTGGCTTCGGTCTTGCCGGTTTTCAAGTCAACGCTGAAAAACCCGTACACATATTCAGCGGTGGCGGGATTCTGTTTCTTATCCTTGTACTTTGCCGCTGTGTAGAGTACAGAAAATTCTTTTCGATAAGTTTGCTGGCTCCAACCGTAAAGCACGTCCGGTGCGCTGTAATTGGCCCTTTTCCAATGGCGACTGGGAATTACCACGTCAAATTTTCCAGTTTTCACATCCACTTTATAGATGTCCGCACCCACGGCATACAGCGTGCCGTTGTCGCCGCCCTGCATAACCGTCAGCTGTCTAGGCGCCGGAAAACTGCGCACGGGTTTGGCGTCCATACCGGCGTCGGTGGAGTAAACATCAAGTCTAGGTTGCTGCACCACATAGCGGTCGCTGAGCATCAACGTCGGATTCGCAACAACGAAGAGCTCCTTGCCGTCATGGCTAATCGCAAAGGCCCACAACGACTTGGCTTTTTCACCCGGCTGCTGGCTGACGTTGGCGTGGAATACCTGTTTGCAGCTGTCCAACTCGACACCGTAAACATCGGCGTAATGATTGTTCAGCACGTAGGCGGTCTTGCGATCCGGCGACAGCTGCACGGTGCCGGGGCCAAAGGCGTCGGGCATCTTGCAAGTCTTCAACAGGGTGTCGGTGGCCAGGTCGATGACGTGCAGGTTATTCGGGTAATTGGTGGTCACCATGTACTCGTGACCGCCTTGCAACGAAGTGTTTTCATCGGCCAGAACAGTGAGCGAAGCAGCGCTCAGGATGGTGAACGCGGCCAAGCCGCAGGCTTTGATGCTGTGCATGCTGGAATCCTTCTGAAGTCCGATTACTTGTCTTTTGGAAAGACAGTGCTGAGGTTGCGCCAGTTGTCGTTGGACGCCTGGGCATCCTTGTTCCAGTCCGGGTAGGTGCTCATCATGTCGGGCACCTGGGCCGGCCACCAGCAAGGGTCGGAACAGCCATACAAGTCGGCTTCCATCGGCTGGCACAGCGACGACACACCGCCGAACGCGTCGATCTCCCAGCCCGGGTCGGTGGTCGAGGCGCAACCCGCCACGGAACTCATCGCCACTACTTCTTCGATGCGGTTCTCGTCCGCGGCCTGATCCAGCTTCAACGCTTTGTTATTGATTGCCTTGAGATGTTTCATATCAGTGAGCCTTGCGCGGAGTGATGTAGCTGCTGATGAACGCAGGGTTGTTGGCCATGATCCGGGTGTAGACCTCGATGCCGAAGTCGACCCAGTCACGCATCAGTTCGCAGTAGTGATAGGTCGGGTGGGTCGGGTCGCCGTAGCGGGCATAGCTCTCGTGATAGCAGCCGCCGGAGCAGAGGTTACGGATCTGGCAGTCCTCGCAGCCGGTGTTGGTGCGGTCAAGGCGTTGGGACAGGAAGTCGTTCAGCTCCACCTGCTTCACGCCGCTATGGACGTTGCCGAACGTCGGTAATGAAGAACCGGTAAAGCGGTGGCAAAGGTTCAGCTCGCCCTTGTGATCCACCGCCAGCATCTTCAGGCCCGCGCCGCATGGCAGGGCTTTCTTGTGGCCTTCGTGAATGTCGGTGATGAGCTGGTGCAGGTTCGAGAAACCAATGTTGCGGTGCTCCAGCGCCGCTTCCAGGTAACGCCGACCGAGGCGTTTCATGCTGGCGAAGACTTCGATCAGCTCGTCGCTGGTGAGGTTGAAGCTGCTGATGTCGCCAGAGGTCACCGGGGCAAAGCCGACTTCGGCAAATCCCAGTTCGTTGAACAGGTGATCCCATATGGTTTCCACATCGGTGACGCCGGTGGTCAGGGTGACCCGCGCGCCCACCGGACGGCTGTTGTAGCGCGACAGCAGCATCTCGGCCTTGCGCCGCACCACGTCGTAGGTGCCCTGCCCGCCCACGGTGATGCGGTTGCGGTCGTGCACGGTTTTCGGCCCGTCGATGCTCACTGACAAACCAAAGCGGTGGGCGTTGAGGTAGTCCACGGTGTCTTCGGTGAGCAGCGTGGCGTTGGTGGTCATGACGAATTCGACGAACTTGCCGGCCTCGCGAAAACGCTTCTCGCAATAGTCGACCATGTACTCGATCAGCTTGCGATTGCTCAGCGGTTCACCGCCGAAGAACACCACGGTGAAGCGCTCTTCATCCGGGGATTCCTTGAGCAGCATCTCCACCGAGGCAATCGCCGTTTCGACGTCCATCTTCTTGCCGGCCGACGGCTTGTCGAGGTCTTCCTTGTAGCAATAGGTGCAACTCAGGTTGCAGCCTGTGTTGACGTTCAAGACCACGGTGTTGATCGCCGTGCGCTCGACGCGCTTAGTGGCGATGTCCGGGGTCAGCGGCGAGCCGTCGCTGACCAGTTCCAGGGCCATCAGTTCGCGCAGGGTCTCGGTGATTTCCTCGCCGTTGAAGCGCGCGGCCAGGCGCTGGATCAGGTCGTCCGAGGAACACCCAGGCCCGCGCAAGGTATCGATGATAGTGCCCGTCAACTCATCGCTGGCAAACAGCGAACTGCTGGGGATGTGAAACAGCATGCGGTCGGCATCGACCTGCACTTCATGCAGGTTGCGTTCGACCAGATTCAAGATAGCGCCCATAACCAACCTCCTGTGCAAGCCCTGCTTTGAGGGCCAGCGGTCATCCCGAAAAAATGTCTGAAACGTAAAAGTCCAGGCACATCACGGAATGGGTGGATTGTTCCAGCGTTGCACGGTCACGATCATGTGGCCTTCGCCGGTCAGGGATTTCCCTGCGTCGTCGACGGCGGCGATCACCTTGAGGTTGCCGGCATTGTTGGTGGACATCTTACGCGCCGGGTTCGGCCCAGCATCGCCCGGGGTGAACACACCGCTATCGGCCTGCATGATGCCCGCAAACTTGACGTCTTCGTCTTCCTTGGCGCGTTCGTCGAAGGCCTCGACCTTCCACTGCGCCGGGAACACACCGATGCGATACGGCTTGCCATCGGCGCCCTTGCCCCAGGCTTCGGCATCGAAACGGCCCTGGACCTTCGGCGTCGAACCCCCGCCCTCGCCGATCCGCGCTACCGAAAATTCCGGCACCACTTTGACCGAAGCGATCTTGCTGTACACCGACAGGCTCGGGCCTTTCAGCGCGCCGATGCTGACCGCGCGCGCACCCGGTTGGGCATTGGCGGCGGCCTTGAGTTTGACTTTGATCTGCTGCGGGCTCTGCGAGACGACTTCGAGCACTTCCACGCCTTTACCGAAGTCCGGCTTGCCGGTCAGGCCGCTGCCGATCAGGGTCACTTCGGTTTCGCTGCCGGCCTTCAAGTAGCCCGGTTGCACCGCCAGCAAACGCTGGGAACCCTGTTTGGCGGCGACGAAGTCCAGACCACGCTCGTCGTGCTCGGCCTCGAACATCCGGCCCTGCATCGCATTGCCTTGGGCAGCGAACACTTGGCGCATGGTCACGCCATCGATGGTCACGTTGCCGCGCCATTCGTAGCCGGTGTAGAGAATCGCACTGCCGTCGCCATTGAACGGGCTGCCGTCGGCGTATTGGCCTTTGACGCTGACTTTGAAGGTGTCGCTGCCATCGGCACTCACGGTCATGACACCGGCCAGCTCACCCTTACCCGGCATGCGACCGCTAAAGCTCCAGTCGCCCACCAGCGCAGCGGCTTTCGGCGCCACGCTCTGCCATTTTTTCCAGCCCGGATTGTCCAGCGGATAACGCTTGGCCAATAGCGGCACCATCTCTTTGCGGGCAAGGTCGAACCACTCACGGTCTCGAGCCAGGGCCTGATATTCCACCGACGGCCACTGGCCGAGGTGGAAGTTCACCAGGCGCTCCCACTCCTCAGCCGGGCGCCGTTGCAAGGCCACCCGCGCGCCGGAATGGCAACGGCTGCACATCTGACTAGTCTGGTCGTCGAACTGCTCTACCGTGTTGAGCCGACGCTCCAGCGCATAACGCACGCCATCGGTTTCGCTCGGCGCCAGGCCCTGGGTGTCAGCCAGGTATTTGACCAGCGTCCGACGGTCTTCATCGCTGATCTGCAGACCGTGCATGGTCTGCATCCTCGCGATGCTCATCAGCCAGCCTTCCGGCGTCTTGCGCTGATGGCTGATGCGGCTCAAGGCGTTTTCGGCTTCAGGGGTGTGACAGCCCTGACAGGTTTCCTTGAGGATTGTCTGGGCGTCGCGAGCTGCCAGGCTGTAGGGCGAATGCAGCGTCACACACGCGGCAGCAGCCAGCAGACCGGCGCTCAGGCCTGATCGGAGTTTTCTCTTCATCAACGTCGAACCTCGCACAGTGCTTTCTTATTTTTGTGGCTTATCGTTTTTTTGGTTTCTGCCGTCGGCGGCGGACCGCTGACGGGGGGCAGGAGAAACGTCTGCGATGATAAATACACAGACCGTGCCAACTTCCGATATGTTGCTTCTAATGCGCGATATATCGGTAATCGTCAGGTTATTTTTCAACTGCACCGTCACCGGTGACTGTTTTACTTCGCGACAACTGTGTCACTCTGAGATGTCTACATCACTTATATAGTGGATACTTTTCATTTGCCGCGTCATATGGCTGCTTCTCCAGTATTTCTTAAATGTCTCAGGTCGTCGCAAGATATGACACTCTGCTAGACTAAGAACGCTAAGACAACCGCCCCCCACACTCGTTAAACCGGGCCTTTGCCCATAAATAACGCAACTGGCACAACCATTGCGACAAACCTCAGGACACCAACAAAAAGAGGTTGAATCATGTCGCTTACGAGCCTACATCCGGACACTACGGCGTTTATCCAAAGAGCTCCAAACATGCTTATCGGGGGCAAATGGGTTGAAGCCGCCGACGGCCAGGTCATGTCCTTACGTAATCCAGCCACCGGCGAGGAGCTTTGCGTTGTGCCACGCGCTACGGCTGACGATGTTGACCGTGCAGTGCTCGCTGCACGTCAGGCATTCGATGACTCGGCCTGGTCCCGAATACGCCCCCGGGAGCGCCAGAACCTCCTGTGGAAACTAGCCGATCTGATGGAGCGTGACGCCGATGTTCTCGCCCAACTGGAATGCCTGAACAACGGCAAAAGCGTAGCGGTGGCTCGGTTGATGGACGTGCAACTGTCCATCGATTTCCTGCGTTATATGGCAGGCTGGGCAACCAAAATCGAAGGATCCACGGTGGAAGTGTCGGTACCACTCATGCCAAACGATCAGTTCCACAGCTTCATTCGTCGCGAAGCGGTGGGGGTGGTCGGCGCAATCGTGGCGTGGAACTTCCCACTGGTGCTGGCTTGTTGGAAGCTCGGCCCTGCCCTAGCCACCGGCTGCACGGTGGTGCTAAAACCTGCGGATGAAACGCCACTGTCAGCCCTCAAACTGGCCGAACTGGCACTGGAAGCCGGTTACCCGCAAGGCGTGTTTAACGTTGTCACTGGGACCGGGATCACCGCTGGTTCGGCACTGACCCATAATCCTCTGGTAGACAAACTGACCTTCACTGGCTCCACCGCCGTGGGCAAACAGATCGGCAAGGTCGCCATGGAGACAATGACCCGAGTCACGCTGGAACTGGGAGGCAAATCACCGACCATCGTTATGGCCGACGCCCAGATGAAGGCAGCAGCAGCAGGCGCCGCCAGTGCTATTTTCTTTAATCAGGGCCAAGTGTGCTGCGCGGGGTCAAGGCTCTACGTGCAACGCAAACACTTCGATAATGTCGTGGCCGATATTGCCGATATTGCCAATGCCATGAAGATGGGGAACGGGCTGGATACAACCGTCGAGATGGGGCCTTTGATTTCTGCGCGCCAGCAGGATCTGGTCTGCGGGTATATCGAACAGGGTCGCCAAAATGGCGCAACGATAGCCTGCGGCGGCGAACAATACGGGCCCGGCTATTTCGTCAAACCCACAGTGATCGTTGATGTCGATCAGAAGCATTCACTGGTTCAAGAAGAGATCTTTGGCCCTGTGCTGGTGGCGATTCCGTTCGATGATGAAGCCGATGCGTTGCGCATGGCCAATGACAGCCCATATGGATTGGGCGCAAGCATTTGGTCGAATGATCTGGCAGCGGTACATCGGATGATTCCACGGATCAAATCGGGCTCGGTTTGGGTTAATTGCCACAGCGCGCTGGATCCCGCGCTGCCATTTGGCGGGTACAAGATGTCCGGGGTTGGACGTGAGATGGGGTTTGCGGCGATTGAGCATTACACTGAGTTGAAGTCGGTGTTGATCAAACTCTGATCTTTAGCCTACAGGCCGCCATCGTCGGAACGCCGCCGGAGCAGGCTCGCTCTTACAGGGGATTGGTGCTGGACGCCATAGCCCTGTAACAGTGAGCCTGCTCGCGAAGAGGCCCGTCAGGTCACTATAAATATCAGGGTCGAAAGCCCTGAGCCAACAGCCACCCCCGCATCACCCACCCCTGCTCCACCGACAACCCCGCCAGCACCTGCCCGGCAGGCTCAACCCGCAACCGCCGCACTAGTGGCGCCAGCTCGACGCCTTGAACATGCCAGATCCCCAGCGGTTGATCCGGCGTGATCACCACCTCAGCCTCATCGACAAACCCATCCCTGAGCACCGGCGCACGCTCGATTTTCATCGTACTGAAATCCGTCTCGGCATGCGCCACCTGCCCATCCGGCCAGTTGCGCCGCGCCTGCCAGAATGGCTGATCCCGCCAAAGCTGCTCATCAACATAAAAATCCCGGCCGATACGTGCGAAGCGTAAAAACAACTGTTCCACCCGTTGCTGATGAAACCGCTGCGCCAGCGCCGCCCGCTCGGGTTTACGCAGCAATGTGTTGATCACCGTAGGCGCCTGAAGCGCCGAAGACAGCGACTGGAAAATCCCGTTGCCCGACAACGGATCAACCGCCATCGCCGCGTCGCCGACCCGAATCCAGTTATCCGCACACACCTGCGGGCTGAGGATTGCCGTACTGCTGCGAGCGTGCAACTGCAGATCCGCTTCCACTTCTCCAGCGAAAAATGCCTGGGCGACCGCCGATGCCTGGCGCCGCTGTCGACAGTATTCGAGTAACTGCGCCTTACCCGGCAACCCGGCACTGGCCACGTCCACCGTCCATTGCCAGTAGCACTGACCGTCGTCCCGTCGCGCCATCCAGGCCCAGCCATCTTCGAGGCTTTCCACAGCGCTTGCAGTGATGCCCGGCGTGCATTGCCAGCGATTGAGCAGGCTGACCGTCTCCGGCCCGCGCAGGCCTTTGCCCAAGGCCGGCGCCTGACGCCCGCGGGCTTCCACCAGAAAATCCGCGGTCAGCAATTCCCGGCCTTCGATCTGGACCTGATGCCCGTCTGATGACGATTGAACGCCCAGCACCCGACCTTCGATCAGCGTCACGCCGGCCGCGCGCAAGTCTTCGCGCAGGCCGCGATCAAAGCCGGGACGATCCACCAGGTATTCGATGTTCTGCGCGTGTTGCTGGCCGTTCCAGTGCACCTGCCGCTGGGAAGGCAACGTCGCGTCTGCCAGGGCCTGATGCAGCCCCGCGCCACGCAAGGCCTCAAGCACTCTGGAAGAAACCCCCTCTAGCGCCGCAAACCGCCGCCATTCACTGACTAGTGTCACCGGATAACCGAGCCGGCGCAGACCCAGTGCGACCGCCGCCCCCGCTGGCCCCGCGCCCAGCACGACAATCGACTTCATGCTCCCGAGCGCCGTTCAGGGCCATGGTAACGAGCGTTCTGTTGCAGCCAATGGATAACTTGCGCATTGCTGGCCTGGGGTTGTTCCACCAAAAATCTCGCGATGTGCCCGCTCAAGGCCGCGCATCCGAGGCTGGCGCCGGACTGCCCCGGATAGGTGCCATAAACACAGGCGGCGAAATCCGCCTGAGCGCTGTCGAGCAAGGACCACTGCTGTTCGGCGCAGCGGGCGTCGCCAGTAACCCGTAACACCTGGGGGTAATTGGCCGGAAATACACCTTCGCCCTGTGCCGGGCTGGACGCACAGAGCAGCACGCCGCGCGCGACCGCCGAGGCGCAGGCTTCGCGCAACAGGCTGCGGTCCTGGCGAAGACCTAGGCTCAAGTTGATCAGGCGAACGTTTTGAGCCACCAGCCAGTCGATGGCCGTGGCAATCTGCAAAGCGCTGGTGATGCCACGCTGATCGAACACCTGAGCCACGCAAAATACCGCTCCCGGCGCGCGTCGCCCGATGGCTTCGATCACTGCACTGCCGTGCCCCAGGGGATCGTCACGCAGTTCGCTCTCGGCCAGTCCATCGTCCAGCAACGAGAAGCGCCGTCCGGCGATGACCTGCACCGTTTGCGCCACGGAATGGCCGCTGTCGACCACACCAATGTGCAATTCATGCTTCATGCGGCACCGTCTTCGAAGTGAGCACACCGTCCAGCAACTCGAAGCGCAGATCGGCATCGGCCAGGGTCGAGGGGCGATGGCTAATGAAGATGCGTGTGCGATCGGCAAACAGCCGGTCGATGGCCTCGATGACTTCGCGTTCGGTGGCTTCATCAACGGCCGAGGTCGCCTCGTCCAGCACCAGGATCAGCGGGTCCTGCAGCAAGGCCCGGGCAATCGCGATGCGCTGCTTCTGCCCGCCGGACAATTGCTGGCCGCGCTCACCCAATGGACTGTCCAGCCCTTCGGGCAAGGAAGCAATCAGGCTGTCTAGCTGGGCCAACCGCGCGACTTCGGCAATCGATTCGCGGCTTGCGTCTGGCAACGCGTACGCCAGATTGTCGGCAAGGCTGCCCCGAAACAGCACGATGTCCTGGCTGACCACTGCAATGCGCCGACGCAGCTGAAACAGGTCCAGTTCGCGCAAGTCGACTTCCCCCAGCAGGACCCGCCCTGACTGCGGATCATGATGACGTTGCAACAGGTCGATCAACGTCGATTTGCCAACGCCCGAGCCGCCGCTCAGCGCCACCTTCAAGCCATAAGAGATCTGCGCATCAATGCCGCTCAAGGTGCTCCGACGGCCGGGGTGAGTGAAATGCACCGCATCGAAACGCAGGTCACCGCTGGCAGGCATCGGTTGCGGGGCCGTTGGGGTGAGCACCGTCGGTTCTTCACCGCGCAACTCCATGACGCGACCGAGACTGACCGTCATCCGCTGGATCGCCACATATAGCCCAAGCAAACTCTGAACCGGCCCTACGGCCATGCCCAAATAGGTGGAAAACGCGATCAGCGCACCGAGTTGCCAAGTGCCCTGGACTACCCAATAACCTCCAATCAAAAACGCGCAGGCCCTGGACAATGAAGTCAATGTACCCGGCACAGCCTGAGTGAAAAACTCAGTGATCTGCAGGCGCAGCAATTGGCTCATGTACCTCTGTCCCAGTGTCTCCAATCGGCCTGATTCCCTTCGCTGCTGACCCGTCGACTGGATGAACTTCATCACCGGCAAGGTTTCCACCATAAACGAAGAAAAGTCCGCCGATCGCTCACGCAACTGCCGCACATCACGCTCGACCTTTCTGCGCATCCAGCGTAGCCAGAGTATGTCGAGGGGAATCAGGACCAATACCAGTAGCGATAATTTCCATGACAGTGTCAGCAACATCGCCACAGCGCTAATGAGACCGACCGCACTTGATACTGCTGAAAATAATGAGTCTACGGCGAAGCGCTGAATCTCGGCGACATCACCGTCGAGTCGCGACATCAAATCACCAATGCGCCGCTCCCCGTAAAAGCTCGGGGATAGGGTTTGCAGATGCCGATAAAGATCGTCACGCAGCGAGAATAGAATTCGTCCGGACAAGCGAGTGTGCAGATAACGATTAACGCCTGACAGTGCCGTGCCCATGATACCAGCGAAAATCATCAGGACGGAAATCTGAACCACCATTGAAAAGTCGCGCCCCAACAAACCATCGTCTATGAGCAGTTTGGTCAGCCATGGCTGCGCCAGCACCAGCAGCGAGGCGCAGATCGACAAGCCGAGCAAACCGATGATCGCCAACCTGTGAGGGCGAACAAAGCTGTAAAGCCAACACAACGCGGCTTGCAGAGCTTCAGGGTTGTGGCTGTCGATCAGTCGCACGATAAGGCGCTGCATCAGGAGCGCAACTGTTTAAGTTTGCGATATAGCGTCGCACGGCTGATACCCAAGGAGTCAGCAGCAGCCGAGACATTCCCTTGATGGGTGTCGAGGGACTGGCGGATCAGCTCCAGTTCATTATCTCGGATACTGCCGGACCGCGGCCGTTCGCTGGCGTTAAGCTCATCGAGCAAACTGTCGGGCAAATGTTCGAGATTGAGCACGCTGTCCCCCGCCTCGCGCATGGCCAGCGCAGTACGCAGGACCATTTCGAGTTGGCGGATGTTGCCTGGCCAATGATAGCCCATTAGCAAACGACTCAGTTCCTCGTCCAGCAGCACATCTGGTGCCCCAAGCTTGACCAGCAACTGAGTCATCAATGGCGCCACATCGACACGTTCGCGCAGGGCCGGGAGCGAGACACTGATACCGTTGACCCGGTAAAACAAGTCCTCGCGAAACTGTTTGTCTTCCACTTGGCGTTTAAGGTCGCGGTGAGTGGCGCAAATCAGCGCTATGTCGATGCTCTGTTCTTCGCCGGCACCCAGCGGTGCCACTTTGCGATCCTGCAACACACGCAACAGTCGCGCTTGCAAGGCCAGCGGCATGTCGCCGATTTCGTCCAGAAACAAGGTCCCACCATCGGCCTGTTGCAATCGACCGACCATACCGCCGCGGCGCGAGCCGGTGAAGGCGCCTTCGCGGTAGCCGAACAGTTCTGACTCGATCAAACCTTCTGGGATCGCCGCGCAATTGACCGCCACAAAAGGTTTGTCGCAGCGACTGCCGGCCATGTGCAGGGCGCGGGCGATGACTTCTTTACCGGTGCCGGTTTCACCCAACAGCAAAACGGGCAACTCATTAGCCAAACCTTGACGAGCCATGCGCAAAGCGCGGGCATAACGGGTATTGCTACCGGCCAGAGATTCAAGCTTGGGTTGAGTTGGGGGAACGTTAACGATGCTTCGTGACGGGACGCTTACGCTGATCGAGCGTTGCGGCTCGCCCAAAATCTTGTAGAAAAACTCACCTTTAGCGGTCCGCAGGTTACCCACTCTGCCCCCATGGGACTGTGACAGCAGTTGTATGCCATCGAGGCCCAGGAATTCCTCGCAACGCCTTCCAACGAGGGACGAGCGATCATCACTCAGCAATTGACACGCTTGGGCACTGACTGCAAGTATCTGCCCCCCTAGGCTCACCGCCATCAGCCCCTGCCAGGATGATTCGAGATATTGGCGGCGGCTGTGAAACGCCAGGACTATTTCGTCGGGGTAACTGGCGTGGAATACACGACTTTCGATTTGACTGACGGCCATAGACAGCAGTGCGGTTCTTTCTTGAACTCGCCCAAGCGGCCCCTCGCGGGTCAGATTGAGCACGCCGAGCAGATTGCCTTGTGCACAATGAATCGGTACGGAAGCGCAGGAGATTTCATTGAGGCGATCGAGAAAGTGCTCGCCGCAATCAATCGTCATTGGCCGGGCTTCCACCAGGGCAGTGCCTAAAGCATTCGTACCGCGAAAAGCTTCGCTCCAGCAGGAGCCAAGAGTGATGTCCGCCATACCCATCCCCTTGAGGCTATCAGCGCGACCTTCGACAGTGAGGATGGCAGCATCGGCGTTCGCGAGGACAATTAAGCCTGTCTTGCCCTGACGCTCGGCCAAATAGTCGATGGCTGGCAGAGCCGCGTCAATTAGCAAGCGGTTGTTCGCAATTAAAGCCTCAACATTCGAACGAGATTGCTGCTCCAGTTCGTATCGAGCATTGCAGAGCACTCCATGCTCCTTGCTACGTCGCCATGAAGCACCAATTTCAGCGCGCAACAAACCGTCGGGAATTGCCCCATCGTGGCGCAGCTTTTCACGGGCAAGATGAGCTTCGGGTCGAAGATTATCTATTATTGTTTTCTTGATCATCCTGACGAGTCCCAAGGTAATTCGTCCACCTACCCGCGCTCGTAGGCGCGGCGATTTGTCTAAGCATCACGTTAAAACCCCCTCGATTGCAAGTGAGGTGGTTCGGATTACTATCATTCGACATACCTAATCCGACCAATTGAAACGGCACTCTCTGTTCGCCCCTTTCCCGCCCGGGATTCAAGCTATTTTGCCACCAAGCAAATGCCCCGCCGTAGCGTCCTCTACGGACCTCCACAAGCCAAGCTGTAACATCGACCACTGGCGATTCCGACCTGCGCATTGACTCAGTCATTGATCCTTGGGGGCACGCTTCATATGACAGATTGTCGCACTTGGTACCTCGCAGCCAGCTCCTTATGCTCTGCTCGAGAAAGGCGAGATAAGTTCCGATTTGAATACCTAGCGTTCCCATTCAGTCCGGGGCAAGCGATAAATTCTGGGTAATTGGCCGATATCTTTCCAACAACACGTCCACTTTGCTCGAAGCCAGATGAAGTCGCTGGCAAGCTGATTGACTGTCTCAATGCGCTCGCCCCACTACTATGGGGCCTATTCGCTACGTTGCCACGCATCGAGTTCCAAGGTAGCGCGTTCGGGCTCGTTATCACCTGTGTATTGGTCGGGATAGGCACAAGATTCGGTTCAGGCTGCACGAGTGGGCATGGGGTCTGCGGTATATCTCGTCTTTCGCCGCGCTCAATGGTCGCCACGGCGTGTTTCATGCTCAGCGGCTTCATGAAGGTGTAAGTCCTACGTCACGTGCTGGAGGAACGAACGTGATCAAAGTCTCTTCATTTATCGCTGGCCTGCTGTTCGACGTCAGCCTGCTTATGGCAGGGATGGCCAACCCAGGAAAAGTATTGGCATTCCTAGACTTGGCTGGCACCCGGGCCCCTTCTCTGGGGCTGGTCATGGTCACAGCGATTGCCGGGGTAATAGGCCCGCTTATTGGGCGTGCCAACAATCCCGTTCGCGCTGGGAAGGGCAATGCAGTTACCAACCAAACGTGAGCTGGACCCTCGCTTGATTGGCGGCAGCCTGCTATTTGGCGCGGGCTGGGGATTGGCAGGCATTTGCCTGGCCCTGCAGTGGCCATCCTACTGACAGGCCAATGGCAAGCAATCGTGTCATGTTGGCGATGCTGGCCGGCATGTTGTTTTTGCAGCGCTGGAAACCAGGCCCAACCATTTATCGAGACGAAGCAAGGGTTAACCCTGATGACCTGTCCGATCCACGTGCCTGACGGCGCTTTTGAAAAGAGCTGACCTGACGTGGAATCGGCAACAACCGGCGAAACTCAACTCCTCCCTTTCAGGAAGCTTTCCCCACGTTGATTCGCGATACGGGCAGCGCATTCGGCTCTGGGTGCACATGGGCCGGGTTTGGAATGGTTCGCTGAGTCGCAAAAAGCTGACTTCTAGGATTTTAAGCGGGTCTGTCCATGCCACCATGACGCTATTCCAAAAAGTTTATGGCCTAAAATGTCTAAGAGTCCGCCCAGCCCGGTGCTACGACAGTAAGCGTCGCGCAGCACCTTAGCCTGAACGCGAACCTCGTTCATAAAACGTATTCGAGTAAAAAACAAACCCCTGACTCTGCAATTTGCTCCTTTGCAGCTGTTTGAAAAAGATGCAAAAAAGTCGCTGTAAACGTATTGACACACCTTCGAAAGGCTCAATCATCGCTTGTACCATTTGCCGAACCGGCAATGGTATTTTGTGTTGGAAATTTAGGGGTAATGATGATGAGCTCCAAAAAAATCCTTCAAGAACCCGCCGTTCGCTATTTTCTAGAAGTCGTCAGATCAGGCTCCATTAGTGAAGCGGCCTCAAGACTGAATGTAGCGTCGTCAGCTATCAGTAGGCAGATCGCAAAGCTGGAAGCTAGCCTGGACACTTTGCTGTTTGAGCGCACGGCGCGAGGCATGCAGCCAAGCGCTGCAGGAGAATTGCTGGCGGCTTATGCCCTTAGAGTACAGATGGACAGCGATCGAGTTAGTAATGAAATCGAGTCCCTGAAAGGCTTGGGTCGAGGACTCGTGCGAGTAGCCTCGACCAGCGGCTTTGCTTTGGAGTTTTTGCCACGAATTGTCAGTGAATTCCAAGCCATCTATCCGGGCATTCAGTTTCAATTGCACGTTGACACCGCTGACTGCGTGGCGCGCCGTTTACGGGAGGGGCAATCGGATATCGGGCTGACCTTTAGCCAGGCACCTGAGGCCGACATCAGCGTCCACACTAGAATATCTGCTCCCATCTATGCAGTGATGAGCAGTCATCACGAGCTCGTAGGAAAACGCTACGTATCGCTAAACCAGCTTGCTCTTTATCCGCTTGCTCTTCCGCAGCGAGGAATTTTGATGCGAGATCTGTTCGACGTTTGCTGCAGTCATCACGGCATAGTTGTAGAACCGGCTCTCAGTGGCAACTCAATGAGTACGATGCTGGGTTTTGCTCAATACAACGGTGGAATTGCCCTGTCGTCCCGTCTGCTCATTCGGAATTTACTTCAGTCGGGTCATCTTCACGCGGTTCCACTCCGTGAGCGCGACCTGATCCATGCTTTAAGCATAGAAATATGTACCCTTAGCGGTCGCCTGCTGCCAGCCGCGACCAAAGCATTCCTGAGCTATCTCCATCGTTCGCTGAATGAGACAGACCCAACTTAAAATCACCATGCCAAATCGGCAACGATAGTTTCTTATATTTGAAATTGTGGCATCTCAAGTCACGGTTTAGATTGGGGTCATTCACCCCACGTTACCTACCGGTGACGCCTCAATCTATTGGTAGTGGAAATGACGATGACACATGCACATACACTGGTGGAAAAATCGGCAGTAGAGCTGCGCAGTTTGATCGGCTCCAAGGAAATTTCTCCAGTTGAGCTGATGCAGGCGTGCATCGAGCGGATTGAGGCAATTAACCCATTCGTGAACGCTGTCACTGCGACAGATTTTGACAAGGCTTTAGACCAAGCCCGAGTCGCTGAAAGAGCGGTACTCTCGGGCGCACCATTAGGATTGCTACACGGCTTACCCATCGGGATCAAGGATCTCGAAAATACAGCCGGTTTGCGCACTACCTTCGGGTCACCAGTCTTTAGGAATAATGTACCCAGCGAGGACAACGCTCTGGTTGCTCGCATTCGAGCTGCGGGTGGCATTGTCACCGCCAAGACGAATGTCCCGGAAATGGGCGCCGGTGCTAACACGCGCAATGCCGTATGGGGTGCTACTGGCAATCCTTTTGACGCGCGTCTTAATGCAGGCGGTTCCTCCGGCGGATCCGCTGCGGCGTTAGCGACCGATATGATGCCGTTATGCAGCGGCTCAGATACCGGTGGTTCTTTGCGCATCCCTGCGGCCAAATGCGGCGTCGTCGGTTTACGCCCCTCGCCAGGCCTTGTGCCAAGCGAGCGTCGTCTGCTGGGATGGACGCCCATTTCGGTTGTAGGCCCCATGGGCAGAACAGTAGCGGACACGTGCCTGCAACTCCAGGCGACTGCAGGTCTGCACGTCAGCGACCCGCTCAGCTACGCCCATGCGCACACGTTCAACTGCTTACCCCAAGTCGACTTGAGCACTTTACGGGTGGGCTTTACTGAGGATTTCGGCTGTTGCGAAGTCGACAATCAGATCCGTGAAGTTTTCCGCAGCAAAGTCAGGCTGCTCAGCGGTCTGTTCAAAACGTGCGAGGCTGTAGAGTTTGATCTTGGCGATGCACATGCTTGTTTCGACGTGCTGCGGGCGGAAAGTTTCGTGGCAGGGTTGCGACAAACTTACACAGACGCTCCCGACATGCTGGGTGAAAACCCCAGAGCGAATTATGAACTGGGTATCAAAATGTCTCTGGAAGACTGTACCTGGGCTGCGACCGAGCAGACACGCATCTATCGTCGATTTCAGTCGGTTTTCGACCGTTATGATCTCATCCTTGCACCGACGACGCCGATATCACCTTTTCCTTGGCAAGACCCTCATCTGACCTCCGTGAATGATGTGCCACTGGATAATTACTATCGATGGTTGTCACTGACTTATGTGGTAACCCTGGCCACCAATCCGGCCATTTCTCTCCCTTGCGGTCTCGATCATAAGGGTATGCCTTTTGGCATGCAGATCATTGCTCCGTTCCGCCAAGACGCAGCGCTATTGGCCAGTGCAGAACAGATCGAGAAGGTTTCCCAAAAAAGTCCAGGGTTGAAAAGACCCCGTCCTGATTTGCTGAAGTTGATCAGCCAGGCAGTCGACCTCAAGTCAATTGTCACCGCTGCTCCTGATGCATTAAGTGATACTACTGCCGCTCAGGTACAAAACTCAGCCGTATAGAGAAAACACCCGTTGCCCCGAGGAAATTGTCTGTATTTTTTGAGTCGGATTGAAAGTTAACTTGGAAAACAATCGCCGAAGAAGCAACCAAATCTAGCCCCTTTAAATCTGCTAAAAATGACTATCGAGGAACATACCATGAGTGAATTCATACGTAGTATAAGCAAACGGCTTCCACCCTTCGTCTTGGGTGCTGTTATTTTTAGCGCTGCTCTGGGTTCGGCTCAAGCAGACACTTTGGGGGACATCAAGTCAAAGGGTACGTTACTTGTAGTAACCGAGATGCAATATCCCCCTTTTGACTTTATGGAGAACGGCGTTTACACAGGCTTCAATAAAGACCTGCTAGACGAAGTAGGTAAGGAGATCGGCGTCAAGGTTCAATACCGCGACCTGCCTTGGACTAGCATCCTCAGCGGTCTCGATGCCAAGAAATTCGATTTCGTTGGTGCACCGATCAACGCCACCAAAGAGCGTATGGCACGCTACAGCTTCAGTAGTCCTTTCGCCTTTTCCGGTAACTCGTTCATTAAGAAAACAGGGAATGCCGCCATTGGCAAACCGGAAGACTTCTCCGGTCTACGAGTTGGAGTAATGAAGGCCAGCTCGGTGCAAAAACAGGCGCTGAAGTTCTCCGAAACGCTGCCAAAGCCGATGGATATTCGGGAATACACAGACATAAATCAGATCTACGCGGACATAGCTAATGGACGTCTGGATGGTGGTGCGTCCACAGCTCCTAACGTCGCCTATGCCGCAGCAAAAAGACCAGACATCTTGCAAGTGGTCGACCCTGCTTTCGGCGCGCCTGTCTACTATGGCTGGATTACCCGAAGCGACAAAGAAGATGAAACTCTTATCGCCGCAGTGTCCGGTGCACTGGCAACAATCATCTCAGACGGACGCATGGCCACTATTCAGAAAAAATGGTTCGGTCGCACTGAAACACTCCCTACCACCATGCCTGAGCCCTTGATCTGATAGGACACAAGCGTCGGAGACGGGTTTATGGAATTTGATACAGTCATAAAGGCCCTACCCTTCCTGCTCGAAGGGCTAGGCATCACACTCTACGTGTCAGCTATGGGAACGCTAGGTGGCAGTGTGATAGGCATCATTATCTGCGTTTTGCGCTGGACTCGCGTACCCGTGCTGGTATGGCTAGCAGCGGTCTATATCAGCTATTTTCGAGGGGTGCCGTTGCTGGTGCAGCTGCTGTTGTTCTACAACTTCCTGCCCTACGCCGGTATTGACCTTTCGCCTTTGGTCGCGGCGATCTGCGCACTCGGTATGGTGGGGGGCGCATACATCGCCGAAATTCTACGGGGCGCACTTGCCGCGATCCCCAAAGGGCAGGTCGAAGCAGGCCTGGCATTGGGTTTCGCACCTCTGTCGATCTGGCAACGGTTGTTGCTCCCACAAATGCTGCGACTGTCGATGCCGGCGATAACCAACGAACTGATTATGCTGGTTAAAGCCTCTTCTTTAGTGTCAGTGGTTGGACTGGCGGAAATTACCAGAGTAAGCCAGACATTCGCCGCCAGCACATATCGACCGATGGAATTCTACCTCGCTGCGGGTGCGTTCTACCTGATTACAAACCTGGTTCTTTCGTTCTGCAGCTCGCTGCTAGAGCGCAAGCTGGCAAGGAAATAATGATGGAATTCGCGACTTTTATTTCTTATACGCCTGCGATCCTCCATGGCCTATGGATTACCCTGGCCAGTTGGATCATTGCCTCCGTCGGCGGTGTACTGCTCGGGCTAGGGATAGCTCTGCTGCAACGTTCCAGTTCGCTCACCGTACGCATGGCAGTCAGAGCCTATGTGGATGCGCTGCGTTGCTTACCATTGCTGGTAATGATTTTCATCGTGTATGCCGGAGGCCCATCCATCGGCTTGATGCTTGATCCATTGTCAGCTGGGATACTGGTGTTGATCGTTCATGGAAGTGCCTATTTCGCTGAAATTTTCCGAGGCGGCTTTAGCGCGGTTCCGAAAGGCCAGATCGAGGCTGCCCACAGCCTGGCTATGACGCCATTCGCCATTCTACGTCGGGTCACCCTACCCGGCGCTCTCACAGCAGCGGCGCCCGCACTGATAAACATGATCATTAACGTATGTAAGGAAACTGCGCTGCTGTCGATCATCACTGTGGCCGACCTGACTTTCGAGGTTCAGAAAATGGCGATAGAAACCTTTGCCTCGTTCGAGTCGATCCTGACGTTGGCCCTAGGCTACTGGCTACTGATCGAAATTTTTTCCCGCTTGGGTCAACGTGCCGAACGCCATATCAATCAGCACCTGAATATGAAGAGAAGCGCATGAGTGATTTCTTGGTAAGCATCGCCAATGTTCACAAAAGCTACGGCGATTTTGAAGTGCTTAAGAATGTCAGCCTGGACGTCCAGCGCTCCGAAGTAATTTGTCTGATCGGCCCAAGTGGTTCGGGCAAAAGCACTCTCCTGCGCTGTATCAATTTTCTCGAAACTTATGACAAAGGCACAATCACCATCGGTGGCAAAATAATCGGCTACCAAGATACTGGCGGTAAACGCAAACTCATGGTCGCCCGCGAGCTGCGGGAAATGCGCCAAAGCATAGGCATGGTGTTCCAGCAGTTCAACCTTTGGCCGCACATGACCGCAGTAGAAAATGTTGCAGAGCCGTTGCTGCGCGTTCAGAAAATGAATGCAACCGATGCGCACTCCAAGGCACTGCGAATGCTTGAGCGAGTAGGCTTGGCGCAAAAAGCCGATAATTATCCAGCGGCTTTGTCTGGCGGCCAACAACAACGTGTCGCTATCGCGCGAGCTTTGTCCATGGATCCGGCCTTGATGCTATTTGACGAACCCACCTCGGCGCTCGATCCGGAGCTGGTGGGCGAAGTGCTACAAGTGATGCGCGATCTCGCCAACGAAGGTATGACTATGGTGGTGGTCACACACGAGATGGGCTTCGCCGGTAAAGCCGCCGACAAAGTCGCGTTCTTGGACGGAGGGTGCATCGTTCAGTTCGGTACGCCGCAGCAGGTGCTAAAGGAAAGCGAAGAGCCGCGTTTACAGCAATTTCTGCGAAGTTATCACGCGCGCAACGATTTTTGAAAAGCACCTGTGTCAGCCACTTTGGCGGAGCGAGTCATGATCGGTTTCAGAATCAAAGCAGGCGGCGAAAAAGTCTCGCCGTATTGGGTGGAGGCTTTTCGCAACCTGCCCGTCCCGAATATCAGCGACTGCATGGCGCGCATGACGGCCGGAAGTGCTGATCTGCGGGCATTTTATAAAGGCCCACGCATGGTCGGCCCAGCGCTAACCGTCAAGACACGGCCGGGGGACAATCTGGTGGTACACAAGGCACTGGACATGGCGGAACCGGGCGAAATCTTGGTGGTAGACGCCGGTGGAGACCTGACCAACGCTTTAGTCGGCGAACTGATGATCGCACATGCAATACACCGCAAACTCGGCGGGCTAGTTATCTCAGGTGCGATCCGTGACAGCGAAGAGCTGCTGGCTGGCAGTTTTCCAGTCTTCGCCTTGGGCGTGACCCATAGAGGGCCGTTCAGGGATGGGCCTGGAGAGGTCAATGTACCCATCGCCTTAAACGGAATGGTCATTCTCCCAGGTGATTTGGTTTGTGGTGATGCCGACGGTGTGGTCAGTGTGGGGCGTCAAGACGTCGAGGAAGTCCACGCGTTGGCACTGAAAAAACATAATGACGAAGTTGAGTTGATGGCGCAGATCAAAGCCGGCATGTCAGACCGGAAGTGGGTAGACGAATTACTGACTCGTAACGGCTGTTCGATTGAGTAGCTAACTTGTTTACGTTCAGGGGCGCTTAGATCGCGGTTTAGATTGAATCGTCCCGGATTTCTAGACACCCTAGATCTTCGTTCCGGAGCGCTGTTCGAACTCTATCGGTGACAGCTCAATGTTGAACCTATGCAGGCACGCCGGAGAATCGTCTCCTGACCATATCCAACTTCCCCGCCTACTCTTGGCTCCTTATATTTCCCTTTACATGACTTGTCGTGGTTGCGCACAAATTAAGACAAGCTAGAACTTGAAGCGCCCCACCAGCCCCTTCAGTTGACCAGAAATATCCATCAGGCGACCCGATCCGGTGTGCGCCGAATGCGCAAACCTTTCGACCAACTGGGCATCGGCATGGATTTGTGCAATGTGTCGGTTGATATCTTCGGCCACCTGATGCTGTTCCTCTGCTGCCGTGGCGATCTGAGCGTTCTGGTCGCGAATCGAGTCCACCGATTCGCGGAACTTGTCGAAACTGTCGCGCGCCTGCTGGATACATTCAACGCTGGTTTGTGACACCTCCAGGCTCCGTTGCATCTGCTGGGTGACCTCCTTAGTTCGCCGTGCGAAGTTGCCGAGCAAGCTGTCGATTTCGCTGGTTGAGTCTGCAGTGCGTCGTGCCAAGGCGCGTACTTCGTCGGCCACCACCGCAAATCCACGACCCTGGTCGCCGGCGCGCGCCGCTTCAATGGCGGCATTGAGGGCCAACAAATTGGTCTGTTCAGCAATCGAACGAATGGTATCTAGGATGGTGTTGATGTTCTTACTGTCCTGCTCGAACATCTGCATGGTACCTGCCGACTGCTGCAGGTCGTCACTCAATTTAAGAACGCTGCCCGTGGCCTCACCTATGTGCCGTTGCCCGTCGTGCACCTCTCGGTAACCGACATCCGCGCAGGAAACAGCATGACTGCAAGAGCGGGCCACTTCGTTGGAGGTAGAGACCATCTCGTAGAAAGCTGTGCTCACCAACTCAATTGCTTCGCGTTGGCGCACTGCGGCGTTGTTCATGTTACCGGCCACTTGACTGGTGTCCGCAGCGACCTCTTGCAAATCGGTGGAAGCGCAACCGATACGCCGCATCAGTTGCGCAATCATGCCAAGGAACTGGTTGAACCAACCAGCCAAAGTGGCGGTTTCGTCCTTGCCCCGCACTTCCAGTTCACGGGTCAGGTCGCCCTCCCCTTCGGCGATTTCCTGCAGGCCATCGGCAACGCCGCGAATCGGTCTAACGATCACACCGGCGAAGCTCGCGCCGACGATGGCGAAGATGAATGCCAACACGGCGGCAATCAGCGCGATCAACCCTGTCAGGCTGGTGGCCTGAGCCATGACTTCATCGCGCTTGATCAGACCAATAAAGCGCCAGCCCAGGCTTTCGGAACTGACCACATTAACCATGTACGGCACCCCATCGATCTCCACCTGGGTCATGCCATCGCCACTATTTGCCAGCTCGGTATAGCCAGGGCCCAGGTCGGCTAGGGGCTTGAAACTATTTTTCGCATTGGCGGGATCGACCAGAACGTTACCATTGGCTTCAACCATCATTAGGTATCCGCTGTCGCCCAGTTTGATGGTTTTAACCAGTTCAGTCAGTTGTTTGAGCGAGACATCCACGCCGACAACACCCACCGGGTTGCCGCTGGCATCGGCGAAAGCGCGAACCGTGCTGACCAGCACCATGTCATCAGGCGCCCAGTAGTAAGCGCCCGTGCGCACAGTTGAGCCTGGCGCGGCCGCCATGGCGGTCTTGTACCAAGGACGCACTCGGGGATCGTAGCTGGCCATTTTCTGGTCGTCGGGCCAACCGGCAAAACCGCCGTCGTTGAGCCCCAAGGAAATAGACGCGGTGGTCGGATGGGTCTCGGCAAATTGATCGAAAACAGCCTGGAGTCGCTGATCGGCTTCGGTCACAGGGGTTTGCTCAGCATTGGCAGCGGTATAGTTTTTCAATCCCTTGACGGTGGCAATCCGAGGATCCTTGGCAAGGTATTCGACGTTTTGGCGGATGCTTTCAAAGAACTGCTTCATGCCGTTGTCGATCTGACGAATTTCACGGCCGCTGCTATCCAGGAAATTCGCTTGTGCTGCGCTACGCAAGTTCAATACGACGAGCACCGCGACCAGAATCACCGGAAGGCAGGCGACGGCAGCAAATACCCATGTCAGCTTTTGTTTGATGTTCATGACTTCTCCAGCGGGTATTTATAGATAGTCAGGGCGAGCCGATGGACGGATATACCGAATGAAATCAAAACAACGCCCACGACGAATGCCACGAAATCTGCGAGTGCAGCGTCCGTAGATAAAAATCAGTGTTTTATTTTCAAGAAATTCAGGTTCTCGCCCACTACTCCGAGTGAGATGGGCGAGAACATTCATGCACAGCTACTGAGCTCAGAAACGCCCTGGAGCAAAGGGTGCCGGATCGACCACTGGTGTCTCGCCCATAATTAACTCTGCTAGAAGTCGACCGCTGACCGGGCCGAGCGTGAACCCCTGATGGGCATGGCCGAAATTGAACCAGAGTCCTTTATGCAAGGGCGCTGCGCCGATCACCGGCTTCATGTCTACCGTGCAGGGTCGGGCGCCGCTCCAAGGCGTGCGCTCCACCTGGGGGCCTAACGCTAATACCTGCCGTGCGGCCCGCTGGGCCTTGGCTAGTTGCACCGGTGTTGGAGGCGCACTCAAGCTGGCGAATTCCGCCCCCGTTGACAGGCGGATACCGCGCTTCATCGGCGCCAGCATGTAGCCTTGTTCAGTATCCAGCACCGGGCGGCTCAATGTCGCGCCATCGGCAAAGTGAGCGTGGTAACCTCGCTTGACGAACAACGGAATGCGGTAGCCCAACTCGCCAAGTAGTTCGTGAGCCCAAGGGCCCAACGCCACGACCACCTGCGACGCGCCGACCGATCCAGAATCGGTGTCGACGCTCCAACCGGCTCCCGACTGACGCAACGATCGCGCATCGCCGCGCAAAATCTCCCCACCTTCACGCACGAACAGATCGGCATAACGCCGCACCAACTCACCCGGCTCAATGCACGTCCAGGGTTGCAGCCAATGAATGCCCCCCACCAATGCATCGCTCAACGCTGGTTCCGCCAGTCTGAGCGCGGCACCGTCCAGATGCTCGGACGACACGCCGTATGCACTCACGCGTACCGCACGCTCCACCGCCTCATCGAATTGCTGTGGGCTACGAAAAGCCTGGATCCACCCTTTGCGCACGATCAGGTTTTGCGAACCGCTTTGCTCAATCAACTCCGAGTGCTCGCTGATCGAGTGCTCAATCAGCGTGCGAAAGGCATCTGCAATGGCCTGGTAATGCCTAGGTGCGGAGTTGGCCCAATACCTGACCAAGGCAGGCACGTATTCAGGCATCGCGCGCAGATGGTAGTTGACGCCAATATCGCGCTTGGCTGCCACGTTTATCAGGCTGGCAAGATCCCTTGGGAAAGCATAGGGCTCAATGGCCTCACGCTGAATGATGCCTGCGTTGCCGAACGACGTTTCACGCCCCGGCAAACCTTTGTCCACCAGCGTCACCGCGCAGCCACGGCGTTGCAAATGCAACGCCGTGCATACGCCGACAATACCGGCCCCCAGTACCACCATTTGTTTTTCGTTCACGCTGCCTCCGAATCAAGCACGCTGTTGCGCGATGACACTGATCTCGACCAATGCATCGACCACAAGGCCGGCGCAGACGGTCGCGCGCACTGGCAGGTTGGTCGTGAAGAATGATGCATAAGCCCGATTGAATTCGGCGAAATTACTCCGGTCGGTCAGGTACACGGTAACGCTGACAACATCGTCCAGCGACAGCGATTCGGCTTCCAGCGTCTGGGCAATACGCGTCAAGGTCAAACGCGTTTGCGCTTCGATACCTTCAGGAAAGCTACCGTCCTCACCAAACGGCAATTCGCCAGACAAAAAAACCAGGCCCTGGCTGTGGCGGACTTTGGAAAAGGGCAGATTGCTAACGGTCATGGCAGTTCTCTCTTGGGTATTTCAAGAAGGCGCCCATCAACGAGCACCGGTTGTGAATCATCGATTCGACTTCTGCGGTTTTTACGGTAGGCCATTGAGTCATGCATACGCTTGAGCATGTAATCCCCCTCGCGGACACCGGACACATAGATCAGGAGCGAACAGCTGCTTGAGTTCATGTCGACTCGTTGCTTCATACGTTCAGGAGGGGTGAATGTATGTTTTAGCCTGAAATACCAATCCTGTATATACACGATGAAGCATTTACCATGCCGCTCGATCAAAAATACGCCACGGGCCTGAGGTAGAGCGACTTACCCTCCTCTCGCGATTAGGACACCATAGGTGCCCCGATACTCAAGGTTTCGTTTTCCCCCACCAGGCATCATGGGTAACACTCTAGCGCAACCATTGGTTACACAAGGCTAAAAGGCAGCGATCATCAGCCTGGTCTACTCCGCTAGGAACAGGCCTGTACTGCGGAATCAAGAGCAGCTCAGATATTTTGGCCTGCATTTTGCTTTACTGGTATATACAGGCACATACAGATGTCTGCTGCGTACTCATCCTGATTCCCAAGGATGTTACTCATGAATGTACTGATACCGCTCAGACCCATTCAACTAACAGCCGTACGAGATCAGCCATAACGCCGAATAGCCGCGTCTGCAGCAACTCCTGCAGAACCACCCGGATCGTAATGCCTTCCAGCAAGACACTAATGAGGTTAGCCCTGTATGAATGCCAATGACTTGAACCTGCTTGCCCGCGCAGAAGTGCGCGAACTGGCCAGTTACAACGCCGGCCTTGCCTCGGATACTGTGCGCAAGCGTTTCGGCCTGACTCGCGTCGCCAAACTAGGCAGCAACGAAAACCCGATGGGCACAGCACCCGCCGTTAGCGCCGCAACGGCTCGAGCTTGCAGCGAAATTGCGCTATACCCCGATGCTGGCTGCCAGGCATTACGCTCTGCACTCTCGGAAAAGCTCGACGTACCCGAGAATCAATTGGTGTTCGGCAACGGCTCGGAAGATTTGTTGAGCGTCATCAGCCGGGTGTTTTTAGACCACGATGACGAAGTAGTTACCGTGGTGCCATCTTTCGGGTTGCACTTCATATACCCAATGGCAGCCGGTGCCCGGGTGGTAGGTGTTCCCATGACCGACAGAGGCACCTTCGACGTAGCGGCAATGATCGCTGCACTCACCCCCCACACCCATGTGCTGATGTTTTCATGCCCGTCAAATCCGGTCGGCTGCACCTTAAGCGCCGACGAGTTGCAGCAGCTGCTCGACGCATTGCCCTCGAAGTGTCTACTGGTGTTTGATGAGGCCTATTACGAATACGCGCAGTGGGAGGCCGAGTACCCGGATTGCCTCGGTTTGATTCAGGCCAGCGGCAAACCGTTTATCCTGCTGCGGACTTTCTCCAAGGCTTATTCCTTGGCAGGTTTGCGCATCGGCTACGGTATCGTCAGCGATCCACTGCTGGCAGATCTTATTAACCGCCTGCGCACCCCGTTCAACGTCAACAGCGTGGCACAAGCTGCGGCGATTGCGGCGCTGGCAGATGATGGTCATCTAAACGCCTGCCTATCCCATGTCGCCAGCGAACGCCGGCGGCTGGAAGTGGCACTGCACGAGCAAGGCATTACGACCGCACCGTCCTTGGCCAACTTTCTGTTTTTTAGCACGCCTTATCCGGCCGAAGTAATCAACCAGGCACTGCTGCGTGAAGGGGTTATCATCAAACCGTGGCGCGAAGTTGGATACACTGAGTACTTGCGCGTCTCTGTCGGAAGCTGTGAGGATAACGACCTTTTCCTCCAAGCACTGGCAAGCGTCCTTGCCGCACTAGAGACACGGGCTGACTAATGATCAAAAATGCACCACAAGCGCTCTACCGGCGTGCAAAGGATTATGTGCAAGACCAACTTCGCGCGGGCGTTTGGAAACCTGGTGACCTGATTTCTTCAGAAAACCAGCTGGTGCAAGAACTGGGCATTTCGCGCATGACCGTCAACCGGGCCTTACGCGAACTGACCGAAGAGGGTCATCTGGTCAGGATTTCAGGCGTTGGCACGTTCGTAGCCGAAAGCAAACCGCAATCAAACTTGCTGCGTATCACCAACATTGCCGATGAAATCCTTGCTCGAGGTCACAGTTACACCTGCCGTGTCCTGCACCTGGGGCGCGAATCGGCCTCAATGCCGGTGGCGTCCGCGTTGGGCCTGACCACCGGTTCTTCAGTTTTCCACCTGATCTGTGTTCACAGCGAAGAAGGCGTGCCCGTACAACTCGAGGATCGTTACGTCAATCCCGAGCTGGTGCCAGAATTTCTGAAGCAAGACTTTGGCGAGCACCTGCAACCGGCCAAGTACCTGTTGCGGGTCATCAAGCCCGACGAGATGGAACACATCGTCGAAGCCTGTCACCCCAGCAACGAGGAAAGCAAACACATGCAAATCGATGCTAATGAACCTTGCCTCGTGCTCATACGCCGAACCTGGAGTCAGAGCAAAATCGTCACCTATGTGCGTTTAGTACACCCGTCCTCACGCTATCGCCTAGGCAGCCGCCTGCCAGTAAATGGGGCGCACAGAGACAGTTGAGGCCTGAAGGCACTTGATGAATTGAACCATCATGATTTGGGATGAGCACCTCATTCCTGCAGCTTCGTTTGAGCCAAGGTATCAACGCCGAATCTCAGGAGTTGCTCCCTGCGACTTCAGGCTTCCTGCTATTTTTTTGCTTGTTCACCGGCTGCTTCATGCTGCGTCCGATCCGCGAATCCATGGGCATAACGGTGGGGGTGGAGAAATTGCAATGGCTGTTCACCGCAACTTTCTTCGTTATGCTCGCCGTAGCTCCCATGTTTGCCTGGCTCAGTTCCCGGGGGACACACCTGCACTTTGTCGATTGGGTTTAGGGGTTCATCAGCGTTAACTTGATGATCCTCGCCACACTCTTCCAAGTGCAAAGCGAAAGCCCGTGAATGGCACGTGTTTTCTACGTCTGGATCTCTGCCTACAACTTATTTGTCGTCTCGGTCGCCTGAAGCCTGTTGGCGAACGTATTCGACGGCGTGCAACCCGGACGCTTGTTTGCCTTTATTGCGGCCGGCGCCAGTGTCGGCGGGCTGGTGGGGCCAGCACTCAGCGCGTTGTTTGTCGGTCAACCGAGAGAGACAGGTCTGATGCTGCTGGCGGGTCTATTACTTGGCGCAGCACTGGCACTCAAATACCCGTTGATGCGCTGGCATGAGGTCGGCGGTGCAGGACGCCCCGGAGCCACATCGATGGACAGTCCGAGCATCCTCCTTTCAGCGGCTTGACGCGAGCCCTGAAGTCGACTTACCTACTGGATATATCCAGCTTTATGATGCTGCTCGCAACTATCACGACATTTTTACTGCGAACAAGCACGTTTGATGGTCGAGCTTTTTCCTGACCGTCTGACTCAGATTCGCGCATTCGGAATCATCGACTTCATTGTCCAGGCTGGCACCCTATTCTCGCAGCTATTCCTGACTGGCTGCTTGGCGGAGAGGTTGGGGGGGGGGGCGCATGCTTCTGGCGATCGTGCCGCTGCTGATATGCATCGGCTTGATTGAGCTCGCGCTGGCGCCAAGCTGTATCATCCTCACTGTCCTAATGACCGTGCGTCGCATCGACGAATATGCCTTCGCCCGACCGGGCCGGGAGATGCTCTTCGCGCCACTCGACGCCGAGAGTAAATACAAGGCCAACAGCGTCATCGATCTCGTCGTTTATCGCGCAGTCGATGCCATTAGCGGTTGGGTCAATAGTGCGCTTGATATGCTGGGCCAAGTTGGCGGCCTGCTTGCAGTTGTCAGTAGAGTGCGCGCATTGCTCTGAGGCTGCCTGGGATGGAGGCTTGGCAAGCAGGCAGATGAAACTAATGCCAAGAGCTCCGATCTTGCTGCCGGCAATCCGACGCAAGGTTTGCCGGTGGAACGGGCGGGCGCTTAGAGATTCTGTAACAGCGCTTCAGCGAAAATGCGACCGTCATAGGCATCTCCCTGAAACTCAAAATCTCAGGCCATGGCTGTCGTGAATTTTCATGTACTACAAACGCAAAAAAGCTCCACAGCTACAACGACTGCCTGTCGCCAATAGCTGTAGAGCAAAAAACTGCATAAACATTGTAGCTAATGCGTGGAATGACTCGACCAATTCAGCTCACCCGAGACAGGGGCCAAAGGCCCCTCCCCACGACTACAAGCTTGGGAGCAACTTCGGCAACACCAGCTCGTTCAAGCAACGGGAAGCCAACAGCTCGCTCGCCGCGTTGATATCCGGCGCGAAGAAGCGATCTTTCTCGTAGTAGGCCACTTTGCTGCGCAGACTGGTGCGGGCAAGCTCCAGCTTCGCCGAGGTCTTCAGACCTTCGCGCAAGTCTAGGCCCTGGCACGCAGCTAGCCACTCTACAGCGAGCACGCCACGAGTGTTTTCAGCCATTTCCCACAATCGCTTGCCGGCTGCTGGAGCCATGGACACGTGGTCTTCCTGATTCGCGGAAGTCGGCAGGCTATCTACCGAATGCGGATGCGCCAGTGCCTTGTTCTCACTGGCCAGCGCCGCTGCGGTGACTTGGGAGATCATGAAACCGGAGTTCACGCCGCCATTAGCCACCAGGAACGGCGGCAGTTGCGACATATGCTTGTCCATCATCAGCGAAATGCGGCGCTCGCTCAGGGAACCGATTTCAGCGATGGCCAATGCCATGTTGTCAGCAGCCATGGCCACAGGCTCGGCGTGGAAGTTACCACCGGAAATCACATCGCCTTCGGTAGCGAACACCAACGGGTTGTCGGAGACGGCGTTAGCTTCGACGACCAACACTTCGGCGGCTTGACGGAACTGTGTCAGACACGCGCCCATGACTTGTGGCTGGCAACGCAGGGAGTACGGATCCTGAACCTTGCCGCAGTTCTGGTGCGAGTCAGAGACTTCACTGCGCTCGCCCAGCAAGTCACGGTAAGCGCTAGCGGTGTCGATCTGGCTTTTTTGTCCACGAGCGGCGTGGATGCGAGCGTCGAACGGCGAGCGCGAGCCCAAGACTGCTTCAACTGTCAAACCACCAATGGCCAGTGCGCCAGCGAACAGATCTTCGCCCTCGAACAAACCACGCAATGCGTATGCGGTAGACACCTGCGTGCCGTTGAGCAACGCCAGACCTTCTTTGGCAGCCAGTGTGAGTGGAGTCAGACCGGCGATTTTTAGCGCCTCGGTCGCCTCCAGCCATTCGCCTTTGTAGCGGGCCTTGCCTTCGCCCAGCAGCACCAGCGACATGTGCGCCAAAGGCGCCAGGTCGCCGGATGCGCCGACCGAACCTTTCAACGGAATGTGCGGATAAACCTCGGCGTTGATCAATGCGATCAGCGCTTCGATAACAACGCGGCGAATGCCGGAGAAGCCACGGCTCAGGCTGTTGACCTTGAGCACCATAACCAGTCGGACTAGCGCATCGCTGATCGGCTCGCCAACACCGGCAGCGTGGGACAGAACCAACGAGCGCTGGAGGTTTTCCAGGTCGTCGGTGGCGATGCGGGTCGAGGCCAGCAGACCGAAACCGGTATTGATACCGTAGGCGGTGCGGTTCTCGGCGAGGATCTGTTCCACGCAGGCAACGCTGGCTTCAATCTGGGCCGAAGCGCTGTTGTCGAGGGTAATTTTCACCGGGTGCTGGTAGACATCACGCAGTTGGGTAAGGCTCAGTTGGCCTGGGATAATGTTGAGTGTGTTCATGCTTTGGCTCCTTTAACAGGGGTGATCATTGGCAGGTTTAAGCCTTGCTCTTTGGCGCAATCTATTGCGATCTGGTAACCGGCATCGGCGTGACGCATGACGCCGGTCGCCGGGTCGTTGTGCAGCACGCGAGCGATGCGCTCGGCCGCTTCGTCGGTACCGTCGCAGACAATCACCATGCCCGAATGCTGGGAGAAGCCCATGCCGACGCCGCCACCGTGGTGCAGGGAAACCCAGGTCGCGCCGCTTGCGGTGTTCAGCAAAGCGTTGAGCAGTGGCCAGTCGGACACGGCGTCGGAACCGTCCTGCATCGATTCGGTTTCGCGGTTCGGGCTTGCTACGGAACCGGAGTCCAGGTGGTCGCGACCGATCACGATCGGCGCCGACAGCTCACCGCTGCGCACCATTTCGTTGAACGCCAGGCCCAGCTTGGCGCGCAGGCCCAGGCCCACCCAGCAGATACGGGCCGGCAGCCCCTGGAAGCTGATGCGCTCGCGGGCCATGTCCAGCCAGTTGTGCAGGTGGGCGTCGTCCGGGATCAGTTCCTTGACCTTGGCGTCGGTCTTGTAGATGTCTTCGGCGTTGCCCGACAGCGCCGCCCAACGGAACGGGCCGATACCGCGGCAGAACAGCGGACGGATGTAGGCCGGTACGAAACCCGGGAAGTCGAAGGCGTTTTCCACGCCTTCTTCCTGGGCCATCTGGCGGATGTTGTTGCCGTAGTCGAAGGTCGGTACGCCCATTTTCTGGAAGTCGAGCATCGCCTTGACGTGTACGGCCATCGATTGCTTGGCGGCCTTGATCACGGCAGCCGGCTCGGTCTTGGCGCGCGCGCGGTATTCGTCCCAGGTCCAGCCGGCCGGCAGGTAGCCGTTGAGCGGGTCGTGGGCGCTGGTCTGGTCGGTGACCATGTCCGGGCGCACGCCGCGCTTGACCAGTTCCGGGAGGATTTCAGCGGCGTTGCCGAGCAGGGCGATGGAGATCGCCTTGCCTTCTTTGGTGTACTTGGCGATGCGGGCCAGCGCGTCGTCGAGATCCTTGGCTTGCTCGTCGACATAACGACTTTTCAGGCGGAAATCGATGCTGACTTGCTGGCATTCGATGTTCAGCGAGCAAGCGCCGGCCAGGGTCGCAGCTAGCGGCTGGGCACCGCCCATACCGCCGAGGCCTGCGGTCAGCACCCAACGACCCTTGAGGTCATCGTTATAGTGCTGGCGACCGGCTT
>Ga0308165_1000604_pt1 | contig 61740 bp, 48 predicted proteins | sample PhyWR2_FD_201032 | JGI IMG/M metagenome (GOLD analysis project Ga0308165, IMG submission 201032) | Phyllosphere microbial communities from UC Gill Tract Community Farm, Albany, California, United States - DLSLW.R2 | ecosystem: Host-associated > Plants > Phyllosphere > Unclassified | place: USA... | reverse complement strand
GCCCATCACGGTGACGTTGAAACCCTTGATGACGAGGTTGTGCGCCATGCCCTGGCCCATCATGCCGACGCCTATGAATCCGATATTTTTCATGACTGGAGAAATGCTTTCGTGAAAGTGAAAAAAGCCGGCGCGGCTGTTTCTGCAACAGCAGCGCCGACGCCAAACGATGTCGTCTTCAATATCTTTTATTTAGGCAGGTATTGCGAGAGATCGGGCAACGGTGCGCCGGCCGCCGCTTCATACGACTTCGCCAGGTTGCCGTTCTTCAGGTTGGTGACCACCCAGCTGTTGATCCAGGCCAGCAGCGCGGTGTCTTCCTTGCGCACGCCGATGCCGTGCGGCACGACCTTGACCGAGAACTTGGTCTCGATGTTGCGGCCCGGGTTCTTGCGCGCCGTCGTGGTCACCAGTTCCTTGGCGGTGCCGATGGCATCGACCTGGCCCGACAGCAGTGCGGCCGCGTTGGTCGAGTCGTCGTCGTAGCGCACCAGGATCGTGCCCTTGGGGACGATCGGCGTCAGCAGTGTGTCCTGCAGGTTGCCTCGCACCACGCCGACACGTTTGCCGGCGAGGTCGGCCAGGCTCTTGATCTGCATCGAACGTTCTGCGCCGACCACCGATTCCGATGCGCTGTAAGGCACGCTGAAGTTGATCACCTTGGCACGCTCCGGCGTAATGCTGAATGAAGCGATGACGATATCGGCCTTGTTGGTCAGCAGGAAGGGCACGCGGTTGGGGCCGGTGACCTGGATGATTTCCATCTCGACGCCGAGGTCCTTGGCCAGCATCTTGGCGGCACTGACGTCGGAGCCGTACGGTTGAAGCTTGTCGTCGGTCATGCCGAACGGTGGCGAGCCGAGGTCGGTGGCGATGACGATTTTCTTGCGCTGGCGGATGTCGCTGAGCGTGTCCGCACTGACCGACTGGGCGAGGCAGACCAGGCCGAGGATGGCCGCGGCGGCGTATTTGATACTGGATTTGATGCTGGCGTTGAAGGTGTTCATGCAATCTCCTGGAGTAAGAATTGTTGTTGTGTCACTGCTTGGTAAAACAAATTCACTTCGGCAATTCGGCAATACGGTCATAGGAAATTGCGGGCGTAACAAGGCCTTCGCAACGGACGCAAAGCGTCGCCGGCGATGGAATCGTTTTAGCGTGAAAAATCCTGTGTTGTCTCCGCCTGAAGCGTGACGTCCCGAAGCTGCTGCCTTGGGTGCGTCCGCCGGCTTTTATGGTTCTTGATTCTGTCACCGGCTCTTCAGAATGCATTTCAGCGATGCAAGCGGCCGGTTGGAAAGCGACACTACGCCCGGCCTCCTGCACTGTCCAATGAAACTAATTCATCGCGTGATAACCGATCGTGACGGCGTACATTTTGCGCTGCAACAGCGCGCGGCATTGCAGTCTTACTTCTCGCGCTGCAGCATGTCGATCGCAATGTTTCGGCGTGCCAGGCCGCCATACTGGCTCGGTGTCTTGCCGAGCACGCCGCGGAACATGCTGGTGAAGGCGCTGGCGCTTTTGTAGCCGAGCCGTTCGGCGATGCGTTCGACGGCTTCTCCCTGCGACAGCCGCAGCAGCGCATCGGTGATGTGGACCTGTTGCACCCAATGGCGGAAGTGCAAGCCGGTCTCTTTCGGAAACAGGCGGATCAGCGTGCGCGGACTGGCGCCGACGAATTCCGCCCATTGCGCCAGCGAGTTGGCGTTGCCGGGATCGGCGAGGATGGCTTCGCATACCGCCACCACGCGCCGGTCGGACGGCCATGGAATCACCACCGGGATGGCGGCGGCGCCGTCGATTTCCGACAGGATCAGTTGCGCCAGATGGCCGCCACGGCCACGCGTGTCGTAGTCGGATTCTTCCAGTAGCAGCGCCAGGATCAGCTCGCGCAGCAGCGCGCTGACTTCGAGCAAACGGCACTCGGCGCCGATCAGTTCCGATTCGTGCGGGCGGATGTAGAGCGTGCGCAGGCGCACCGCGCTGAGCATGCGGATTTCATGCGCCAGGCTGCACGGCACCCACAGCGCGCGCTGCGGCGGGATCACCCAGAGGCCGTGAGAAGTACGCACCTGCATGACGCCTTCGGCGGCGTACAGCAACTGGCCGCGCGGATGCGAGTGCGTGGCGAGCAATTGGTCGTGATCGAAGTCGCGGCTGAAAGCGACTACCGCTTGCGGCAATTGCTGCAGCCGGGCCGCCTTGGGGCTGGAGTGGACGGTGCGGGTCATGGCGAGAAGATGGAGTTGTCACTTAATCGATGGAAAATGTCATTCCATTTTTTAAGTGTCACTATACCATTCACCTGTCGTCCTGCCATTCCTGTTATTTCATCTGTTATTTCGTCTGTTATTTCGCCTCTCATCGCCATGACCATCCAGACATCTCCTCCCGCCGCCTTGTCCGGCACTCCGGCCACAAGCGCAGCGCCGGGAGCACAGCAAGGCAGTTCGCCATTGGTGCTGCACATCGTGCTCGCAGTCGGTTTCGCCCACCTGATCAATGACCTGATCCAGGCGCTGTTGCCGTCCATCTATCCCATGCTCAAACAAAACTACGGATTGACGTTCACCCAGGTCGGCCTGATCACGCTGACCTTCCAGGTCACGGCCTCGCTGATACAGCCATGGATCGGCATGGTCACCGACAGACATCCCCAGCCGTTGCTGCTGCCGTGCGGGGCGCTGTTCACGTTGCTGGGCGTCGTGCTGTTGTCGATGGCCGGCAGCTTCGGCTGGTTCCTGCTGGCGGCAGCGCTGATCGGCATCGGTTCGTCGACCTTCCATCCGGAAGCCTCGCGTATCGCCCGCATGGCGTCCGGCGGCCGCTTCGGGTTCGCGCAGTCGACTTTCCAAGTCGGCGGCAATGCCGGCTCGGCATTCGGACCGTTGCTGGCGGCGGCGATCGTGGTGCCGTTCGGTCAACCCAATATTGCCTGGTTCTGCATCTTCGCCGTGGTCGCGATCGTGGTGCTGTCGCGCGTGAGCAATTGGTATCGCCGCCATCTGGCCGCCGGCGCCAGGAAGACGCGCGCGACGGTGCATCATCACCTGTCTCCCGGCGCGGTAAAAAGGGCGCTGCTGGTGCTGGCCTTGCTGGTGTTTTCCAAGTATTTCTACATGGCCAGTTTCACCAGCTATTTCACTTTCTATCTGATCGACAGATTCCATCTGGCTGTAGGCGATTCGCAGATCCTGCTGTTCCTGTTCCTTGGCGCGGTGGCGGCGGGGACCTTCTTCGGCGGACCGATCGGCGACCGCATCGGACGCAAGCGCGTGATCTGGTTCTCGATTCTCGGCGCGGCGCCGTTCGCCTTGCTGCTGCCCCACGTCAACCTGTTCTGGACCGGCGTGCTGTGCGTGTTTGTCGGTTTCATCCTGGCGTCGGCGTTTTCGGCCATCGTGGTGTATGCGCAGGAGCTGGTGCCGGGCAAGGTGGGTTTGATCTCGGGCGTGTTCTTCGGCCTGATGTTCGGTTTCGGCGGGATCGGCGCGGCGCTGCTCGGACATCTGGCCGACCTCTACGGCATTGCCCATGTCTACCTGCTGTGTTCGCTGCTGCCGCTGGCAGGCGTGTTGACGGTCTTCCTGCCGGACCTGAAGGAATAAGCCCGGCGCGCAATGACAGAACCGCCATCCGTTTGCGCGGATGGCGGTTTTTTTTCAGCCTGATTTCAGTGCAACGGATTTACAGCCTGGTCACTGCCAGCACGGCATTGGCGAATTCCTGCGGCGCTTCTTGCGGCAGGTTGTGGCCAATGCCGCCGGTGAGGTTGCGGTGCTCGTACTTGCCGGAGAACTTGTTGCGGTACAAGGCCGGCGGCAGGAACGGCGCGCCGTTGGCATCGCCTTCCATCGTGATGGTCGGGATGCCGATCACCGGAAGGTCGGCAAGGCGGCGTTCCAGCGCGTCGTACTTGCGCTCGCCGTCGGCCAGGCCGAGGCGCCAGCGGTAGTTGTGGACGACGATGGCGACATAGTCGGGATTGTCGAACGAGGCGGCGCTGCGATTGAAGGTAGCGGCGTCGAAATTCCATTTCGGCGAGGCTGTCTTCCAGATCAGCTCGGCGAACTCGCGGCGGTATTGCGTGTAGCCGGCGACGCCGCGCTCGGTGGTGAGGTAGAACTGATACCACCAGTCGAATTCCGCCTTGGGTGGCAGCGGCTTTTTGGCCGTTGCCAGGTTGGTCATCAGGTAGCCGCTCACGGACACCAGCGCCTGGCAGCGTTCCGGCCACAGAGCGGCCAGGATGCACGCCGTGCGCGCGCCCCAGTCGAAGCCGGCGATGACCGCCGACGGAATGCGCAACGCATCCATCAGCGCGATGATGTCCTGCGCCACTGCCGATTGCTGTGCATTGCGCAACGCGTCGGCCGACAGGAAACGGGTGCTGCCGTGGCCGCGCAGGTGCGGCACGATGACGCGATGGCCGGCTGCGGCCAGCAGCGGTGCGACGTCGACGAAACTGTGGATGTCATACGGCCAGCCGTGCAGCAGGATGACCGGCTTGCCGTTGGCCGGACCGAGTTCCGCGTAACCGATGTTGAGCACGCCGGCGTCGATCTGCTTGATCGACGTGAAGCCGGCTGCCGTTGCCGGCGAGGCGCCGGTTGCGATGGTCTGTGCCTGTGCATGGGCGAGTGCGCTGAAACTCAGTTGAGCGGTGGCGACGGTGGCTGCTGCGGCGCCGAAGAAACGGCGGCGGCGTTGATCGATCTGGTCGGACATTTTTTCTCCTTGGTATTGATATGGCTGTGGATGCGGTGGTTGGACTATGGTTGAATCGGGTTATTGCGGCTGCGCCAGCAGGTTCTTGATGGCGGCTTCGGTCTGCGCGTACTGGCCTTCACCGAAGTGCGTGTAGACCACTTGCCCCTTCTTGTCGATCAGGTAGAAGGCGGGCCAGTACTGATTGTTGTAGGCGCTCCAGGTGGCGTAGCGGTTGTCCTGAGCGACCGGGTAGGTGATGCCGAAACGCTTGATGGCGGTCTTGACGTTGTCGGTGCTGCGCTCGAATGGATATTCCGGCGTGTGCACGCCGACCACCACCAGGCCCTGGTCCTTGTATTTCTGATACCAGGATTTGACGTAGGGCAGGGTGTTGATGCAGTTGATGCAGGTGTAGGTCCAGAAGTCGACCAGCACGACCTTGCCGCGCAGTTGCTGCATGGTCAGCGGTTCGCTGTTGAGCCATTTGTCGACGCCGGTGAATTCCAGCGCGGCGACGCTCTTGCTGAGTGCGCCGGCCGATGCGGCAGTGGAGGTTGCGGCGGCGAGCACGGTCAGTGCGGCGATGGTCTTGAGTCGGGAGAGCATGATGGAATCCTTTCAATTGAACGAAGAGAACAAGGAAGACAGGGTGGCGGTGATGAGTACGTCGTATTGCAGGTAGATCGCCAGCGCGGTCAGCATCACCAGCACGCCGAACAGCTGTTGCAGGCGTTGGGTGTGGCGCGACACGGCACGGACGTGGCGGGTGATGTACTGTCCGCCATAGAGAATCGCCAGCATGGGAATGGCGGCGCCGATGGCATACATCAGCAAGAGCAGCGCCGACCAGCCAAGGTCTTGCGCCTTGACCACCAGCACCAGGATCGAGGCCAGCACCGGACCGGCGCAGGGCGTCCAGACTGCGCCCAGCGACATGCCGAGAACGAAGCCGCCGGTGTTGCCGGCATGTTCTTTCGGCGGTCTCGGGGCTGCGCCGTGCATGCGTTGCAGCGGCGCCTGCAGATGCGCTACCAGCCATTCGTAAGGACGCGGCCACAGGCGCAGCAGTCCGGACAGCGCCAGCAGCGCGATGGCGGTATTGCGCAAGGCTTCCTGCGCCACGTGGACGGTGCTGGACACCGCGCCGAGCAACATGGCGAAGGCCGAGAAACTCAGAATGAAGCCGGCGATGATGAACAGCGGCCGGGCGCGGTTGGGCGTCTTGCCCGGTTCCGTGACCGAGCTGCCCAGCAAGATGGGCAGCACCGGCAGTACGCACGGCGAGGCGATGGTCAGCAGACCGGCCAGCAGGGCAAAGGGCGTTTCGATGAGGTTGTGCATGGTGGCATTCCAATGTTGGTTGCGATGACCGTATTGGAACGCCTGCACGTATCTGGCTTGTGTCTGCAACACCGCACGGGTGCAATGTTTTGTGTATGTGTACCAGCCAGATACATTGGGACACAAATCATCCGGAGAGTTGTTTTATAAAGCAGTCATTGCCAACCACCTGAAGGAGAACAACATGACCGAAAAACTCTACAAAGGCTCCTGCCACTGCGGCGCCGTCCGTTTTGAAGTACGCACGGCGCTGACGCCGGCCGGACGCTGCAACTGCAGCCTGTGCCGCCGCAAGGGCGCGCTGATGACGCCGATGATCGACGTCGCCGACGTCAATATAGTCAGCGGCGAAGAGTCGCTGACGCTCTACCAGTTCAATACGCGCACGGCGAAACACTATTTCTGCAAGCACTGCGGCATCTATCCGTTCCACCAGACCCGCAAGGCGTCCAATCTCTGGCGCGCCAACATCGGCTGCCTCGAAGGAGTCGACCCGTATGCACTGGAAGCCTCCGTGGCCGACGGTGCCAGTTTGTCGGTGCTGGAGGACGCATGAGGTATCTGCGGCGCTTTCTGGCGGTATTCGTCTTTGCGATGGGAGGTTTTGCGGCCGAGCTGGCGAAGCCGGTATATTGCTCGCTGCTCAACGTCGCCAGCACTGCATCGGGTACAGCATCGGCGCGCCGTCGCAAACGAGCTGGGGTATGATCGCCGCATGGAAAACCAAGACCACATCCTGATCGTCGACGACGACCGCGGCATCCGCGAACTGCTGGCCGCCTACCTGGAAAAGAACGGCATGCGCGTGTCGCTGGCCGCCAACGGACGCCAGATGCGTGCGGTGCTGGAGCAGGGCGCGCCGGACCTGATCGTGCTCGACCTGATGCTGCCCGGCGAAGACGGCCTGGTGCTGTGCCGCGAATTGCGCGTCGGCAAATTCAAGGCCGTGCCGGTGCTGATGCTGACCGCGCGCAGTGAAGAAACCGACCGTATCGTCGGCCTTGAAATGGGCGCCGACGACTATCTCACCAAGCCGTTCGCGGTGCGCGAGCTGATGGCGCGCATCCGTTCGGTGCTGCGCCGCGCCCGCATGCTGCCGCCCAACATGCAGGTCACGGAAGCGGTGCAGATGCTCGGTTTCGGCGACTGGCGGCTGGACACCACCGCGCGTCACCTGCTCGATCAGGACGGCACCATGGTGGCGCTGAGCGGCGCCGAATACCGGCTGCTGCGCGTGTTCCTCGATCATCCGCAACGCGTGCTCACGCGCGACCAGTTGCTCAATCTGACGCAGGGGCGCGCGTCGGATCCGTTCGACCGTTCCATCGACCTGCTGGTGAGCCGCCTGCGCCAGCGCCTGCTGGACGGCGCGCGCGAGCCGCGCTACATCAAGACACTGCGCAACGAAGGCTATGTGTTCTCCGCGACCGTCACCCTGATCGAAGGCGAGCAATGACATTTTCCGTACTGCAGTGGCCGCGCACGCTGTTCGCCCGGCTGGCGCTGATCCTGTGCGTCGGCCTGGTGTTGGCGCAGACGCTGTCGTTCTGGCTGACGCTGACCGAGCGCGACCAGGCCACCACCAACGTCATGATGGGCTACATCGAACGCGAAGCGGCCAGTTCCGTGGCGCTGCTCGACCATTTGCCACCCGCCGAGCGTCCGCAATGGCTGCCGCGCCTGGCACGCCGCAGCTATGAATTTATCCTGGGTCCCGGCATCACCGGCACGCCGCCCGATGCGCGCCTGTCCAGGATGGTGGCGAAGTCGATCGCCGACGGCATCGGCACCGAATACGCGCTGACCGTCAACGCCGTACCCGGCGACAAGGAGCGCATGCAGGTGCATCTCAAGCTCTCCGACGGCACGCCGCTGACCATCGACATGCGGCCGATGTCGGGCGTGCCGCTGTCGCCTTGGCTGCCGCTGGTGCTGGCCCTGCAGCTGATCGTGCTGGCCGCGTGCTGCTGGCTGGCGGTGCGCCTGGCGACGCGGCCGCTGCATGCGCTGGCGGTCGCGGCCGACACGCTCGGCCCCGATCTCAAGGCGGCGCGCTTGCCCGAGGACGGCCCCTCGGAAGTTGCCCGCGCGTCCAAAGCCTTTAACGCCATGCAGGACCGTATCGCCACCTACATGACCGAGCGCATGCAGATCCTGGCGGCGATTTCGCATGACTTGCAGACGCCGATCACACGCATGCGCCTGCGCGTGGACGTGATGGACGAGAGCCCGCAGCACGCCAAGCTGCAGCAGGATCTGCAAGAAATGGAAACCCTGGTCAAGGAGGGCGTAACCTACGCGCGCACGTTGCACGGCGCGGCTGAAGCGCCGTGCCGCATCGATCCGGACGCCTTGCTCGACAGCCTGGTATGCGACTACGTCGATGCCGGCAAGGAGGTGTCCTTGCACGGTGCCATCGGCACGGCGCTGGTGACGCGTCCGCAGGCCTTGAAGCGCATCCTCGGCAACCTGGTCGACAACGCACTCAAATTCGGCGGTGCGGCCGAGCTTGAGGTCAGCGCGCAAGCCGATGGCGCCGTGACCATCGCCGTGCTCGATCGCGGTCCCGGGATTCCTGCCGATTCGCTGGAAGCGGTGTTCGAGCCGTTCGTGCGGCTGGAGGCGTCACGCAACCGCAACACCGGCGGCACCGGTCTGGGGCTGGCGATTGCGCGTCAATTGACGCTGGCGATGGATGCGAAGTTGTCGCTGCATAATCGCACCGGCGGGGGACTGGAGGCACGCCTCACGTTGACGGCGCCGCGCTGATCTTTCCATTTCCGGTTCGTAAAAAAGGCCTGCCGCACTTCACATGCGGCAGGCCTTTTCATTTGCTGCGGAGCGGACGCCCGATCAGATCAGCTTGATGTCCACATTGATGTTGCCGCGCGTGGCTTTCGAGTACGGGCAGGTTTCGTGGGCGGCGTCGACCAGCGCCTGGGCGACATCGCGGTCGATGCCGGGCAGGCGGACGTTCAGGCGCGCTTGCAGGAAGTAGGCGCCGGCGGTAGTGCCGAGGTCGACTTCCGCGTCCACGTGCAGGTCGGCCGGGAGCTTGATCTGCAGCTTGGCGGCCGCCAGGCCCATGGCGCCGATGAAGCAGGCCGACCAGCCGGCGGCGAACAGCTGCTCCGGATTGGTGCCCTTGCCGGCGCTGCCGGGCGACGACAGCTCGATGTCGAGACGTCCGTCAGCGCTGCGCGCGGAGCCGTCGCGGCCGCCGGAAGTGGTGGTGGTTTTGCCGGTGTACAGGACTTTTTCGATGGTGGTCATGATCTGGTTCCTCAGGTGCTGAAGTGATGTTGGTTAATTTAAATCGCATCCGATGTAATCGAATGCGATGTATATTACCTGAGTTTTTAAAAATGTCAACGCATTCGATTAAATCGCATCCGATGTATAATTCACGGAATCCCGGCGCCGATGGCGCTGACCCCATGAGGAGTTTGCCGCCATGTCCCGTACTTCCCGCACCGCCGAGCCGTCTTCCATTCAATCCTCTGCGCCGAAGCTGTCCGATTTCCTGTGCTTCGCGATCTATTCCGCCAACCTCGCGTTCGGCAAGGCATACAAGCCCATCCTCGACGAGCTCGGGCTGACTTATACGCAATACATCACGGTCATCGCGTTGTGGGAGGAGGACAACCAGACCGTCAGCGGCCTCGGGGAAAAATTGTTCCTCGAGTCGAACACGCTCACGCCGATTCTCAAGAAGCTGGAGGCGATGGGTTACCTCAGCCGCCGGCGCGATGCCGGCGACGAACGCCAGGTGCGCGTGGGTCTGACCGAGGCCGGCCGCCGGCTGCGTGAAAAAGCGCTGGACATCAATCTGGTCGACGCCTGCGGACTGGGCGAGGAAGAATTCGTCAAAGTCCAGAACGCCGTGGCGACGCTGCGCGACAACCTGATCAAGGCGACCCGGGCGCGGGGCTGACCTGACCCGCTTTCGCCATCGCCGTCCTTGCGGCGCCATCCCCTCCCTCTTGCGCCGCCTCGCTGCCGCTGCCGACCTGTCCCCACAGTGATCGCCGGCGGCAGTTGTCATTTTAGTTGCCAACCCGTCGTCCACATCCCTCGCCGGTTTTTGCCACTCCGACAACATCGCGGCGCGATGACGCGTGCGCAGCGATTCATGCTGCGGACATGTGGCGATGGTATGAAGGCCGCAGGGCGATTTTCTAGGTAGAAGTACTTATATCTCTGCTACCGCCTATTGCCGACAATACGGGCCATTCCGGCTGGTGCGGAGTGTGCAAAAGGGATCCGCGAAGGGTGCCGGAATTGACATAGACAAGAAGGATAAAAATGAATTTCTTTGCCAATATGAACATCAGCAAACGTCTCAACCTGGGCTTTGCGATCATCCTGTTCTCTGCCATCGCGGTCATTGCGCTGAGCATCTGGCGCCTTCACACGGTGGCCGAGACCACGCAAGCCATGATGGAAAAACCGCTGGCCAAAGAGCGCCTGGTTTCGGACTGGTATCGCACCATCCACACCAGCGTGCGCCGCACCACCGCGATCGCCAAGAGTGCCGATCCCAGCCTGAGCGCGTTCTTCGCCGAAGACGCTGCCACCGCCACCAAGCTGTCCAATGAACAGCAAAAGACGCTGGAAGGCCTGCTCAGCAGCGACAAGGAAAAAGCCCTGTTCGCGCAACTGGCGACCGTGCGCAAGAGCTATATCGCGGCGCGTGACGCCATCTCCAAGGCCAAGGCCGACGGCAACGTGGAAGAAGCCGCACGCGTCCTGGCGAAAGACTTTCCCGCCGCGGCCAAGGGCTACCTCGACTCCCTGCAGCAGTTGCTCGATCTGCAGCGCTCCAGCATCGACGACATTGCCGTCGGCATCCACGACCATTACACGCGAAGCCGCAATCTGCTCATCGCTTGCGGCGCGTTGTTGTTCATCGCCGGGTGGGTGTTCGCATGGCGTCTTGCGCTCAGCATCATCCGTCCGTTGAAGCAGGCGCTCGGCATTGCCGAGACCGTCGCTGCGGGCGACCTGAGCTCGCACATCGACACCAGCCGCAAGGATGAGACCGGCAAGCTGCTGCTGGCGCTCAAGACCATGAACGACAACCTGCAGCGTATCGTTGGCCAGGTGCGCACGGGCACCGACACCATCGCCACTGCCTCGGCTGAAATCGCCAGCGGCAACATGGACCTGTCCACGCGCACCGAACAGCAGGCCGGTTCGCTGGAGGAGACTGCCTCGGCGATGGAAGAACTCACCTCCACCGTCAAGCAGAACGCCGACAACGCGCGCCAGGCCAACCAGCTCGCCGTGTCCGCGTCCGAAGTCGCGGTGCAGGGCGGCAGCGTGGTCGGGCAAGTGGTCGATACCATGGGCGCAATCAATGCTTCATCGAAGAAGATCGTCGACATCATCAGCGTGATCGACGGCATCGCCTTCCAGACCAATATCCTGGCCTTGAATGCAGCGGTGGAAGCGGCGCGCGCCGGGGAACAGGGGCGCGGTTTTGCCGTGGTGGCGTCGGAAGTACGCAGCCTGGCGCAGCGTTCGGCCTCGGCTGCAAAGGAAATCAAGGAACTGATCAGCGACTCGGTCGACAAGGTCGACTCGGGCAGCAGGCTGGTGGAGCAGGCCGGCGCGACGATGGCGGAAGTGGTCGCCAGCGTCAGGCGGGTGACCGACATCGTCGGCGAAATCAGTTCGGCCAGCCAGGAGCAGAGCACCGGCATCGAAGAGGTTAATCGTGCGATTGCGCAAATGGACGAAAGCACGCAGCAGAACGCCGCGCTGGTGGAGCAGGCTGCTGCCGCTGCGCAATCCTTGCAGGATCAGGCGGCGACGCTGACGCAGGTGGTCGGCATCTTCACGCTGGACAGCGGGCACGCCGTCGGCAACAGCGCTGCCTTGGCGCCGCCGAAGCCGAAACCGGCCATCGTCGCGACCGGCGCCGCAAGTGTGAAAAGCCTGCCGCGCAAGCCTGCACCGACCTCGGCGAAGACCGCCGTGTCCGCCCCCGCAGCAACGCCGAAGCGCCTGCCGGGCGCAGTGTCGGACGACGACTGGGAACAGTTCTGAGCGCTGAAATTCTCAGGTCGACGCTTGCAGGAAGGTATTGCACAGCCAGGCGCCGGCCTGTCCCAGTCCGCGTTCGCGCGACCAGATCACATGCACGCGGATGCTGCGCGGCCAGCCGTGCACTTTTAATTCCTTCAGGTCCGCCGCACCGAAACGCTTGACCACCCAGCGCGGCAATTCGGCCCAGCCGAAACCCAGTTCCGTCATCTCCAGCAAGATCAGATAACTCGACGCCGACCAGTGCAAGCCGGGCTGCTGCTGCCGCGTCCGGTCGCGATGGGTGTAGGTGTTCACGCGCAGTTCGCGCGCCTGGCGCAGCATGTCGCCGCTGATCTGCGCAGCCTGCGCCAACGGATGCGCCGTGCTGACATACAGGCCGATCTCGGATTGATCGGCGATCGTCTCGAAGCCGATGTCCGGCGGATAAGACGGCTGCGCGGCCACCAGCGCCAATTGAACGCGGCCCGATTGCACCAGGTCGACGGCGTCCTCATCTTCGGCAATCAGGCATTCCAGGCTCAGGTCGGGAAAGCGCTGTTCGAGTTGCGCCAGGCTCTTTTCAAACACATCGGACTGATAGGTGTCGGACAGCGCAAAACTCAGTTGCGCCTCCCGGCCGCCGGCCAGTTGCTGCGCCGCGCGGCTCAGCTTGTCGTTGGCGTCGAGCAGCTGGCGCGCATGCGTGAGCAGGGCGTGACCGTGTTCGGTCAGCGTCGGCTTGCGCGTGCTGCGGTCGAACAGCGTCACGCCGAGGTCGATTTCCAGATTGGCGATGGCTTCGCTGACGCTGGACTGCTGCTTGCCGAGTTTGCGTGCGGCGGCCGAAAAAGAGCCGAGGTTGGCGGCTTCGATGAACATCAGCAGGGCGTCGAGGGAATGCATCTATGTATCGCTTATTTATCGGATTTTCCGATGGTTAATAACTTCATTCTATCAGCGGAGCCATCGATAATCGAGGCCTTCCCAAGGAGAGAATCCATGAAGCAAGAGAAATCCCTGTATGAGCGCGTCCTGCATGCGGTGCTGTTCGAAGTGGTGGCGCTGCTGCTGTGCGCACCGGTGATGTCGTGGCTGCTGGGTGTGTCGTTCGCGCACGCCGGTGCGCTGACGCTGATGATTTCACTGGTGGCGATGACCTGGAACGTGATCTTCAACACCCTGTTCGACCACCTCGAACGCCGCTGGAAGGCCCCTGCCGCCGAGCGCCGCTTTGCCGTGCGCATCGCCCACGCCGTCGTGTTCGAAGCCGGCCTGATCCTGGCCGTGGTGCCGATGGCGGCGTGGTGGCTCGATATCGGCCTGATCGAAGCCTTCGTGCTCGATATCGGTCTGGTGTTGTTTTTTCTTCCTTACACGCTGGTGTTCAACTGGTGTTACGACAAGGCCCGCGCCGGCATGCTCAGGCGTGCAGCGTGCTGAAAACGGCCGGCTAAGACTTGTTTCAGGCTTGTTAACTGCGTTTACAGCCTGCTGCAGTCAAACAAGGCTAAAACAGGAAGCCGCCGTGAGGCGGCTTTTGTATTTCTTGACACCAATTTCCGTCGCTGATCTCGCGAATGACACCGCATCCCCAACGCTATACTTGCGCGCCGCCGTGGGAAATCTCCATGCGTTCCTGCTGCATTCGTTGTCATTCCAACATCGTATAAGAACAGAGACCTCTATGAACTTTCTTGCCAACCTCAAGATCGGCAGGCGCCTCGCGCTGGGCTTTTCCATCATTCTGCTGCTGGCCATCACCATCATCTGCATCGGCATCTGGCGCCTGCAGGGCGTGACCGACGCCACCAAGGCCATGATGCAGCGTCCGCTGGAAAAAGAACGCCTCATCAGCGACTGGTTTCCGATCGTGCAAACCTCCATCACGCGCGTGACGGCGATCGCCAAGAGCACCGATCCGGCGCTGGCGCCGTTCTTCGCCAAGGAAGACGCGGCCTCGTCGAAGATCTCGACCGAGTTGCTCAAGAAGCTGCAACCGATCCTGGAAGGCGAGCAGGAACTGTCCTTGTTCAAGAAGATTGAGACGCAGCGTTCGTTGTACGTCGTGGCGCGCGACCAGATGCGCAAGGCCAAGGCCGCAGGCGATCTGGAGGAAGCCAACCGCTTACTGGAGAGCGCCTTCATGCCGCGCGCCAATGACCTCAAGGACGCGCTGCAGAACCTGCTGACGATGCAGCGCAAGAGCATCGACGACACCGCCGCCGATATCGAACACATGGCGCAGACCGGACGCACGCTGCTGATCGTGCTGGGCGTGCTGATCCTGTTGTTCGGTGTCAGCAGCGCCTGGTATCTCACTGTCAACATCACGCGTCCGCTGACCGTGGCGGTCGGTGTGGCGCGCTCGATTGCCGACGGCGACCTGACTGCACGCATTGAAGTGCGCAGCAAGGATGAAGTCGGCATGCTGTTGTCCGCACTGAAAGACATGAACGGCAGCCTGCTCAACATCGTCAGCGACGTACGCGGCGGCACCGACGCCATCGCCACCGCGTCGAGCCAGATCGCCAGCGGCAATCTGGACTTGTCCTCGCGCACCGAAGAACAGGCCAGCTCGCTCGAACAGACCGCCGCAGCGATGGAGCAACTGTCGGCGACGGTCAAGCAGAATTCCGACAACGCCGTACAGGCCAACGCGCTGGCGACCTCGGCATCGGGCGTGGCGGCCGAAGGGGGCGATGTGGTCGGCGCAGTGATTTCGACCATGCGCTCCATTGATGCGTCGTCGAAGAAGATCGTCGACATCATCAGCGTTATCGACGGCATTGCGTTCCAGACCAATATCCTGGCGTTGAATGCCGCGGTGGAAGCCGCGCGCGCCGGCGAACAGGGCCGGGGATTTGCCGTGGTGGCGTCGGAAGTGCGCAGCCTGGCGCAACGCAGCGCCGCCGCAGCCAAGGAGATCAAGCAGTTGATCGGCGACTCGGTCGAAAAGGTCGGCGCCGGCACCAGGCTGGTGGAGAAGGCCGGCGTGACCATGGATGAAGTGGTTGCCAGCGTCAGGCGCGTGACCGACGTGGTCAGCGAAATCTCCGCCGCCAGCCGCGAGCAGAGCGAAGGTATCGATCAGGTCAAGCACGCCGTGACGCAAATGGACGGCGTCACGCAACAGAATGCCGCGCTGGTCGAAGAAGCCGCCGCCGCGGCGCAATCGCTGCAGCAGCAAGCTGCGAATCTGGCGCGCATCGTCAGCGTGTTCAAGCTGGGACATGAATTGACGACCGGGCATGCAGCGCGCGTGCGACGCGAAATCGACATTACCGCCGGTCCTGCACGACTGCGCTGAGTATTCGATTCGATGAAGCAAAAAAAGCCGCCCGGGGGCGGCTTTTTTCATGCGGCGAACGATGCCGATGACGGTGCGATTACTTGCCGGCAGGTTCGCGGAAGTAGATCCGCTTGGGCAGCGCCCACAGCAGCAAGGCCGCGCCGACCAGGCATTCCAGCGCCACCACGTACAGGCCCAGCGAAGCGCTGCCCGTGATGTCGCGGATCTTGCCGACCATGTACGGCGTGATGATGCCGCCGAGCTGGCCGACCGAGTTGATCAGCGCGATGCCGCCGGCCGCTGCAGCGCCGGTCAGGACGCGCGGAGGCAGGATCCAGAACAGGCCGATGCCGGCGATGATGCCGGTCGCGGCGAACGACAGGCCGACCACCAGCACCAGCGTGTTGCTGCCGAAGTAGGCGCTCACGGCATAACCGGCGGCGCCGGCCAGCGCGCAGCCGGCCAGATGCCAGCGGCGTTCGCCGGTGCGGTCCGAGCTGCGGCCGATCAGGATCATGCCGATGGCGGCGCACAGGTAAGGAATCACCGTGATCAGGCCGATGATGAAGGTGTCGTCGGTGCCGGCGGTCTTGATCAGTTGCGGCATCCAGAACACCAGGCCGTAGATGCCGGAAGCCAGCACCAGGTAGATCAGCGACATGGTGATGGTCGACGGCTGCCTGAGCGCGTCGCGGAAGGAATGCACGGCTTCGCTCTTCGGCTCGGCTGCAAGGCGGGCCAGCAGCAGTTTCTTTTCATCGTCTTTCAGCCAGCGCGCGTCTTCGATCTTGTTGTCGATGACGATCCAGCAGATCACGCCGAGCACGATCGATGGAATGCCTTCCAGCAGGAACAGCCACTGCCATCCGTGCAGCGAGCTCACGCCGTGGGTGAACTTCATGATGCCGCCCGAGATCGGACCGCCGATCATGCCGCACAGCGCGATGGCCGCCATGAACAGCGAATTGATGCGGCCGCGGCGCTGCGACGGGAACCAGTTGGTGAAGAAGTACAGCGCGCCCGGTACGAAGCCGGCTTCAAGGCTGCCGATCAGGAAGCGCAGGATATAGAACCCGGTTTCATTGGTGACGAACATCATCGCTGCCGAGGCGATGCCCCAGGTGACCATGATGCGGGCGATCCAGCGCTTCGGACCGACCTTGTGCAGGATCATGTTGCTCGGGATTTCGAACAGGAAGTAGCCGACGAAGAAAATACTCGCGCCGAGGCCGTACACCGCGTCGGAGAAGCCGAGATCCTGCTGCATCTGCAGCTTGGCGAAACTGATGTTGACGCGGTCGAGATACGCGAACACGAAGCAGATCACGAGCAGCGGCACGAAGCGCAGTGTGATGCGGCGGTATAGATTGGATTCCTGCATATCCTGCGCGGTGGCGGGATAGGGTACTGCGGTCATGACATCTCTCCTCTGAATCGATAAAAAGGGCGCAGCATGCCGGCCCGGGATGCTTGCGGCATGCCGGGAAAACAGGCTGGATAATGATTTTTATTATGGGCGGATAGCCCAGCGCATGTTCAATGCGCTGCCGCCGGCGAGGCGGGTGCTATCCGTTTGATTCCGGCCGGATTTGCGCCGGATCAGCGCCGGATCAATAAGTCGCGCGGCCGCCGGACAGGTCGAAGACCGATGCGGTGGTGAACGAGTTTTCTTCCGACACGAGCCAGGTCACCATGGCGGCGATTTCTTCCACCTTGACGAAACGTCCGCGCGGGATCTTCGACAGCATGTAGTCGATGTGAGCCTGGGTGCATTGTTCCAGGATGCGGGTTTGCGCCGCAGCCGGCGTGATCGCGTTGACGGCGATGTTCTTGGTCGCGGTTTCCTTGCCGAGGCTCTTGGTCAGGGCGATCAGGCCGGCCTTGGCGGCGCTGTAGGCGGACGCAGTCGGGTTGCCTTCCTTGCCGGCGATGGAAGCGATGTTGACGATGCGGCCGTAGTTTTGCGCGATCATGCGTTGCACGACGACCTGGTTGACGTAGAACGCGCCGTTGAGGTCGATGTCGATGACGCGACGCCATTCTTCCGGCGAGTAATCGGCAACGAGGCCATTCTGGCCGGCGATGCCGGCGCTGTGCACCAGCACGTCGATCGATTGCGTGACTTTTTCAGTGGCTTCGATGGCGCGTTGCACGGCGGCCTGATCGGCGATGTTGACGACCACGGTTTCAACGTTGCCGAGCGATTCGAGCTTGGCGCGCGCTTCCTGCAGCAACTTCTCGTCCAGGTCCCACAGGACGACTTTGGCCTTGCCTTGCAGCAGGCGTTCGGCGATGGCGAAACCGATGCCTTGCGCGCCGCCGGTGATGATCGCGCTGCGACCCTGGAAATCGTAATGATTCATGTGAACTCCGTTCTCTTTGCTCTTGAGGTGACCTGTTTGGAATCTGCCTTCTGCGGGCAGTCTTCAATCTTTGCTGATGCGATCCGGTGCGGGCCACCGACGGATATCGAGGGCCCGCGTCCGGAAGCGGATCAGGCTTATGCGTTCACGGTCTTTTGTTGCTGTTCGCCCAGGCCTTCGATGCTCAGGCGCATGGTTTGACCTGCGCTCAGGTAGACCGGATTAGGCTTGACGCCCATGCCGACGCCTGGAGGCGTACCTGTCGAGATCACGTCGCCAGGCTGCAGGCTCATGAACTTGCTCAGGTAGGAAATGATGAACGGCACGTTGAAAATCATCGTGTTGGTATTGCCGTTCTGGTAGCGCTTGCCGTCGACTTCCAGCCACAGTTGCAGGTTGTTCGGGTTGGCGATTTCATCGCGCGTCACCAGCCATGGGCCGATCGGACCGAAGGTGTCGCAGCCCTTGCCCTTGTCCCAGGTGCCGCCGCGTTCGGTCTGATATTCACGCTCGGAGACGTCGTTGACGACGCAATAACCGGCGATGTGCGACAGCGCATCCTTTTCTTCGATATACGAAGCAGCCTTGCCGATGACCACGCCCAGTTCGACTTCCCAGTCGGTCTTTTTGGAGCCGCGCGGGATTTTGACGTCGTCGTTGGGACCGACCACGGCCGAAGTCCACTTGTTGAACACGACCGGTTCGGCGGGAATGGGCAGGCCGGACTCAGCAGCGTGATCGGCGTAGTTCAGGCCGATACAGATGAACTTGCCGATGTTGCCGACGCATGCGCCGATGCGTGGGTTGCCGTCGACCACCGGCAGGCTTTGCAGGTCCAGCGCGCGGATTTTCGCCAGCGTGGCGTCGTCCAGCGCAGCGCCGTTGACGTCCTTGATATGCGCCGACAGGTCGCGGATCTTGCCGGCCTGATCCAGGATGCCTGGTTTTTCTTGGCCGACAGGGCCGTAACGGAGTAATTTCATTGCTCTTCCTTTGGTGGTTGATCTAAAGAATAAAGCGCCGTCGTGGCGACTGCGGCGCATGGTCTTGCTTGGAAATCGAGATAATACCAATTAATTGGTAAGACCATCAAACAACTTTGCCGCGTTTCAGATGAAAATTTATAACTGTGCTTGAGAATTGTAAGTTGACAGGTTTAATTATGAGTTGAATTTCCACTCAATAAAATCAATAACTTAGGTTCGAAGTGCGGATGTATGTCAAGATTTATAAGTTGAAAAACATCTCGCCGCTCAGGGGGCGAAATTTTATAGAGAGAGCACCTCTTGAGGCGTGAATTGAAATTCAGAGGGGTGTCGAGTAATTCATTCTTCGTAAAAGCGCCCGTGAATCGCGTTATTTCGACGTGCCAATCCCATCTTTTAGGCCGGCTCGTGTTGCCTATTTTTTCGAGCAGGTTTTGGGCTAACACGGATTCATAATATTTTGCTCAATTTGAACATATTTGTAGTCGATTGAAGCGAGATCACATCTTTACGTATTACTTCTGACCCAGATAGGCCAAACAGCAGGCACGTTCGGTGAGGACTATCTGGACTATCCAAACGAGTCGCGCCAATCGACTCTTTACAACTGGTGGATTGCAACGGGGCGCGACCTACCTGATATCAAAGCAAAGATGGAAAAGCTGCACATACATTTTGCGAAGATTGAGGATGAAATCAAAGCCGCTGCGCAGACGTCTCCGCTGGTGATTGATATGACCGGCCAAATTAATGGTCTTCGCCTGGAACTTAACGAGCTAACGAGCGCAGTCCAATGGAGTGTCGGGGTTTTGGACTCCCCGCGTATTACTGTTTGTCTATCCCGATTTGACGCGGCTTTTAGGCATATGCGCACGAGTCAGAATTTTTGCTGGCTCATCCTCGAATTGGGGCTTCCAGCAGTTATGGGAATTTCCGCCGCGCTCATGCTCATGTACCGGATGTCGCAAGGTATGGGCTTCGGCTGGCTTGACGCATAAGCGCTATACCCACGTTTTCGAACGACTGCCATTTGCATGCTATTGGAAAAATTCCGATCCAAGCGAAAAATTCTCTGACATCCGCTACTGGCCGAAAACGGACTCTTTGATTAGCCAAAACTTGGTTGACCGACCATCCCCTCATCAACGAGTTGCAGGGTAACTTATTTGACAAAGTGCCTATGGCAGTCGTGTATCGAGGAAGTATAAGTTGCGGACTATTGACTTTTGTCAAGTGTTTTGATATTCTTATAGCTGAGTCTGTTTAGGTTAGGGTTGGAGCGGGGGGCGTCGTGGCCCTCTATGCTTATCCAAGCCTTGCTTCTGGTCGTGTTGCTTGCCGTTGGATTTTGCAAGATTGAGTATTTCAACAACATGAACAATGCGTCTGATGACGCAGGAAAGGAACAAGGTGAGTAATATGAAAAAATCATCCCGTAAACAGTTCTTTATGGCCTCCGTTTTAGACACGGCCCATGGCTTGGGTGTCAGCTACTTGTCTGGCGCTCTAGCCTAAGCAGACTCTTTTATCGCTCGCTATTTTTTGTCCACAAAGATTTCCGCGCGATATTAAATAGTTACTTTCCAAACGGGCTTGGATTGTAACGTTGCCACTCTCCCGGACGCATTACTTTGCGCCGTTGCCCGATTATCTTGCCCGTCGAGTCCTGGTGCGACCGCGTAGTTAGAGGTTCAGAGTCACCGCCAAAGTATCAACTTCCTATTCGTCGTTTTTCTTTGTCGGAGCCATTTCTTATGTACGAAAGACAAGCAATTCAATTTGTATTAAAAGGTGGCAGTCAGCCCGTAAGTGCTGTGCTGGAGATGCTGTTCTCGGATCACTCAGCCTGCGTAAGATTCTTTAAGGATGAAACTTGCCAAGTTGAACTGGCCATCAACAATCCCTATCGTCTACATGTTCGTTCAGCCGGATGCGATCTGACCACAGTTGCTGATGCCGTAATTCATTACGGTGTCAGTGATTTGGCTGACGGTAACTATTCCGAGCGAGAGGCGGTGCTCGACTTGCCCTGTACTGCCATTTTCTTCGATAAGCCGTTATCTGCTCGCTGGGCGTGTTTCGGAAAGCATGCTCGCAAGATCGCGCGAGCGAACCTTGCCAAGATCATGAACTAGATGTTTATAGAAGTTGGCGGAAGTCCAATCTTCATGACTGGATAAGTAAAAGAGGGGAAGTTCGTAAGAGCTTCCCTTTTTCTTTGTGGCTGCCTAATGAAGCTTAGGCCAGCGGCTTGTTCCAGTAGGTATGGGTGTCGGCGAGCTCGCGGATGGAATCGTCTTGGCCTTGACCGCAGCTCCCTAGTCTCGTACGCATAGCTCCTGGCTGTCTTCACAGCGCAGGGATACTCGGTATTGAGCAAAGATGACCTGTTGCTGCACGCCTAGCCGGTGGCTGGAGACGCGCACACTGCGTATTTCGATCCCTTCTGTACAGCTGGCTCGGTCTGAACTGGACACTCAGATCGGAAGCCACTGGGCCGCATGGCAGAAGCCAGAACAAGTTATCCGTAAATGGCCGGCAGCAGACGCTCACCGCAAGTTAGATGAGTCGGCCTATGAAATTAGTCTTGGCCCGTAGCTGGTACCAGAGAATACTAAACAACAATCCATTCTTATGTGTGCAACTTAGGTACTACTTGCCTATCACTATTTTCTAGCCAGCTTATCGCAGGCCTCATCTTAGTTACTATTTAAAACCATTCATTAAATCAAAAAAAGGCCGCTTAAACGGCCTTTTGTGCCGCGCCTAGCTTGTATTGTCGAATGCGACGCAGTGCTCGCACATGCCGGATCTTCCGCATCAGATCAAGTTGTGGGAGGTTCTAGAGAAGTCGTTTCTTGTTGAACATGCTGGTATATCAGCATGAACTGATGTGCGACGCGACGAGCTTGTGGCATGGACTCTGCGGGATACTCCTGAGGATTGTTAAGTTCTTCGCCATAACGACCAGTTAGATTGTTAGCGATAAATTCCATCGGCAGCAGAGTTGTGATTGAATTAAAGTTTTCTCGAGAGAAATCGGCGGGCCTAGGCATTCCGCTCTCGATCTCCCATGCCTCTCCAACGTAACAAGCCAAAAAAACATCCATGTGCTGTGGCTCAGCTTGGATTTGTGCATTCAAACTATTCCGGACTTCTTCTTCGGATGCACCCTCAATCCAAGACCAATACAGCATTGGCGCATCCTTGGAGAAAGAAAGAAACAAAGGACTTGCGGCGTCAGCAGCGGAAATTCTGGCCGCTAGTTCTTGACGCAAGACCTTGAGCCCATCCGACGTCAAAACTACTCTGTTTGCCTCGGTCTTATCATCATGTCTAATCCATCGGAAGCACTCCAGCGCGAGTCCTAGTGGCACCGCATTCTGTATCGTTTGTACTGCGAGCTCCTGGCGCCTTGCGCGATCCACAATCCTTCGCAGCAAAGCTGCACAGAGCATTGCTGCCTTTGCTCTTGTATCGACCAAAACCATCATGCCGCGTTCGCGAGGAAAAAGATCTCCATTCAGCGAAAAAGCGGCAAGCAACCCGATTGCCTGTTCTGTCGTTAGAGAATCCTCTTGTTGCCGGATTCTAGTCATCACTCGGGAAAGAGCCTGACGCTGCGCGAAAGACTCCATTGTTTGTCGATTCTCGGCCTCTGTGGCAGTTGGTGAGTTTTCGCAGAACAGCATTACCTCTGCGTCTGGCACATCTCCAACGGGTACACTATATGTAAAGTAGCGCCTGAAATAGTCTGCGGAGCAAACCTTTTGCTCCGCGCCCCATGTTCGGTCCCATTCGTGATCATAGATGGTTCCGGAGATTCGTGGAAAGAGTGGCTGAAGCAGTCTTGATTTCACTACTTCGCGCTCGTCCGACTTCAGTTCAGGCGTTGCATCCTCTATCAAGCGATCAATAACTCCGACGCGATCTTGTTGCCCCCATTGAAGCTCTTGCCGCACTCCCTTCAGGAATACCCTGGAGTTGTCTCTTATCGAGGTGTACAGCATCGGATACATCACCCTGATACCTTCAATGAGCATCAGATCGGCCGGATTTACCTCGCCTTTAAGTATGGGCAAAGCGAAAGATATAGCATTGGCAAGTAGCTTGGCACGCCTCGGCGTTTCAATACGAGGGAGTAGTGCATCATCAAAGCTCCGAATGAAAAAATCGACTTGCTGTTGCGTGAACTCGATGGCAGCCTGATTGATTGCTTTTTGCACGCCCTCCAAAGCAAGTTGACGCAGGCTATTTTGATCCACTGGTGGCAGATGCAGAGGTACTTGAATAATCTTTTCGAGAAATGCGCGACCAGCTGCTTCGCCACCCGCGCCATATCGCTCGCCAAGTGCTGAGGCCACTACCACATCATCGAATGCAAGAATATAGGAGGTATGCCGAAAGCTGGCTGAGAGTTTGACCAATTTAAAAATAGCGTGCGTCTCGTCACGATCTAAACGGTCAATGTCGTCCACAAGAATGACAAGTCGCTTTTTCGTTTCATCAAGCATCTGTTCTATGCGGGTACGTAGCTCATCCAACCCAACATTGGACAAGGACTCGCCTAATCCCCTTGCCACAGCACCAGGTGCGATCTGGACGAATCCTGCTACTGACAATGACGCAAGCGATAGTATGCTGCCGTAGTTATTGAGCAGTTTTCCCGCCTTCTCCTTGAGATTTGGCAATGAGCGTCCCATAGCGTCTGCAAGGGTCGTAAAAAAAGCCTTTAGCAATAAATCTTCGTTTTGAAAGTGCCACGGATTGAATCGCACAACAATGGTATTGGGCTGCTCAGAGAGTGCCTCCTGCATCATCTCAAGAACGGATGTCTTACCGTCACCCCATGGACCATAAAGGCCCAGTACGATACTAGAAGCATCCACTCTAGTAGCAACAGTCTCTGATATTCGAATCGCAAAATTGGCGCGATTGAACCGGTCTTGTGATTTCACCGTGATCGGCTGGTCAGTCGCATAATGATCTGGTTGTATCTCGTCGACTCGCGCATCGTCCGGCACTGGTGACTTTTGGGTGAGCACCTCTGGTTGATTTTTTTTAAAAATCTTCTTCAAATACTCGAACATTCATTCCTCCCTAACTGACTTAATCTTGCTAGCCACTTCCGCAAATAGATGAAGGGCGACTTTCTGCCGATGCCACCAGCCAGTTCGGCACTAAGCTAGACAAACCAGTAGTGGTTGGGAAATTTATCGATGAGAACCCCCAGTTTACAAAAAATATCATATCCTGATCCCCTTTTTACCACTTCAATGTCGCAGCATCCCCAACGGTCTTAGTCCTAAGACTTAGGTCGCATCACCTCTCATACCAAATCGAAGAGCTGACGCCAATCGTATCGCATGGCGCAGCCTGTTTGGAGATAGAGACCGCAGGCTTATCTCTCTAGAGATAACTTAGAATTAAATTATTAAAAAGCCTCTTCAATAATTTCGTAGTCATTGTTCTCCGATCGAAGTTTTGAGTTCCGCTCTAGTCTTGTGCTGTCGACTGACAGGAGGAGAGATAGCGGAATTTGGCAACTACGGATATGGTAACTAGTATTCGGCAATGGGTAATATCGTGTCGCTAGTAGGCGATATTTCCTACTGGGGGCAAGTTTTTTCCTCTTGTCGCGCAGCTCGAGGTTGAAAATGCGTGAGCCTCATTCAGCGATGTCCCTTGGGATAGGCTCGACCGTATTGCTTCGAGAGTGATGTGGGCAGTCTAAAAATATTTCAAATGTCATAAAAAGTAGGGGATGAACGATATGCCATTAGACGACGATACTTTCGATTTTTCGAATATTGCGGCGACGTTAGCGGCTCTCTCGGGAAGTATTTCGTTAAAGAGAGTCTTAGAAGAGTCGCCTGAGTTGATCAAAACCCTGCAGCGAGTGCACCCCGTTAAGACGGCAGCTACCTTCGGCGCCTTACTTACTCAGAAGCGCTTACAGCCAAATTGCTTGCGACTTGAAGTCCTCGTTCATCTTTGCGTAGCACTGGGTCAAAAGTCTAGTAGCCCAACTTCTCAACTTCTTATCCAAGGATATGCCGCAGTTGGAAAGGCCTATGGGCATATGGAGGATCCTCCAGAGGATATTTTTGTCGGCAACATTTATTCTCGTCGCGGAAACTATCGAGTATTAGAGGGGATTTGGGAAAGCGGGACGTTTTATTTGCAGCGGTTCGTGAATATGGTAGACGCGTTTGGGGAGAACGATTCTCTACTTCAAGTAGCAGATTCAATCCATGCGCTTCTGAAACTCTCTGAGTTGGTGTGCGAACGTGCAAATTTAGTAGCGAATGAAATTGGAGGGAATGTTGGGGAGTCTATTTTGCCTGGAAGAATTGCTAACCGATCTTCGGAACTCCGAAAGCTGGTTTCATTTTCCTTCGAAGAGCTGGAAAGACTTGGGATAAAACAAGAGAGTTTGCAACCTTTTATATTCAATCCGTCATTACGTCACGACCTGCTGCAGCAATCAATATCCAACACAGATCTTGAGGCCCACCCACTTGCTGTCGATGGAAATCAACTTTATCTCTTGCTCCCTACAGCTATTTCCGTCGCGATTCGGAGGTATTTCATATCCGTACTGGCTTCAGGAGAGAACCGGAAAATTTTTCTTCGAAATCTAGCCCGGGAATATTCAAAATTCTTTTCCCAAATTCCATTTTTCGGAAAAGGAATCGTCAATGTTTCTTTTACTCATAGACCTTGGGGGTCTGTATGCAGCTTGCATACAGAAATAGATACCGGACGCTATTTGATTCTCACTTTCTTCATGGACACGCTTGAGGACTTTGGCGAAACGGGATTCGGAGACGCTTTTTCAGGTAACAACGAACTTGCGGAAAATATGACTTGGGCAATATCCAAAACGCAGGAGGAAATATCTAAGGAGACTGGGTTCAAGGATGGCATTGCTTTCATCATTGGATGCGGAGTCGGGCGTGGAGTAATCCTTCCAGAGCTCATCTTGCCGGCTGAGAATTGGCATATTGAATTTCTAAGCGCCGCAGACTACGGTACTCTGAGTAAAGCCGATGGTATGGAGCCTCTCAATCTGTGGAGGCTAATACAGATGAGGCGGCGGCTAGAAGGTATGGGAGTACGCCTTCAAAATATGAATGGATTTCTTAACCTTTATGCATGGGCTGATTCTTTGGATGGTCACCTAGTTCCGCATGCTGACATCCCTAATGACATTCAAATACAAGATAAGACTCTTCACATAGGAATCAGACAAAACGCTCTATTGGAGTTACGCCAAGAGGTGGCAAAGTCGACAGATTCTCATTCAGAGAAATTTGTCGATGGAACGTGGCGTGAAGTTTTTACTGAAGGGAGAAATTCCTTTGCTGAGGACGATAAGCAGCCACTCTACGTTTCCTTTCCAACTGAAGAGCGGCAGCGACCACTTGGTGCGCACATTTCCTCAAAGAGGTGTTGGTGGTATGAGCTACGATCACCGATAGACGGTCCTGACACTACCAGCCACGACCGCTGGAGAACGTTGGATGTCTGGCTTCAGCGAGCAATCATGCCGCTTGAGCGTGCATTTTCTAGAAAACTTGGATCTGGGCCTATTTTATGGCGCTGCATCTTTTTAGCTCCACGTGCATATGTCTCTGAAGCTGAAGAAGAGCACGGATCAGAGTTGGATGCATCCGAGTCTATAGAGATAAGTGTTGATACTGCCAGTCGCACGGTTACTTTAACCATTGGACCAAGATTTGATCGGGCTCTGCTCCACGTGGAGAACGTCGCCGAGAGAGCACTTGTTGCTGCGTTTGTAAGGGGGGTCTCGCGACTCGCGGAGGATGAATCTGTAAGCGTAGAGACGATTATTCAAGAAATCGTGCCAAATATACAAGCCCGCCATTCCCACGCCTTTTACATGCGAGGTTTTCGAGATCGTATTCGCGATCTTCACGCTGCCGAACCGATTGTTATTAGTCGTTTTGACGGCGCAGCCTCCAAGTTAGGATTAGGCTGGCGAGTGCGCCGGCAAGAGGATGGTGCCTTAATTTCTGGTAAGGCAGAATGCATGGCTTTCCTGAACTCACTTGTTAGGAATCTTGAAGATGATTTATGTCTTCAACTACGGAGGTTCAATAAAGAGGCTCTGCTTTCCAAGCTTTTACTAAATCATGAAATTGGATGCGCGTCCCGGGAGCGTTGGCATCGAACGGCTGCTGCCGTGCTAGGTTTGCGAACAGATAAAGCAGCAACGCTTGAGGTAATGAGAGATCACGAGTTCAAGTTAAATGCGGTATTTCAAGCAGGGCGAAATTTAATGGAAATAGCTCTATGTGAGTCGCTGCTTGAGAAGGGGGATGTACCAGGTGATTTGGATATTTCTCGGCTGCTTGCTTCCGCGGCCGAGCTCTTTCACATAGGAGGATGGTCCGATCTTATTTTCTGGGAGATGATGGAACCGACCCTGATAGTACGTCCTCTAGGGGATGTTCACGCGAATCTTGACTTCTTGGATACGGTCTTGGATAGCTTCGGAAGTGCTACCAGCGAATATAGATATATGCATTCTGTCAAAGGATATAGTAAGAATCTTGAACAACTTGGCGTAGATCCAGAGATAAGTGGGAAGCTAGATGAACAGTTTGTTAAAGCTTGGATTGAAGATTTCGGTGTTGATATTGATGCTTACCGACGCTTTCTGGATGCCGTGGAGAATGCTGCTGTTGAAGAGCAAACCGCAATTTTAAAGATTAGCCGTTCAGACTTAATCAACTTGGCCGAGACTCCCGAGCTCGGTGAAAAAATTGTTGAAAGTTTGACTCTTGCTTCTAGGACTACCTGGCGGGATTTGCCTGAAGGGTATGGCGAGAAGGATATCGCCTCGTGGAAGTTTCGTCGCCGACTTAGTGTGCTGCGCCGGCCGCTGCTGCAGCTGAACGACGAACGAGATCCTTCTATGTTGTTTGCCCCCGGTCTATTGCGAGAAGGGTTCATATATATGTTCATGAACTACCTGAATGGCAGCTATCAAGACATTCATCTTGGACCTGCAATGAGACGTTATGCTGGCTATGTCAGAAAGAAGGACGGTTTACAGTTCAATTGCGAGGTGGCAAAAAGAATGCCAGAGCTGGGTTGGCAGGTAGCATTGGAGATTAATGTCACTAAGATCCTAGGGAAGTCCCTAGACAAGAATTACGGTGATGTCGACGTATTGGCCTGGGACATGAGCAGCGGGCGTGTGTTAATTATGGAGTGTAAAGATCTGCAATTACGTAAGACATACGGAGAGATCGCCGAGCAGCTTAGCGATTTTAAAGGCGCGGTAACGGCAGATGGCAAGAGAGATCTACTGCGCAAACATTTGGACAGAGTGCAAGTGCTTCGCGAGTATAGTTCTCAGGTAAAGAAGTATCTAGGTATAACTGGAAATTGCGCAATTGAAAGCCATATAGTATTTAGGCATCCTGTACCGATGCTTTTTGCGGACGGTCTAATTCGAGAACAGGTCAATTTGCATGTGTTCTCCGACCTAGAAAAATCTTTGAGAAATTCCTTAAAGACATAGATTGGACTATTTAGTAGTTTTGGCACAGATATTTGAAAATTTGGCCTTTCACATGCGATGGTAATAATTCAGAGGAGCTAAGCGCAAGCGGGCGTTGGCTAATGCTCGTTTGCTTGCTTCGTATCTCCTCAGGTGAAAAGTTGCTCGTATTCTTCGATCTACTTAAAAGCGAATGCTACGAATGATGCGTGATCAGGAATGTCGCGCAAGAAAATTATTGACTGAGAACTATGAACCTTGAATTGAAGTTGCTGATCGGTTTCGGGCTTTTAATTTGCGTGCTTGTGTATGGTATTTTGCGGCTTTGGGAGAAACTGGAGGAGCGAAATGTTGCCTTGTTGGTGCTCAATGGGCATCATCAGGCCAATGTAAAGGAGCTCGCGGAAACCAAAGATTCCTTGAAGACAGAAAGAGATAATATTCGGCAAGCCCAGACAAAAATTGAATCGGTCAAAAATAAATCAATATCGGCCGAGATGAGGGCTTCATGGTGTGATCCTAGACTTTTGGAAATGCCTCCTGGTGTTCCCGAAAAATTGCATAAGTCGACTTTAGTTCATGCACGATATGCACTCAATGAAAAGCTTGGCAGCTTTTATGATTTGCGAGATAGATCTAGTTTTAAGGCCGCAGGCCAATGGGAGCTTTATTGGTGTTTGGCCCATGCGACTAAAGCTGCGGTTATCAGCTCCTTGGCAAAGATGGAGGATGGAATCACCGCCGATTTTGTACGTACCCTTGAGCTAGAGGCGAAAAAACTACCGTCGATGATCGATGAAGCTGCTCCTGCCCTACAGCTGGCCTATAGCAATATTTTTGAACAAGCCAAACCTGCACTGAAGGAGGCTGATGTCGGAGCGGATGTCCTTCTTGTCGTAGCAGGAGACAACCTTGTTCCAAGCGGTGGTGCAAGACTATTCTGGATTCAGGCAAAAAAAGCCAGAAGCAGTACGGCACCTTACGTATTGGACTGTAGCTACAAGAACACCAAAGATTCGCAAATCAACGCTCTACGGAAGGTAAATGTTCCGGAAAGAGGATCATTTGCTGTGTACTGTCAGTACAGCAATGCGTTGCCTTTCATTCCGTCGTTTACGCTGGCTGTTCACACTCCCGCGGACGATTTGAAAGTCGATCTTGCGGAGCATGGCGTCCGAATCTCGGAGTTGATTTCAGCTTATGCCGGCTATCGCGATAAGGCAGTTGGGGTATTTGCAGACGCAACGGCTGTTACGGCATTCATCAGTTCCGTTGCCGCTGGAAAGCCATTGTACGTTGTAGCGGCAACAGAAAATAATGACCGATATCTCCAAAGATGGAATGCGCACACATTGGTGAAGCAAATCGCACTCCATTATCAGAGAGAACTTGGCAGGGATCGCGATCTTTCGTTTGATCAAGACCGTGATGATGGCCCTCAATTATCTAGATAGACGAGCTGAGTGTTTAATATTGCTGAAAATGCAGTTGCTAGTTGAACTGTGCCGTATATCTATTGCCTTGGATTTCCTTATCTCCACAACACTATGCTAAACATTCTGGTTAATGACACAGTTGTACACGCATTCTCTCAGTTGGTAGACGATTCAGGTAATAACGGAAGTTATCGAGAGCCGTCGCACTCAGACATTGAATTTCAAGTAAATGCGTCCGGTTTGGCAAAATTCGATCCGAAGCAGCAAGGACAAGTGATTGGGAAGGCCAAACGGGTCAGAGCGGTATTGTATGAGGCAATGACTGCCGATCCTATGGCTGCCTCGCAGTTTGTAATGGGCCTTTTGGGAAAGGTTCGTGCTTGTGGTGGTTTCCGCACTGGGGCGCCAAACTTCGTCGGCAAAGAGGCGATTGCGAACGCCAAATCTGCTTGTGATGGAGTTGGCTTTGTTCTCGCAGACGACGGGACGCTAGCGCCAAAAGTGCTTACGGCTCTTCATGGCCGAGAACTGACTGATGCACTTCTGGGCTATGCGAGGCGCGCACAACGAGGCGCAGAGGACGCGGCTCTCGTGGCTGGAACAGGCAAGGACTTGCTGGAAGCTACTGCAGCCCATGTACTAATGACAATACGAGGCACCTATCCGACCGGTGCTAACTTTCAGGCTTTATTGGGCATGGCCTTCATTGCGCTAGATCTCGCAGTGCCAGAGATGCCTGAGGTTCCTGGCGAATCACCTATTTGTGCGATGGAACGGGGCTTGTTCGCCACAGCACTTGGTGTTAACCGCGTCCGGAACAAACAGGGATCGGGGCATGGCCGTCCATGGTTGCCGACGCTCACAGATGCAGAAGCTAAAGTAGCTATTGAATCCGTTGGGGTCGTTGCTAGTTACTTGCTAGCAAAGCTGGCGACGAGAGCAAAGTAGTTTCATCCTTGTGGCTACGCGCGGCCTATATCGTCTTATAGCGAGCTCTCCTGTTGAGGATAGATGTGACCCTACTTGGACTTACCTGCCGCTGGTACATTCTCGATCGCATCTCAATCAGGGAAATCTCTCGTCGGCTAGACCTCTCTCGAAACACTATTCTTCGCTAGAGCGATTGAACCTTCCGCTCCCTCTAGGCGATCATCCAATGCCCTAGATAAATTCACGCCCCGACTTTCCATCTGGTTCAGCGCTGAGCCAGACAAATCTTGCCAGCAAAGGCCAATCCTGAAATAGATGTTTTTGGACTTCAAAGAACTGGGATGCGACGGGAGGGATGACCGCAAGACTACATTCGAAAGACTGATAGGTTAAATGGATAGATGCAAATCTGCGTGCAAATCAACACGGGCGGTTGTTTGAGGTCCAGTTGACACCAATGCAGACGCTTCTTGTGAGCCTGTTTCTTGATCATCGTATTCGTTTAGTCACAGAGTAGACGAATTTCCCGCAGTTTTCTTTCTGCTGCAATCGCCCGATCTCGGTATTCCCCAGCGGCTTGGAGTAGTTTCGAGATTGACAGCCAGTAAGCTGCCCCTAAATCGCCTTCCTCGAGTTGCAATTGATTTAATCTCCTCATGGCAATCGAGAGATCAATATCTTCGTGTATGTCCATATGCTTTCTCCAGTATTAGGTCTGCCGCATACATACTGGCGCCGTTTCTGCGTCAGCGGGAATCACAATCATCTGCCTACTCAACGAGCTTATCAATAGGTTTGTATCCAATAAATGGGATAACAGATAGCAAGGACATTGTTGTCTAGTAGGAAATATCTTTGTGAATTATAAGTTGAGATCTTTTCAACTTTCTGGAGTCCCAAATTGATGTAAGCAGATAGGCTAGTGCATTGATTTATATAGGTCGATTTTCAACTCATAATTTTCAAGCACAATAACGGGACAGGTGGCGCTTTTAATCGGGTTCAGACGAGTACCCTTTAAAAATCAAGGGCTTAAAAGCGCCGGGGATCGCGTTTGGATAAGGCTTTTCCACGATGATGTTCCTGTCCCGATGTTCGTCCCATCAGGCCGAAGTCGCAATTGCGGAGGCGAAGTCGCTGTAGGAATGAAGGGGGCGACCCAGGAGCCCGGTGAGGCGTTCCACGTCTCCGGCTTCAGGAATCATTCCCTCGGTAAGAAAGCGCTCGCTCATCAGGCGCATGTCAAAGGCCATCCAGCTCGGCATGAATTGCCGAAGGTTTTTCTCGAACCCGGCGGTGTCATCGCCCGGATAAGCGATCGGACGACCCAGCGCTTCCGTCCAGATCGCAGCGACATCTGCGCCGGTCAGCGTGTCGGGTCCGACGAGATTGATCCGCTCCAGAGGAAGCGGGGTGGCGGCTCGTTCCCGGCGGATAAGTTCGATGGCCGCGATCTCGGCGATGTCGCGCGTATCGACCATTGCCAGGCCCTTGCTGCCGATCGGCATCGGATAAATGCCGTAGCCGGTGACGACGTCCTTGATCGAGAGGTCGTTGTCCATGAAATAGGCCGGGCGCAGGACGGTGGCGTTGAGTCCCATTTGCTCGATCATGCGTTCAACACCGAACTTGCCTGCGAAGTGCGGTACGTTCACGTAGAGGTCGCTGTGAATCACCGACAGGTAAACGATTCGCTTGATGCCGGCTTCTCGGGCGACGTTCAGCGCGATCAGCGCCTGGGTGTATTCGTCGGGTACTACCGCGTTGAGCAGGAATAGCGTCGAGGCGCCCGAGAAGGCGCTGCGCAGCGAATCGACGTCCAGCAGGTCGCCTTGGACGACCTCGACGCCGCTCGGGAAGTTTGCCTTCGAAGGGTCGCGGACGAGGGCGCGAACATCGGCGCCGCGTGTCACGAGTTGTTCGACGACCTGGCGGCCGATAGTGCCGGTGGCACCGGTAACGATAATGGTCATGATGATTACTCCTTGGTATGGTTGGTGAATTTAAAGAGGGAAAATCAAAGCGAGAAATCCGCTACCGTCTTGCCGACTTGCGGCTGGGTCCGGTTGCGTTCGATTGCTTCAGGCAGTTGGTCGAAGCGCACGGCGGCGTTGACCTTTGATCGCAGGCGTCCGTGCGCCACGTCCTCTGCGATCATGTGCAGCCGGGCGGCGTCCGGCGTATTCATGAACCACAGGCCGCGACGCCCGCTTGGGGTGCTCGTCGCAATGGCCGGCGATGCGGTGCTGACGATGGCGCCATCGTCGGCAAGAACGGACCACGAGCGGTTCAGCACCTCGCCGCCGACGTAGTCGAGTACAAGGTCGATGTCGTTGGCCGTGGCTTCGAACTGCTCTTTGTCATAGGCGATGACGTGGTCAGCACCGAGGTCGCGAACGTAGTCGGCATCAGCCTCCAGGGCGGTGGCAAACACCACGGCGCCGGCCTGATGCGCGTACTGCACGGCGAATCCCCCGAGACCGCCGGCAGCGCCGTGGACAAGAATGCGCTGGCCGGCGCGTACCGGACCGGCGAAATTCAGGCTTTGCCATGCCGCCACGGACGCCACGGGCAAGGCCGCCGCATCCACGAAGCTCATCGATTCAGGCATCAGGCTGAGATTGGCTTCGTCCACCGTTACCAGATCGGCATAGGCGCCCAATCCGCCGAGTGGCCCCATGACGCGATCACCCTTACGCAAGCGGGTGACGCCCGCACCCACCGCTTCGACGACGCCGGCCAGTTCGATGCCCAGCACGGTCGGCAACTGCAGCGGGAAAGCATCCCGGACATAACCTTCACGGACCTTCCAGTCCAGTCCGTTGACACCTGCGGCCTGAACGCGGACCAGTACCTCGCCCTTTCCATTTCCTGCTGTCGGCGCCTCGATGGACGAAATCCTGATGGCGGATGGGCCGCCGTATTTGGTAAGAATCAATGCACGGACATTGTTCATGACTAAACTCCTTTGAGATGTGGGTTGGGTACGAACCAATAATAGGTGGTCCCACATGTAAAACAAAGACTGTAAAATGTAGACACTTCGTTTCAAAAGTGAGACATCATGGATTTCAACGCGCTTGAGGATTTTCAACTTGTGGCCTCCCATGGCGGCTTTGGAAAAGCCAGTCGCGCCAGCGGGCGGTCCAAAGCGACCCTGTCGCGTCGTGTCGCCGACCTCGAAGAAGCATTGGGGATACGGCTCATTGAGCGCGGCGCTCGCAGCCTGGAGCTGACCGAAGCGGGCCAGCTGCTGCGAGCCAGGACGGAGGGGCCGATGCACGAGGTCGCCGAGGCGGTCGCCGCAGCGCGGGACGGCCTTGTAGCGCCGCGAGGACGTCTGCGTATCGCGGCGCCGCTGCTGTTTTCTCAATTGGCCTTGGGGCGGATCGCCGCCCGGTTCCTGGCGAGCTATCCCGAAGTGCAGATCGAAGCCGTGGCCGAGGATCGTCTCGTCAATCTGGTCGATGAGCATTTCGATGTCGCCATACGGATCAATCCGGACAAAGACAGCGCGTTGGTTGGCAGATGCTTCGCCAAGGACAGGCTGGTCCTTGCGGCCGCACCATCCGTGCAGATGCCAAAGGGAAATCGCGGCAAGCCGTTTTCCGTTCCGGCGGTGGTCACGCCGAGTTATCGCGACGGCGACATCTGGTCAGTTCGCAACGGCCAGTTCACCATCGAGCCGCGCCCCGTGCTGTATCTGTCCTCGCTCCTGATGGTGCGGGACGCCATTGTCGACGGCGCCGGGGCAGCGATGCTGCCGCAGTCCATCATCGGAGGCTTGCTGGAAAAAGGCGAACTGGTGTCGTGGGGAATCGCCGGCGACGAAGTCGAGCTTTGGGTCCTGCACACCTCGCGGCGCTTGCAGAGTCCCAAAGTGCGGGCTTTCGTGGAGTTCATATGCGGGCAATATCCGAATGGCTCGTTCACCATTCCGATCCGATGAGTGAATCAGGTTCGGGTCAGTTGCCCCGACCTGATTTCCAGCGGAGGGCAGGAAGCGGCCCCTTTGTTTTTCGGGGGGGGGGTGTTGCCGATGCGGCGTCGCGGGAGGTGCGATGGAGATGGTCCGGATTTTCATTAATCCCGCTTTTTGTTTTCGAGAAAGCATATTTGATCAAAAATACGTAAATACAAAGATATTTATGCTTTTAAATGCCTGAAATTCCATGTGATACGGCAGCACTATCTGTGCATGAATCGTTACCATGAGGATCAAATTGGATGCAGTGCAGCACGACATGCCTGGTGCATTTCTGCGGGCAATTCGTGTCCATCCTTGCCTCTTTCATCCGGAATATTCATGTCACTCAGCAGTCCGTCCGTCCCCCTCAAAAAAACCAAGGCCATCAGCGGACCTTTTCTCGTCTGCGTGGTGCTGGCGATCTGCATCTGGGGCGGCAACTGGCCGGTGATGAAGTTCGGCAGCCAGTACATCCCGCCGCTGTGGTTCGCCGCGAGCCGCTTTGTTTCCGCCGCCATGCTCAGCTTCGCGATCGCCGCCGCCATCGGAAAGTTGCGCTTGCCGCGCCGTGAAGAATGGCCGGTGGTGCTGGGTGTCGGCATCCTGCAGATGGGTTTGTTCACTGCGCTGGTGACCGGCGCCTTGCATTTCGTGATGCCGGGCCGCGCATCGCTGATTGCTTACGCGACGTCGGTCTGGGTGGTGCCTGGCGCGGCCCTGGTGCTCAAGCAGCGCCTCAGCGGGCAGCAACGGCTGGCGACGATGTTCAGCTATCTCGGCATGGCCATTGTGGTGTTGCCGGCGGTGTTGCATGCCGACTTGCACGGCATGATCGGTTATCTGATGCTGGCGGCGGCTTCGTTGTCATGGGCCATCAATATTCTGCAGATCAAATCGACCAAAGGCGTGCGTCTCGACTTCGACCTGTTGCCCTGGCAGACGCTGGTGGCGGCGTTGCCGCTGACGGTGCTGGCGCTGGCTGTCGAGGGGGCGCCGGTTTTTCTCGCGGAGCCGCATTCCTGGTACGTGATCGCCTACACCGGCCCGCTGGCGACGGCGCTGACGTTCCTGATCGTGCTGCAAATGACCCAGCGCCTGTCTCCGGTGACCGTCTCGGTCTGCATGCTGGGCGTGCCGGTGGTCGGCATCACGCTGTCGTCGCTGATCTTCGGCGAAGCGTTGTCGGCGGATTTGCTCATGGGCGTGTCGCTGATTTGCCTGGGTTTGCTGATTCCGGCGTTGCCGCGCATGTCATGGCGGCGCAGCCAGGGCGCTGTCTGAACTCCCCGACCGCGATAGGGCGAGCGACGCTTTCAAGAAATCGCGACTCTGGCGAGAAGTCCGAGTACGGCGCACACGACGATGACGTGAATAACGTTGCGTTTGAAGCGGAACAGCGCAACCACTGCCGCCAGTGCAATCAGAGCAGCTATCCAATCAAAGCCTTGATCCCATCCCTTTGGCCACAGCACATGGAAGCCGAAAAACGTCGCCAGATTCAAGATAACGCCGACCACCGCAGCAGTGATTGCCGTAAGCGGCGCCGTGAACTTGATGTCTTGATGCGTTGCTTCAACGAGCGGCCCGCCTGCGAGGATGAATAGAAACGATGGCAGAAAAGTGAACCAGGTCACTAGCGTGGCGGCAATCGCTCCGGCCAAAAACAGATGGTCCGGCCCCAATGCAGCTTTGACATAGCCGCCAACAAAGCCGACGAACGCCACCACCATGATGAGCGGCCCCGGTGTCGTCTCACCCAGCGCCAGACCGTCGATCATCTGCGTGGGCGTCAACCAGGCGAAATGGCCAACGGCGCCTTGATAGACGTAGGGCAAAACGGCATAGGCTCCGCCGAAAGTCATGAGTGCCGCCTTGGTAAAGAACCATCCCATTTGCGTGTAGATATGTTCCCAGCCATACATGGCGGTCAGCCCGCCCATCGGGATGATCCATAAAAGCGCACCTGCCAGTACGATTTTGAGCAATCCGATCCAGCTGAACAGCGCATGCAGCGGGGTTGGCGTCTCATCGTCAATCAACGCCTTTCCGAATGATTTTTGCGAGCCTGCATGCCCTCCGCCAACAGCGAATCTGGATGGCGACAATTTCCCGCCTGTGTAGCCGACCAGTGCAGCCATCGCCACAATGAGCGGGAACGGCACGTTGAGCGCAAAAATGGCGACGAACGAGACTGCGGCAATCGCCCAGAGCACGTTGTTTTTGAGCGCACGGGAGCCGATGCGATGCGCTGCTTGCAGAACGATGGCGGTGACCGCAGGCTTGATGCCATAGAACAGACCTTCCACAATCGGCAGATGGCCGAAGGCGATGTATAGCCAGGACAAGGTAATCAGGATCAGCAAGGACGGAAACACAAACAGGACGCCGGCAATGATGCCTCCCCAGGTTCTATGCATCAGCCAGCCGATGTATGTCGCCAGCTGCTGAGCTTCGGGGCCCGGCAATAACATGCAGTAATTCAGCGCATGTAGAAATCGTCGCTCCGATATCCAGCGACGATTTTCCACGAGCTCCTGATGCATGATCGAAATCTGTCCTGCAGGGCCACCGAAGCTAATGAAGCCCAGCTTCAGCCAGAAAAGAAAGGCCTCCCGAAAGCTCACGGATGGCGGCGCCTCATCGGTCACTTCCGCTACGACTTCGATTTTATTCATTGACGGCCCCCGGCATGAGATAGACCCCGTCACGCAGTACAGCGGCCCCGGACGTCTTTAATCCGCACCCTATCCGCGTGCGAGCAATGGCGTTCTGTCTGGAGAGTTTGGGAATCAGTAGAAGATAATTCACTATGCAGGATACTCTAGAACTCGTTTCATCAATAGGCGTGAGATGCGTTCTAATCTGTAGAGTTTTCTACAAGAATATTCATCTCATTCCGCTTTGTCGGGGCTGAGAGAAAGAAAAGTAGAATGGAACAACGAAACGCCAACCTCAAATTCCAATGAATCTCAAAGATAGCCTCGCTCTCCCCGGAGTAAAAGCAGCGTTGCTGGCGGCACTTTTATTCGGAGCTGCCACCCCTTTCGCAAAATACCTGCTGAAGGAGAATTCCCCCTGGGTCATTGCAGGACTTCTTTATCTCGGATCTGGAGTGGGGCTGGCAATCTACCGAAGGATTACACGCGCTAAACCTGCCAAGTTGCCGAAACGAGAAGTCGCGTGGTTTGCTGGTGCCGTCATTGCAGGGGGTATCGTCGCGCCGGTGTTGCTGATGATGGGTCTTACGAACATGCCTGCGTCAAGTGCCTCGTTACTATTGAACGCAGAAGGTGTATTCACTGCGCTGCTGGCCTGGTTTGCGTTCCGGGAGAATTTTGATCGGCGTATCGCCGGGGGAATGCTGGCAATCGTGCTCGGTGCGCTCGTCTTGAGTTGGCCAACGGATACGGAAAAAGCCAGCTTGTGGCCATCTTTGGCCGTGTTGGGCGCATGCCTGGCATGGGGCATCGATAATAATCTGACGCGAAAGATTTCGTTGAATGACGCGTCGTGGATTGCATCTGTCAAAGGTCTGGCGTCAGGCTTTACAAATCTGGCGCTGGCGACTGCACTTGGCGCAACCTTGCCAAGTGGTTCGATCATTCTTGGAACCATGACGCTTGGCTTTCTTGCCTATGGCGTTAGCCTGGCATTGTTCGTCGTGGCACTTCGTCATCTTGGCACTTCGCGAACCGGAGCCTATTTTTCTATCGCGCCCTTTTTCGGAGCCGTTCTGGCCCTTTCGACAGGGGAACCTCTGACCTTGCAGTTGATTGGTGCGGGATTCCTAATGGCCCTTGGCATTTGGCTGCACTTAACTGAACGCCACGAACATTCGCATACGCACGAAGAACTCGAGCATGACCATGAGCATACTCATGATGCACATCACGCGCATGAGCACGCTTATCCCGTTGCACCAGGTACAAAACATCGCCATCGGCATCAACATGCCCGCATCGAGCACACTCACGCGCATTTTCCTGACGCACGTCATCGGCATCAGCACTAGCAACAAGCGACCGAAATCCCAAAAATCAAAAGGCCGGTTGCAGTTGCGATCGCTATTGCTTCGCCGCCCTCCAGCCGCCGCCGAGCACCTTGTAAAGCGTAATGCGATTTTGCAGCTCTGCAAGTTGCACCTGAATGGATTGCTGCTGAATCGCGAACAGCGAACGTTGCGCGTCCAGGTATTCCAGGTAGCTGGAATAGCCCGCTTCATAGCGGCTCTTTGCAAAACCGTAGCGCGCCGACTCCGCCGCCTCTTGCGCTTTCACGGCGCCGGCTTCGTCGGCCAGCGTGGCGCGTACCGCCAGCGCATCGGCGACTTCACGGAAGGCGACCTGCACCGTCTTTTCATACTGGGCGACGGCGATTTTCTTGTCGGTCTCCGCCACGTTCAGATTGGCGATATTGCGGCCGCCTTCGAAGATGGGGATGGATATCTGCGGGAGAAACGACCAGGAGCGCGATCCCGAGTCGAACAATCCGGACAGCTGGCTGCTCGCGGAGCCGAAGTTTCCCGTCAGGGAAATACGCGGGAAGAATGCCGCGCGCGCCGCGCCGATGCTGGCGTTTTGCGAGCGCAGCACGGCTTCCTGCTGGAGGATATCCGGCCGTGCGGTGAGCAGGTCTGAAGGCAGCCCGGCAGGCAGATCCGGCAGAACCTGTTCGGCGGATGCGGCGGTCGGGATTCCGATGTCTGATGCGAGCGGATGGCCGACCAGCAAGGTCAGGGCATTTTCGTCGAGCGTCTTGCGCCGTTCCTGTTGTGCGCGTGCGGCCTTGGCGGCTTCGAAGAGCGACTCCGCCTGCCGCAGGTCGTATTCGGAGCTGGCGCCTTCGGCGTAGAGTTGCTTTTGCCGGTCGTAGGAATCGGCCCGGCTGGCCAGCGTGTTTTCTGTGAGCTGCAGCAGACGCCGGTCGGCTACGAGTGCTTCGTAGGTATTGGCCACTTCGGCAATCAGGCTGATCTGCGCGGCGCGCTGCGCCTGCTCGGTCGCGAAGTAGCGTTGCAGCGCCGCTTCGCTCAGGTTCCTGACGCGGCCGAACAGATCGATTTCAAACGCGGCCAGACCGACACCGGCGAAATAGCTGCTGTTGACGCCGGCTCTGCCGGTCGGATTGACGTCCGCCGGCAGGCGCTGGCGTGCGCCGTTGCCGTTCAGCGCAAGGTTGGGCAGCCGATCGGCTGCCTGGATGTTGTACATCGCCCGGGCGCGCTCGATGTTGAGCGTCGCCATGCGCAGATCGCGGTTGTTGTCGAGTGCGGCGGCGATCACCGACTTCAGTTGCGCATCCTGGAAGAACTCGGTCCAGTCTATCGATGCCGCGTGCACGGTATCGGACTGTGCCTGCGCACCGGAGGTTTTCCCCCACTGCGCTGCAACCGGAAGAGGCGGCTGTTCATATGACGGCGCCAGCGAGCATGCTGCCAGCAAAGAGCTGATGAGGGAGATGCCGGCGATGGTCCGCAAGGATCGGAAATTGGTTTTCATCGTGCTTGCCTCAGATGGAGGAGTGAGGGGAGTGAGCGGAATGACCCGCGCCGGCCGGGTGATCGGGTACGGTCGGACGTTTCACCTTGAACCAGATGGCATACAGGGCTGGCAGGAACAGCAGCGTGAGGACCGTGCCGACGCCGACGCCGCCGATCAGGACATACGCCAGCGGGCCCCAGAACGATGAATGCGTCAGCGGAATGAAGGCCAGCATGGCAGCGACCGCCGTCAGGATGACCGGGCGTGCGCGGCGTACGGTCGATTCGATCACGGCCTGGTATGGGGTCATGCCCGAGAGCAGGTCGCTGCGGATCTGATCGACCAGGATCAGCGTGTTCCGGATCAGGATGCCGGCCAGGCCGATCAGGCCGAGGATGGCGTTGAAGCCGAACGGCTGGTGGAAGATCAGCAAGGTCGGCACTGCGCCGACCAGGCCCAGCGGCGCTGTCGCGAAGACCATCCACATGGTGGCAAACGAGCGGACCTGGAACATGATGACGGCCAGCATCAGGATGATCATCAGCGGGAACATCGCGGCCAATGCAACGTCGGCCTTGGCGCTTTCTTCCACCGAACCGCCGGTATCGATGTGGTAGCCGGCCGGCAGTGCAGCCTTGATGGCGTCCAGCTTGGGCAGGATGGCGTGGGTGACGTCGGGTGGTTGCACGCCGTCGCGCACGTCGCCCTGAACGGCGATGTAGAGCTCGCGGTTATAGCGTTTCAATACGGCGTCTTCGACGTTCGACGACAACTTGCTGACTTGCGAGAGCGGAATCGCAACGCCGTCCTGCGTCGTCAGCGTCAGGTTGCCGATTTCCGCCAGACTGGCGCGGTCACGCTTCACGCCGCGCACCATTACTTCGACGATGCGCAGGCCGTCCCGCACCTGCGTGGTCGGGGCGCCGTTCAGTATCGCTTGCAGTTGCAAGGCGGCGTCGCGCGGATTGAGACCGACCTGGCGCAAGCGTTCCTGATCCAGTTCCAAGCGCAAGGTCTGCGTCCTGTCGCCCCAGTCGAGATGCACGTCGCGAGTGTCGGCATTGCTCTGCACTACATCCCTGACCTTGAAGGCGATGTCGCGTACGGTATTGAGATCGGGACCGACGACGCGGAACAGGACCGGGAACGGGACCGGCGGACCGAACACGAACTGGCTCACCCGCACGCGGGCATTGGCAAACTTGCCGTCGTCGATCATCTTTCGGAACCTGACCTTGAGGGCGTCGCGGTCCCTGGCGTTGTCGGTCAACACAATCAGCTGAGCGAAAGCCGGATTGGGCAATTCGGGATTGACCGAGAGGAAGAAGCGCGGGGCGCCCTGGCCGATGTAGCTTGAGACGATTTTCGCTTCCGGTTCTTTGCGCAACGCTTCTTCTATCTTCCTGACGGTGGCCTCGGTGGCGCTGAACGCGCTGCCGGGCGGCAGGTTGACTTCGATGGTCAGCTCCGGCCGTTCCGAATTGGGGAAGAACTGCTTCTGCACGAAGCCCATGCCGAAAATGGCTGCGGCAAACACGCCGATGGTGACTGCGGCGGTAATCCACTTGCGATCGACGCACCAGCGCACCAGCGCACGGAAGCGCTGATAATTCCTGGTGGCGTAGATGGCGTCCTGTCCGCCGGCATGCACCGGAATATCCGGCAGCATCTTGACGCCCAGATAGGGAATGAAGAGGACAGCAACGAACCACGAAGTGATCAGCGAAAATGCCACGACCCAGAAGATGTTGCCGGCATATTCGCCGGCCGTGGACCGGGCGAAGCCCACCGGCAGGAAGCCGATGATGGTCACCAGCGTGCCGGACGCCATGGGCGCGGCGGTGGCGCCCCAGGCGTAGGTCGCGGCAGAAATCCGATCCATGCCTTCTTCCATCTTCACGACCATCATTTCGATCGCTATGATGGCGTCATCGACCAGCAGCCCCAATGAGAGGATGAGCGCACCCAGCGTGATGCGGTCGAAGTCGCGGCCCGTCGCCAGCATGATGACGAACACAGCCGACAGCGTCAGCGGAACCGCCGCCGCCACGACCACGCCGACGCGGAACCCGAGCGTCACCAGGCTCACGACGATGACCACGGCAAGCGCCATGACGAACTTGATCATGAATTCATCAATCGCCGCTTCAATGGCCAGCGCCTGATCCGACACCTTGGTGAGCGACATGCCGAGAGGAAACGAGGCCTGAATCAGGTCACGTTCTCTGGTCAGGGATTTGCCCAGGGTCAGGCCGTTGAATCCCTTCTTCATGACCACGGCCAGCATCAGCGACGGCTCATCCTGGATGCGCACCAGGAAAGACTTGGGATCTTCGTAGCCGCGTTTGACGTCGGCGATGTCGCCGAGCTTGAAGCTGCGTCCACCGGCCGCAACGGGGATCGCCTTGACTGCATCAATGCTGCTGATGGCGCCATCCAGGCGCAGGTACACGCGCGGACCGGCGGTTTCGACAAATCCGGACGGCGTCATGTCGTTCTGGCGGTTCAGCGCGTCGAAGATGGCCTGCGCCTTGACGCCCAGCGTGGCGAGGCGTTCATTCGAGATGTCGACGTAGATTTTTTGCTGTTGCTCGCCGAGGATGTTGACCTTCTGGACGCCGTCCACGTGCAGCAATTGCTGGCGCAAGGTCTCGGCTTCCGTCACCAGCTGACGATGCGGCAGGCCCGGTGCGTTGAGTGAAAACAGGGTGAAATAGACATCCGAGTATTCGTCGTTGATGAGCGGGCCGATCGCACCGCGCGGCATGTTGATGGCCTCGTCGCCCAGTTTTTTCCGGGCCTGGTAGAACTGTTCCGGCACCAGCGCAGGCAGCGTCGAATCCTTGAGGAACAGCTTCATCGTGATGAGGCCCGGCCGTGCCGAGGTCTCGACGCGGTCGTAGTATTCCAGTTCCTGCAGGCGTTTTTCCAGGCGGTCGCCGACCTGTTGCTGCATTTCCCTGGCGGTGGCGCCGGGCCAGATCGCAGTCACGGTCATGATTTTGACGGTGAAGCTGGGGTCTTCTGCGCGCCCGAGTTTGATGAAGGCGAACGCGCCGGCGGCGGCAATGGCGATGATCAGGAATAGCGTGACTGCACGTTCCCTTACGCCAAAAGCGGAAAGATTGAAGCCGCTCATGATGCCTCGCCCGTACGTGCTGCCGGCAGGAGCGACACCTTGTCGCCGGCCTTGAGCAGATGAGTGCCGTAGGCGACGACCACGTCGCCCGATTTCAAGCCTGCGCTGATGACGGCGAATTCTTCACCGAGGCGGGCAACCGTCACGGGTACCAGCTTGACGGCTTGGGTCTGTTTCTCGATCATCCAGACGCTGGCGCCGTGGCCCTTGTCGATCAGCGCGCCGATGGGGACCTCGGTATACCCGGAGGAAGAGGTATCGCCGGTGAGCCTGACGGTCACCGTTGAGCCCAGCGGCGCCTGTTCTCCTTTGCCGGACAGGACGTAGCGCGCCTGATAGGTGCGGGTGAGGGGATCGGCCACGGCCGAGAGTTCTCTCAGCCGGGCCGGGAATTTTTCCGTGTCGTCCGTATACAGCGTCGCGCTTGCCTGGCGGCGCGCCTGGCCGAGACCGTTCTCGGGGATACTGACGACTGCCTCACGCGGACCCTTCTGCGCCAGCCGCACGATCGTTTGTCCGGCGCTGACCACCTGGCCGGCATCGGACAGCACGTCCATGACGACACCATCGACGTCTGCGCGCAGGACAGAGTAGTCGGATTGATTTTCAACCTGGCCGGCGCGTGCACGTTCGGCATCGAGCTGCGCCCTGGCGGAGTCCGCCAGCGCCTTGCTTTGTTCATACGCCTGTCTGGAAACGGCGCCGGAGTCGAGCAGCTTGCGCAGGCGCAGTTCATCCGCCTGGGCCTGCACGTCGCGTGCCTGCGCGGCGATCACTGCGGCGCGCGCGGCATTCTGCGCCAGGGTGTAGTCGGTGCTGTCGAGCTTGAACAGCGGCTGGCCGCGTTTCACCAATTCACCCGGATCGACCAGGCGTTCCACGATCTTGCCCGGGACCCGGAACCCCAGATTGCTCTCCGTGCGCGCATGCACGACACCGGTGTAGCTGGCGGAATCATGTTCGGCGTTCTGAACTGTAAAGGAGGCAACTTTAGGCGTTGTCGCCGTAGGCGGCGCCGGTTTGCTGCAGGCGGCCAGCGTCGCGATCAACGCGCCTGACAGCGCCATGCCCAGATATTTATTGCTGATTCCCATGAAACCCCTCGCTGATGAAATGAATCAATTTAATGTGCATATGCACTTTATGATATTGAAAAATAGCGAGGACAGTGCCTCGCCATGAAACCTGAAACCTGAAATTTAAATTTGACGCTGGGTAATCGCCATCAATTCCTGGCGCAGCAATTGCGCGCGGCTCTTGCCCACCAGTTCCTCGTATTCTTCCTGGGCGGCACGCCAGCAGGGGACTGCATCCAGGTATTTCCTGGTGCCCGTTTTGGACAGCGACAAGCTGGTTTTCCTGGATCCCGGTTCCGGTTTCTGCAGAACGTATCCATCGCGGCTCAGGGGCTTAATTGCGCGGACCAGACTGGTGCGATCCATCACGACGATCTCCGACAATTTCGTCATGGTGATGTTGGGACATTCATGAATCACTGCAAGGATAGTCATCTGGGAACTGGTGACGTTGACTGCCGCCAGATGACGCTCATACAACTGCGTGACAAATCGCGCAGCTTGTTTGGTGGCGAATAAGTTGCAGTTCGCGATGGAAGGAGTGGTGTCCATCCCGGCACAGTATCATGTGCATATGCACTAGTCAAATTTCGTCCTGTGTTGAATCCTGGAAAGAGCGCGTAGGGCAGGTAAATGCGGCTTATGCAGCATCCCAGCCGGAACGCAATCGGGGGAGGGCAAATCGCGACGGTTTCAGAATTATTTAAAATTATGTTGCGCGCTAATTAATTGTTCGCTATAGTTCATTCCGTCGTCCCCGCCGCGCCCCTTGAAGCGCGTTTTTAATTGTTAATTAATTAGCGCGCTAACTAATTTTTCTGAATTCAACCTGAAAGGAATCATCATGAAACTGACCACCATCGCCAACGCCGTTCTCGCTTCCACGCTCCTGTCCGCAGCTGCATTGAGTGCACAGGCCGCACCACTGGCCGCCGATGCCACCACCGTCGTACTGGTGCACGGCGCCTTCGCCGACGGTTCCAGCTGGGAAAAAGTGATCCCGCTGCTGCAAGCCAAGGGCTTGAAAGTCGTCGCCGTGCAAAATCCGCTCAGCTCACTGGCCGATGACGTCGCCGCCACCCAGCGCGTGGTCGATGCCCAGACCGGCAAAGTCGTGCTGGTCGGCCATTCCTGGGGCGGTACCGTGATCACCCAGGCCGGCACCAGCGACAAGATCAAGGCGCTGGTCTACGTCGCCGCCTTCGCACCGTCGGAAGGTGAAGCCACCAGCACGCTCGGCAAGGACTACGCGGTGCCGGCCGGCATCGCGACGTTGCAACAGGATGCGGGCGGCTACCTGTGGCTGCCGGCCGACTCGGTCGCCAAGAACTTCGCACAAGACGTTTCGCCTGCAACGGCCGCACTGATCGCCGCGACCCAAGGCCCGATCGCCGCCAAGGCATTCGGCGACAAGACCACCGTCGCGGCCTGGCGCAACAAGCCGAACTACTACATCGTGTCGTCGCAAGACCGCATGATCGCGCCGGAACTGGAACAGGCATTCGCGAAGAAGATCAACGCCACCACAACGACACTGGCGACCAGCCACGTGCCGATGGTGTCGCAGCCCGAGAAAGTCGCGGAAGTGATTTTTGCCGCTGCTCAACGTTAATCGAAGCAAAGCACACGCAGTAATCGTGATGGCCGCGGCCGCAAAGACGATTTGCCTTGGCGGCCGCGAGCCGTTAGGCTAAGGGATTCTGATTCCTGCAGCTTTTTCGCCATGGCCAAATTTTCTCCACCCACGCTCGACCAGCATTTGTGCTTTTCGCTCTACAGCACTTCGCTGAAGATGACGCAACTCTACAAGCCCTTGCTGGCGCCGCTGAACATCACGTATCCGCAATACCTGGTGATGGTGGTGCTGTGGCAGCAGCAGGGGCTCGGCGTGAAGGACCTGGCGGAACGCCTGCAGCAGGATTCCGGTTCGATCACGCCGCTGGTCAAGCGGCTTGAAGCGGAAGGCCTCATCACCCGTGCCCGCGACGCGCGCGATGAACGCAACGTCCTGCTGAGCCTGACGCCCGCCGGCGAAGCCATGCGCGAAGCCGGCCTGCGCGTCAGCGAAGCGATCGCCCACGGCTGTTCGGTCACGAGCGCCGAATATCAGCGCATGATGGCGGATCTGGCAAAGCTCAACAAAACGCTCAGTTAGGCAGCATCGCAATCCTGCCGCAGCAAGAAAAAAAGCCCGCCAAAAAGGCGGGCTCATGCATTGAGGGACCGGCAACAGCTTCCCGCTCAGAAGTCCACTTGCGCCGACAGCACAAAGGTGCGCCCGGATGACGTACCGACATAACCGTTCTGCATCACCCAGTAGTTCTTGTCGAACAGGTTCTCGATGTTGGCGCGATAAGTGATGACCTGACCGGCGGCCTTGGAGATGTAGCGTGCACCGATATCCGTACGCGTCCAGCCCGGCACTTTCAGCGAACTGCTGTTGCTGTAGAGCATGGCGCCGGTGTTGGTGATGCGGGTGTTCAGCGCCAGGCCGGTCAGCCATGGCGTATCCCAGTCCAGGCCCAGGTTGAAATTGTGCTTCGGCACCGCGCCGATTTCCTTGCCGTCGGCGGCACCGTTGGCCGTGTGCGACTGCTCGGTGGCGAAGAAGGTACCGCTGGCGTTGAAGCGCAGGCCGCGTTGCAATTCGCCATAGGCTGCCAGCTCGAGGCCGCGAATCCGGGCACGGCCGTCCTGGCTCGTGTAGGACAAGCCATTGATGGTGGTGGTGGTGCTGTTGGCCTGTTCGATCTGGAACACGGCGGCGGTCGTGGTGACGCGGCCCCAATCGACTTTCACGCCGGTCTCGTACTGTTTGGATTTGTACGGTGGAAACGCCTCGCCCGCGTTGACCGCAGTGGCGGCGGCAAAACCTCCGGAGCTCAGGGCTGCGGTGTAGTTTGCGTACAGCGAGAGATTTTCCAGCGGCTTGGCGACCACTCCCAGCACCGGCGAAACGGCAGTCTTGTTGGACGTCTGCGAGGCAGTGACCAGGCTGTGGTTGTAGACCTGCTGGCGACGCAGGCCGGCGATCAGGCGCAGGCGATCATCCAGCATCGACAAGGTGTCGGTCAACGCGAAGCTGGTCAGGCGGGTCTGGCTTTGCGGAATCGGTTCGGTGCGAGCGAAGTTCAGCGCGCCCAGCGAAACCGGGCTGTACAGGTTGGACACCACGCCGGTGGCGGCCATGCGATAGAAAAAGTCGGTCTGCTGGTCGAGCATGTTTGCACCCAGCATCATGGTGTGTCTGATGCCGGGGGTATTGAAGCGCGCACGCAGGCCGACGTCGGCCGAGGTGGATGTTACCTTCTGGTCGTAGTAGCCGTTGGTCACGCTGGTGGCGCCCTGCACGGAAGTGATCGTGGCGCGCGGGAAGTTCTGCGACGACTGCGCGACGTGGTAACCGACCGCGCCATAGGCGGTCAGGCTATCGTCGATGTCGTATTCCAGGCGAGTGGCGACGGCCTTGTCGTCACTCTGCATCGTATTGCCCTGATACAGGTTGGTCTCGCCTGACGGTGCTGACGGCATCGCGGTCAGCGCAGAGTTGATGCTGAACTGCGGGCGGAAGTTGCGGGTGTCCTCGTGCTGGGTATAGGCGTCCAGGCTCCAGCGTACGCGGCCGCCGTTGTAATCCAGGCCGACCGAGCCCATGCTTTGCTGCTGGTTGCTGCCGGACAAGCCGGTGTTGCCGTCGGCATATAACGCGTTGACGCGGATGCCCCATTCCTGGTTCTCTCCGAAACGGCGACCGATGTCACCCTTCAGGCCGAACTGGGAATTGGACAGGTAGGTCGCCGTCACGCTGGAAATCGGATCTTCGTGAGCGCGCTTGGAGAGCAGGTTGACCGCGCCGCCGACACCGCCGGACGGACCCATGCCGTACATCAGGGTGCCGGGACCTTTCAGCACTTCGATGCGTTCGACCATGGCGATCGGCATGCGGGTCAGCGGCACCATGCCGTACAGGCCGTTGAACGCCACGTCGTTGGCGGACATGGTGAAGCCGCGGATCTGATAGCTATCGCCGAAGCCGCCATTGCCGTTGGTGTTGCGCACGGAGGCGTCATTGGCGATCACGTCGCCGATTGCGCGCGCCTGCACGTCGTCGATACCCTGGGAAGTGTAGTTGGTGGTGCTGAACGGCGTGTCCATCACGTTGGCCGTACCGAGCACTCCGAGGCTGCCGCCGCGGGCAACCAGGCCGCCGGCGTAGGGTGCGGTGGGATCGGCGCTTTCGGTGATGGTCACGGTGGGCAGCACGGCGTTGTTGTTGCTGCCGGCGGTTGCCGTGACCAGGGCGTAGCCGCCGTCGGCGTTCTTCACCGCTTGCAGACCGGAGCCGGCCAGCAGAATGGTGAAGCCTTCAGTCACGGTATAGCGGCCGGAAAGGCCGGCAGTCTGGCGTTCACGGGTGACGGCAGGATCGAACGACAGCAGGACGCCGGCGCGCCGTGCGAAGTTGTTCAGGACGCGGTCCAGCGGACCGGCCGGGAGGTCATAGGCCAGGCGCTGGCCATCGACGGCTTGCGCTTGCAGGTTGACCATCGGCATGGCAAAGACGGCCAGTACGGCCAGCCGGGCCACGGTCGGGCGAGAAGGGAAACGGCTCAGGTTTTTCATGGCGTGATTACGGTGATTGGCAAAGGTGCTATCAGGTAAACCGAACGAGCCACGAAAACCTGCAGAACGACATTGATTTTTTTTATTTTGATTTTTCTGGTTAAGCGCCGCTGCGTGGACGCAGCGTGATCCAGTAAGGCGTGAAGGTGTCGATCTGCACCGGCAGGGTCCGCGCAATCGCGGCCAGGATGCGCGCAGGCTGGTCGAGCGGGAATACGCCCGAGATCGTCAGGCCGGCGACGGCCGGATCGCAGCGCAGTTCGCCGGGCATGCTGCGGTCCAGTTCCGCGACCAGTTCGCCCAGCGGCATGCGGTCGGCCACGAGGAAGCCGTCGGTCCAGGCTACGGCCTCCTCATTGGCCGGCGACAAGCTGCCGATCAGTCCTCTCCGGTCGAACAGGCCCTGGCGTCCGGCATCGATGCGGATGGCGGCGGATGTGCCGGCGGGTTTGAATTCCACCGCGCCTTCGAATACCGCGATTTGCATACCGGCCTCGCTGTCGCGCACCTGGAAGCGGGTGCCCAGGGCGCGCGCCTGTCCCAGTCTTGTGTGCACGACGAAGGGACGATAGGCGCGGCCGTTTTCCTTGGCCGTAGTGATCAGCACTTCGCCGCGATGCAGGCGCAGCAGGCGGGACTGTCCGTCGTAGGCGGCGTCGATGGCGGTGGCGGTATTGAGTTCGACTGCAGTTCCGTCGGCCAACACTACGCGCCGGCGCTCGCCGGTTTTGGTTGCATAGTCGGCCAGCAGCGTTCGCCACGGCACGATTTCATTGCCGCCGGCGACCAGCAGACCGGCGCCGATGGCGATGCACAAGGATTTGACGGCGAAGCGGCGGTTGTGCCGATGGCGGTTATTGGCGTCGCCGATGCTGCCGTGGGCCAGTGCGCCGGGCAGGGTGGAGACGCGTTCGCTGAGGGATTGCAGCCGTTGCCAGGCCAGTTCGTGGCGCGCTTCTTCGGCGCGCCAGCGGCGGCAGGCTTCGTGTTCCTGTTCGGTGGCGGCGCCGGATTGCAACTTCACCATCCAGTCGATGGCGATCATCACGATATCGCCGCCCGGAGCGGCAGGGTCGGAAGGGGCTGCCACCGCAGCAACCGCGTCAGTCGCCATACTGCACGCGATAACAAGCGGTGAAGGCGCGCTTCATGTATTGCTGCACCGAACTCAGGGACACGTCCAGGCGGATGGCGATCTCGGCATAGCCCAGGCCATCCAGCTGCGACAGCAGGAAGGCGCTGCGCACCTTGGCCGGCAGCGCGGCCAGCATGGCATCGACCTGGTTGAGGGTTTCCAGCACGGCCAGCCGCGCCTCGGGAGAAGGCACGTGTTCGGGCGGCAATTGCGCCAGCATCTCGAGGAAGGCGGCTTCCAGTGCGCAGCGGCGGAAATGATCGATCACCAGGCCGCGGGCGATGGTCGCCAGCAAGGCGCGCGCTTCGTCCAGGTAAAAGTCGCGGCGCGACACCATGATCCGGAGGAAAGTGTCCTGGGCCAGGTCGGCCGCCAGTTCCGGATTGCCGGTGCGGCGCCGCAGCCAGCCCAGCAGCCAGCCGTGATGGCTGTACAGCGTCTGCACCTGCAGCAGTGACGAATCGGTTGCCGCCATCTGTTTCCTCTTGCCCTGTATTGCGTTGATTCGCGTTAATGAAATAAGAATTATTCTCATTATATATTAGGCGCGAATACCCATGCAATGCAGGGGAAGGGGAGAGCGGCGGCCCCGGCCGGAGTTCGCTGCAGACTCAGGTCTTGAAAAAGCGCAGTAGCGCGTCGGCGATCGCATCCGGCATCTCTTCCGGCATGTAGTGACCACAGCCTTGCAGTATGCCGCCCTGCACGTCGCTCCCAATGCCACGCAAGGTGTTGAGCAGGACATCCTTGACACCGTGTTCCGCGCCCATGGCGAGGATGGGCATGGCGAGCTTTTTTTCGCCGCGGTCGCGGCTTTGTGCGAGTCCCTCCGGGCTGAAGGCGATGCGATAGTAGGACAACGCGGCGCGCACCGCGCCCGGAGCAGAGAACACGCGCTCGTATTCGTCCAGATCGGCCGGCGCGATGGCCCAGCGATTGATTGCCTTGGTGTGGAACAGATAGCTGAGGAAGGCGCGCTCGTGGCCTTGTAGCAATATCTCTGGCAAATCGTCGAGGCGGTTGAAGGCGAAATGCCAGGTTTTGAGATTGGCCTCAGCGGCGGGAATGCCGGCAGGAGGCAGTGGCGTAATGCCCGGCAGCGCGGCATCGAACAGCGCCAGCCGTCGGATGTCTTCAGGCCAGTCGGCGGCATAGGCATGGCCGATCCAGGTACCGATGTCGTGCCCGGCGACATCCAGCGGACCATCTTTGAGCAGGCCGAGCGCGTTGGCAAATTCGTGCAGGTCGGTGGCGATGGTTGTCAGGTCATAACCGGACGCGGGTTTGTCCGAGTCTCCCATGCCGCGCGGATCGATGGCGATGACGCGACGCCCGCTCGCGGCCAGCAAGGGCATGACCAGGCGCCACGCATACCAGCTTTGCGGCCAGCCCGGAATAAGCAGGATTGGCGCTCCGCTGCCGCCTTCGACGTAATGCAGATGCACGCCGTTGACGCGCGCGCTGCCGTGGTGGAAGTCGTTCCAGAATGTGGCGGGAGAAAATGTCGGCATGGCGGGTTCCTTTGTGGTGAGTAATGGTGATGAGGGAGACGAATATGGATTAAATAGGAAATAAATGTTTCCTAAATAGGTAAAAATTTTTAATCAAGCACTTTCATGGCATTGTCGATCAGGCTGTTCATTTCTTTTTTTCCGCGGCCTGTTTTCCCGATGACGCGCATGCCCTGCAATACGCACAGCAGCAGCCGGGCCGTCGTCGCTGCTTCGACGTGGGCGGCAATGCTGCCGTCTTCCTGTCCCTGGCGAATGAACTGGACCAGCCGTTTTTCATGGACGTCCAAAGAACGGGCGACGCGTTCGGCAATCTCCGGATCGGAAATGGCGAGTTCCACGGCGCTGCTGACGATGAGGCAGCCGCGGCGGCCTTCGCCGTCATGGCTGGACGCTGCATAGAGCGCCAGCAAGGTGCGCACGCGTTCGCGGCCGTTCCTGGCAGGCATCATGGCTTGCTGCAGGCGTTCGGTGCGCAGCGTGATATAGCGTTCAAGGGCAGCGACAAAGACCGCTCTTTTGTCGTCGAAGGCTTTGTAGATGCTGCCGGCGGTCAACTCCAGCGCCGCGCTCAGGTCGCTGATCGAGGTGCCGTAGTAGCCCCTCTCGGTGAAGATGGCGATGGCCTTGTCCAAGGCGGCATCGATGTCGAACTCGCGCGGGCGGCCGCGGGCGCGGCTGGGGGTGGTTTCTGATGAAGTCATGGCCTGATTATAGGAAATGATTGTTTCCAAATCAAGCGCCGGATGGTCGGGCGATTGCGCTAAAATGGCTGCGCCCGTTCGGGCTGAGATTTTCTGCTCTCCAAAACATGTCTGTTTTACATCGCCTCATCGCCTTATCCTCCTTTTCCCTCTTGGCGGCGTGCAATGCTCTGATGCCGTCCAAGCCGGTCGCGCCGGTCGAGACGTCTCCGGTCGTACCGGTGGCGGCCCCGACCAGGCTGCCGCAAAAACCGCGTATCGCCCTGGCCCTGGGCGGCGGTGCTGCGCGCGGGTTTGCGCACGTGGGTGTGATCAAGGCGCTGGAGTCGCAAGGCATCGTGCCCGATATCGTGGTCGGCACCAGTGCAGGCAGCCTGGTCGGTGCGCTTTACGCCGCCGGCAACAATGGTTTTGCCCTGCAGAAGCTGGCGCTGGACATGGATGAGGCGACCATTTCCGACTGGTCGGTGCCGTTCTTCGCCAAGGTCAGCGGCGTACTCAAGGGCGAGGGCGTGCAGACTTACGTGAACCGTTCGGTGAACAACCTGCCGATCGAAAAATTCAAGATCCCGTTCGGGGCCGTGGCGACCGATCTCAAAACCGGCCAGGCCATCCTGTTCCGGCGCGGCAATGCGGGCGTCGCGGTGCGTGCCTCGTCGGCGGTGCCGGGCGTGTTCCAGTCGGTCAGGATCGGTGATCACTATTATGTGGATGGCGGCCTGGTGGCGCCGGTGCCGGTGCATTTTGCACGCGAGATGGGGGCCGATTTCGTGATTGCGGTGAATATCTCTGCGCAGCCCGAGGCGCAGGCTTCCGCCAGCTCGGTCGATGTCATGCTGCAGACCTTCGCGATCATGGGACAGAGCATCAACAACTATGAACTCAAGGATGCCGACGTCGTGATTCAGCCGGGTTTGGGCGCGATGAAGGGCAGCGACTTCGCCGGCCGCAACCTGGCGATCCTGGCCGGCGAACAGGCGACCATGAAGGCGATGGCCGACCTGAAGGCGAAGCTGAAACTCAAGGGCGGGAACTGATCTGCGTTGTCACGCAGGAAACGAATCGCAAGCAGATCGTCAGCTAACTATATAAGAGCGTAAGAATGCAGGCGGGGGCGGGGAGTTGCGAACAGAAGATTCGCAGAAAGTTTACTGCTGGTCTTCAGCCGTCGCCGAAATGCGGCGCGCACCATTAAAGCGCTTTTTCCAGTACGCCACATCCATGTCTTCGATGCGCACCTGGCCGCCGGCCGAGGGCGAGTGGATGAATTTTCCGTCGCCGAGATAGATCCCGACATGCGAGAAGCCGCGGCGCAGGGTGTTATAGAACACCAGATCGCCCGGACGCAGATCGACGACTTTTTCTCCGACGCGGCTGATTTCAGCCGACGTGCGCGGCAAATCGGTGCCGAGCGCCTCCTTGAACACATAACGCACCAGGCCGCTGCAATCCAGTCCAGTTTCCGGCGAGGTGCCGCCATAGCGGTAGTTGATGCCGAGCATGCTCAATGCCTGGACAGCCAGTTCGGAAGCGCGGTTGGTAATGTCGTGCAGTTTGGCGAGAGCGATGTTCGCTTTGCCGGGAGGAGGAGGGTCTTGCTGCAGGGGTGTTTCGATACTCCACGCGGTGCTGCAGAACCAGAATCCGGCCGCCAGCACGCATGATTTTGCGAGGTGTCGTCGGAATCGGCTGTTTTGTGCGGCGTTGCGTGTTGTCATCAGGACATTTTCCTATCGGTATGACTGCTGGAATGTAAACAATTTAGCCAGTAATGTCAAAAGCTTATTTCGCGTTATCCTACAAAAATTGCAATAAAGTCAATACCTTACGTGCACATGGGGATGCTTCCGCAAGGGTGGCGTCGCTGCGGTTTTGCATATTTTGTGCCAGCGCGCCATTCTCGAATTACAATCAGCATTCTTTTTTACTTGAGCCATTTGGGAGCATCATGCAAACGAAACCGTACCTGACCCTCGACGACCTGAAGAAAATTGCCGCCGGCGCCGAAGCCGAAGCAAAAGCCAATAACTGGGCGGTCGTCATTGCCATCGTCGACGATGGCGGTCATTTGCTGTGGTTGCAACGCCTGGACGGCGCCGCGCCTGCTTCGTCGCATATCGCTCCGGCCAAGGCCAAGACCGCCGCTCTGGGTCGCCGCGAAACCAAGATCTATGAAGACATGATCAACAACGGCCGTTTCTCCTTCCTGTGCGCGCCTGAGCTGGACGGCCTGCTGGAAGGCGGCGTGCCTATCGTTGTCGACGGTCAATATGTCGGCGCAGTCGGCGTGTCGGGCGTGAAGTCGTCGGAAGACGTGCAGATCGCCAAGGCAGGTATCGCTGCCCTGGGTCTTTGATCCGCTGAACGACCGCGCTGTTGGCAGCGCGTCGGCAACGAGCTTGGCAGATGCGCAATTTGCTAATTAGTTGATTTTTAGCTGGTTTTTGTCTGCCGGCAAGCCCATGAAATGCGTTTTCCGGTAATCTTAGGATTTGCTGGGGGACGCATTTTGCGCTATAATCGAGCGGTTTAGCTAATTTAAATTCCGCCGTAGCGCATACCGAATCCTCCACCTCGTCCCAGCACGCCAACCAAGCTCCCGATTGCATCAAAACGGGGTGTTTGCGCCGGTCGTCGGTGGGGTAACTGAGTGCAGAATCTCTGCAGCACGATCTGGTCAGGCCAGCGGCGGTAACAATCTCAGGAGTTACCCTTGCTGCCTCTTCTTTCTGGCCCCACCGTTCCGGCCATCCTCGCGCTAGCAGACGGGTCCGTTTTTCTTGGTGTTTCCATCGGCGCTGCCGGCAATACGACCGGTGAAGTCGTTTTCAATACCGCCATGACCGGCTATCAGGAAATTCTGACCGACCCCAGCTACAGCCGCCAGATCGTCACACTGACTTACCCGCATATCGGCAACACCGGCGTCAATGCCGAAGACGTCGAAGCCTCGCAGATCCACGCTGCCGGCCTGATCATCAAGGATCTGCCGCGTCTGACCTCCAATTTCCGCACCAAGCAAACACTGACCGAATACCTGCAGGCCAGCAACATCGTGGCCATTGCCGATATCGACACGCGCAAGCTGACCCGCATCCTGCGCGAAAAGGGCGCCCAGAGCGGCGCCATCGTCGCGGGTGAGACCGACATCGCAGCGGCAACCGCCAAGGCGCTGGAACTGGCGCGCGGTTTCCCGGGGCTGGCCGGCATGGACCTGGCCAAGGTGGTGTCGACCAAACAAGCCTACAACTGGACCGAAACCGAGTGGAAGCTGGGTCGCGGCTACGGCCAGCAAATCACGCCGAAATTCCACGTGGTCGCCTTCGACTACGGCGTCAAGTACAACATCCTGCGCATGCTCGCCGAGCGCGGCTGCAAGGTCACCGTGCTGCCGGCGCAGGCGACTGCCGCCGAAGCGCTGGCCCTGAATCCGGACGGCATCTTCCTGTCCAACGGTCCCGGCGATCCGGAGCCATGCGACTACGCGATTGCCGCATCCAAGGAACTGATCGAGCGCGGCATCCCGACCTTCGGCATCTGCCTCGGCCATCAAATCATGGCGCTGGCTTCCGGCGCCAAGACGCTGAAGATGAAGTTCGGCCACCACGGCGCCAACCACCCGGTCCAGGATCTGGACTCCAAGCAAGTGCTGATCACGTCGCAAAACCACGGTTTTGCAGTGGATGCCGCGACCTTGCCTGCCAACTGCCGCGTCACGCACGTGTCGCTGTTCGATGGCTCGCTGCAAGGTTTTGCCCGTACCGATAAGCCCGCGTTCTGCTTCCAGGGCCACCCCGAAGCATCGCCCGGGCCGCATGACATCGCCCCCCTGTTCGATAAATTTGTGGCGATGATGGAGAAAAAGAAACATGCCTAAGCGTAACGACATTAAAAGCATCCTGATCATCGGCGCCGGTCCGATCATCATCGGTCAGGCCTGCGAATTCGACTATTCCGGTGCGCAAGCCTGCAAGGCGCTGCGTGAAGAGGGCTACAAAGTCATTCTGGTCAACAGCAATCCCGCGACCATCATGACCGACCCTGAAATGGCCGACGTCACCTACATCGAGCCGATTACCTGGCAAGTGGTGGAGCGCATCATCGCCAAGGAAAAGCCGGACGCGATCCTACCGACCATGGGCGGCCAGACCGCGCTGAACTGTGCACTCGATCTACACCGCAACGGCGTGCTCGAAAAATACGGTTGCGAACTGATCGGCGCCTCGCCGGAAGCCATCGACAAGGCCGAAGACCGCTCCAAGTTCAAGGACGCCATGACCAAGATCGGTCTGGGTTCCGCACGTTCGGGCGTATCGCATTCCCTGGAAGAATCGTGGGCCGTGCAGAAGGAACTGGGCTTCCCGGTCATCATTCGTCCATCGTTCACCATGGGCGGCACCGGCGGCGGCATCGCCTATAACGCCGAAGAATTCGAAACCATCTGCAAGCGTGGCCTGGAAGCATCGCCGACCACCGAACTGCTGATTGAAGAATCGCTGATCGGCTGGAAAGAGTACGAGATGGAAGTCGTGCGCGACAAGGCCGACAACTGCATCATCGTCTGCTCGATCGAAAACCTGGATCCGATGGGCGTGCATACCGGCGACTCCATCACGGTGGCGCCGGCACAGACGCTGACCGACAAGGAATATCAGATCATGCGTAACGCCTCGCTGGCGGTGCTGCGTGAAATCGGCGTCGATACCGGCGGTTCCAACGTGCAGTTCTCGGTCAATCCGGCCGACGGCCGCATGATCGTGATCGAAATGAATCCGCGCGTCTCGCGTTCGTCTGCTCTGGCGTCGAAAGCAACCGGCTTCCCGATCGCCAAGATCGCCGCCAAGCTGGCGGTCGGCTTCACGCTGGATGAGCTGCGCAACGAGATCACCGGCGGCGCGACGCCGGCGTCGTTCGAACCGTCGATCGACTATGTCGTCACCAAGATCCCGCGTTTTGCATTTGAAAAATTCCCGCAAGCCGACAACCATCTGACCACGCAAATGAAATCGGTCGGTGAAGTCATGGCGATCGGCCGCACCTTCCAGGAATCGTTCCAGAAAGCCCTGCGCGGCCTGGAAGTCGGCGTCGACGGCATGAACGAAAAGACCACCGACCACGAAACCATCAAGGAAGAGCTGGGCGAGCCCGGTCCCGACCGCATCTGGTACGTGGGCGATGCGTTCGCACAAGGTTTCACGCTGGAAGAAGTGCATGGCCTGACGCACATCGATCCGTGGTTCCTGTCGCAAATCAAGGAAATCGTCGACATCGAACTGTGGCTGGAAAATGGCCAGACGCTCGAAGGCCTGGACAAGGCGACCTTGTACAAGCTGAAGCAAAAGGGCTTTGCCGACCGCCGTCTGGCAAAACTGCTGAAGGTCACCGACACCGCCGTGCGCGAGAAGCGCCACGCGCTGAACATCCGTCCGGTCTACAAGCGCGTCGATACCTGTGCGGGCGAGTTCTCGACCAACACGGCTTACATGTACTCGACGTACGAAGAAGAGTGCGAATCGAAGCCGAACGACAAGAAGAAGATCATGGTGCTGGGTGGCGGTCCGAACCGCATCGGCCAAGGTATCGAATTCGACTATTGCTGCGTGCACGCTGCGCTGGCGATGCGCGAAGACGGTTACGAAACCATCATGGTCAACTGCAATCCGGAAACCGTGTCGACTGACTACGACACTTCCGATCGTCTGTATTTTGAATCGCTGACGCTGGAAGATGTGCTGGAAATCGTCGCGCTGGAAAAACCATACGGCGTGATCGTGCAGTACGGCGGCCAGACGCCGCTGAAGCTGGCGCTGGACCTGGAAGCCAACGGCGTGCCTATCGTCGGTACTTCGCCTGACATGATCGATGCTGCGGAAGACCGCGAGCGTTTCCAAAAATTGCTGCAAGACCTTGGTCTGCGCCAGCCACCAAACCGTACCGCGCGTACCGAAGCCGACGCATTGCGTCTGGCGCAGGAAATCGGCTATCCGCTGGTGGTGCGTCCGTCGTACGTGCTGGGCGGCCGCGCGATGGAAATCGTCCATGAGCAACGCGACCTCGAGCGCTACATGCGTGAAGCCGTCAAGGTCTCGCATGACTCGCCGGTGTTGCTGGACCGCTTCCTGAACGATGCGATTGAAGTCGACGTCGACTGCCTGTCGGACGGCGAGCGCACCTTCATCGGCGGCGTGATGGAACACATCGAACAAGCCGGCGTGCACTCGGGCGACTCGGCTTGCTCGTTGCCGCCGTATTCGCTGGCGAAAGACACCATCGAAGAGTTGAAGCGCCAGACTGCGCTGATGGCCAAGGGCCTGAATGTGGTCGGCCTGATGAACGTGCAGTTTGCGATCCAGCAAACCGAAGTCGACGGCAAGCTGCAAGACGTCGTCTTCGTGCTGGAAGTGAACCCGCGCGCATCGCGCACCGTGCCGTTCGTGTCCAAGGCCACCGGCCTGCAACTGGCGAAGATCGCCGCACGCTGCATGGTCGGCCAGTCGCTGGACAGCCAGGGCATCAAGAACGAAGTGATCCCGCCTTACTTCAGCGTCAAGGAAGCGGTGTTCCCGTTCGTGAAATTCCCGGGCGTCGATACCATTCTCGGACCTGAGATGAAGTCGACCGGTGAAGTCATGGGTGTAGGCAAGACTTTCGGCGAGGCCTTCGTCAAGTCGCAGCTGGGCGCAGGCGTCAAGCTGCCGACATCGGGCAAGGTGTTCCTGAGCGTCAAGGGCAGCGACAAACCGCGTGCAGTGCAAGTGGCGAAGGATCTGGTCGCTCTCGGTTTCTCCATCGTCGCGACCAAGGGCACCGCCGGCGCCATCAGCGCCGCCGGCATTCCTGTCACCACCGTGAACAAAGTGGTCGAAGGTCGTCCGCACATCGTCGACATGATCAAGAACAACGAGATCACGCTGGTGGTCAACACGGTCGAAGAGAAGCGCACCGCGATTGCCGACTCCGGTGCGATCCGTACTTCGGCACTGGCAGCGCGCGTGACGACGTTCACGACCATTGCCGGTGCAGAGGCTGCGGTGGAAGGCATGCGCCATCTGGATGCACTGGATGTGTATGATTTACAAGGGCTGCATAAAGCTATACACTAAACCCACATACACGTTTTATTGCTAGCCACAGAGGGCATCTGAGTATTCGATGCCCTCTGTGTCTTTTTTAACGGCAAACTCTGTATTTGCCCGCGAGGGCTGTTGGGACATTGCGTTGGACGGGCGACCGTCTCAGGGCAATGTCCCAACAGCCTTATGGGGCAAGTCATACAAAAGTGCCTCATTTTTTTGTTGAGAGTTTTATGAGTACAGTTCCCATCACCAAGTATGGTGCAGAGCTTCTGAAGGAAGAGTTGCAGCGTCTGAAAACCAAAGAACGTCCGGCAGTCATCAACGCGATTGCCGAAGCGCGTGCGCAAGGCGATCTGTCGGAAAATGCCGAATACGATGCCGCCAAGGAACGCCAGGCTTTCATCGAAGGCCGCATTGCCGACCTCGAAGGCAAGCTGGGTTCGTCGCTGGTCGTCGATCCGGCGACATTGAGTTCGGGCGCCGATGGCCGCGTGGTGTTTGCCGCGACGGTTGATCTGGAAAACCTGGACAGCGGTGAAAAGGTGACCTACCAGATCGTCGGTATCGACGAAGCCGACATCAAGGTGTCGAAGGTGTCGGTGACGTCGCCGATCGCACGTGCATTGATCGGCAAGAGCGCCGGCGACGTGGTTGCCGTCGAAGCGCCGTCCGGCGTGCGCGAGTATGAAATCCTGGAAGTGCGTTACGTTTAAGCCGTAGCGCAAAGGCCGGCGCAGGCGCTGTTGATGAATGCTGTTTGAAATCGACGGCGCTGCGGCGGTAAAAAAATGCCCGCTGTCGCGGGCATTTTTTCTTGTGCTGACCGGATGAAAAACGGCCCGTCAGCCCATGGATTTCTTGGCGCTTTTCTGACGCGGTTTGGCGCGCTTGATCGAGCCGCCTGCGGTAACGCGTTCGTTGCCCTTGATCATGACCTTGGTCACCGATGGACGCTTCGTGCCGCTGGCGCTGGGTTTGACGATGGTGACTTCGCGCATGCCCTTGCCGCGTGTTTCGCTGCGTTCCTTGATGGCGTCCTTTTTCGGACGGAAGATCACCAGCAGCTTGCCGATGTGTTGCACGGGAGCTGCTTTCAGCTCTGCGCAGATGGTGTCGTAAATCGCGATGCGCGCTTCGCGATCATCGCCGAACACGCGTACTTTGATGAGGCCATGGGCGTTCAGGCTGGCGTCGATTTCTTTGGTAACGGCCGGCGTCAGGCCGCCTTCGCCGACGATCACGACAGGGCTCAGGCCATGCGCTTCGGCGCGCAATTCACTGCGCTCTGCAGGAGTAAGTTTCAACATAGTTTGTTTCCGGTGGGAGAGCGGCTTGTAGCCTGAGGCCGGCAAGAACCGGACCGAACTCTGTCCCTCAATATTTAAAACCAGTATTCTACGCGAATGGCAAAGAAGAAATTAAACAAAAACTGGCTGCACGATCACATTAACGACCCGTATGTGAAGCTTGCGCAGAAGGAAGGCTACCGCGCGCGCGCGGCCTACAAGCTCAAGGAAATCGACGAGGAAGAGAAGCTGATCAAGCCCGGTCAGGTCATCGTCGACCTCGGTTCGACGCCCGGCAGTTGGTCGCAATACGCCCGCAACAAGCTGGCCGGTCTCGAAGGCGGAGGCATCCGCGGCACCATCATCGGGCTGGACATGCTGCCGATGGATCCGATCGCCGACGTCCACTTCATCCAGGGCGACTTCCGCGAGGAGGATTCGCTGCGCCAGCTGGAAGCGATCCTGGATGGTCGCCAGGTCGACCTGGTGCTGTCCGATATGGCGCCGAACCTTTCCGGCGTGGCGATTTCCGACGCGGCGCGGGTCGAGCATCTTATCGATCTGGCAATTGAATTCGCTCAGGCGCACATGAAGCCGACCGGCTCCGTCCTGGTGAAATGCTTCAACGGCACCGGTTACAACGAGCTGGTGCACAAATTCCGCGCCGAATTCAAGACGGTGACGTCGAAGAAGCCCAAGGCCAGCCGGGACAAGTCGTCGGAGATTTTCCTTTTGGGCAAGATCCTGAAAAATCCGAAGTGAGCCCGCCGTGGCTGGTGTTTTATCGTAAAACTTGCGTAATAAACCGGCGTTTAGCCCATTTTTCTCCTTGATTTCACGCTATCCGGCCACACATCGACTGCAGGGAGCCTTCCTTTTTGCATGTCCGAAAGGCATCGTTTGCGCCGGTTTTGAAGGCGTTTCCGACGTGATGTTGCCGTCTTTCCGCATTCAAGTTTGCCCGCCTGTTTGCCGTAGTTCAGAGCAGGACTGCCGGTATGGACGGTTTCCTAGTAAGCGCAGATGAATCCGAGTAAAATCGGATATATATAAGGTAATGAGGCGCGCTCGCGTCGGAGGAGTTCTAGTGAACAACATGTTTTCCAAAGCCGCCATCTGG
>Ga0308165_1000603_pt1 | contig 61842 bp, 55 predicted proteins | sample PhyWR2_FD_201032 | JGI IMG/M metagenome (GOLD analysis project Ga0308165, IMG submission 201032) | Phyllosphere microbial communities from UC Gill Tract Community Farm, Albany, California, United States - DLSLW.R2 | ecosystem: Host-associated > Plants > Phyllosphere > Unclassified | place: USA... | reverse complement strand
ATTGAAGCACGGCCGGCACTTTCGCAGCTGTTTGCCGTCTGACTGGCATAATAAGTTCCGTTAACCAGAGCAGTGGCCGAAGCCAGTGCCGTTCCACCTGTGGCTGAGGTATACCATTTAATATTGGCGCCCGATGTGGTTGCCAAATTTGCAACCGTTGGGTTCGAAATCTCACAGAAGGTCTGGTTGCCCGCAGTTGGCGCAGGGGTCGACGTAATGCTTACCGTAATTGAAGCACGGCTGGCACTTTCGCAGCTGTTTGCCGTTTGGCTGGCATAATACGTCCCATTAACCAGAGCAGTGGCCGGAGCCAGTGCCGTTCCGCCTGTTGCTGAGGTATACCATTTAATGTTAACGCCCGATGTGGTTGCCAAATTTGCAACCGTTGGGTTCGAAATCTCACAGAAGGTCTGATTGCCCGCAGTTGGTGCAGGGGTCGACGTAATGGTTACCGTAATTGAAGCACGGCTGGCACTTTCGCAGCTGTTTGCCGTCTGACTGGCATAATACGTTCCGTTAACCAGAGCAGTGGCCGGAGCCAGTGCCGTGCCGCCTGTTGCTGAGGTATACCATTTAATATTGGCGCCCGATGTGGTTGCCAAATTTGCAACCGTTGGGTTCGAAATCTCACAGAAGGTCTGGTTGCCCGCAGTTGGTGCAGGGGTCGAGGTAACGCTTACCGTGATTGAAGCACGGCTGGCACTTTCGCAGCTGTTTGCCGTCTGACTGGCATAATAAGTTCCGTTGACCAGAGCAGTGGCCGGAGCCAGTGCCGTTCCACCTGTGGCTGAGGTATACCATTTAATATTGGCGCCCGATGTGGTTGACAAATTTGCAACCGTTGGGTTCGAAATCTCACAGAAGGTCTGGTTGCCCGCAGTTGGCGCAGGGGTCGAGGTAATGGTTACCGTGATTGAAGCACGGCTGGCACTTTCGCAGCTGTTTGCCGTCTGACTGGCATAATAAGTTCCGTTAACCAATGCAGTGGCCGGAGCCAGTGCCATTCCGCCTGTTGCTGAGGTATACCATTTAATATTGGCGCCCGATGTGGTTGACAAATTTGCAACCGTTGGGTTCGAAATCTCACAGAAGGTCTGGTTGCCAGCAGTTGGCGCAGGGGTCGACGTAATGGTTACCGTGACTGAAGCACGGCTGGCACTTTCGCAGCTGTTTGCCGTTTGGCTGGCATAATACGTCCCATTAACAAGAGCGGTTGCCGGAGCCAGTGCCGTTCCACCTGTTGCCGAGGTATACCATTTAATATTGGCGCCCGATGTGGTTGCCAGGTTTGCAACCGTTGGGTTAGAAATCTCACAGAAGGTCTGGTTGCCCGCAGTTGGTGCAGTGGTTGCGGTAACCGCAACAGTGCCACTCAATGATGCAGCTACGCATGGGGCTAATTGCCCTGTTGTGCTTACGGTAAATGTACCTCCAGATGTTGGCGATCCACTAATGGTGAGCGTATTACCAGTTTTTGAAGTAACCAATCCGCCAGGTAGGTCCGTCACCACCACATCCGTAGCAGAACCCGACCAGGTATAAATTATTGGGGTAATTGAACTACCCGTGCAAACTGTTTGACTACTTGCGCCTCCACTTGCTGTTAAACCAGCTGAAGGATTAACTACTATAGTACTTGCGGCAGTTATAGCCGCACAAGGGCTGAGCTGACCAACAGTACTTACAGAATAGGTTCCTCCTGCAGTAGGTACACCACTTATGGTTAAAACTTTTGCTGCCAAATTTTTGTTGGCGGTTAATCCTTGAGGTAAAGCAGTATAGCTTACATCAGTGGCAGCACCTCCCCAGGTAAATGTAATCGGTGTAATGGCACCATTGGCACACGTAGTCTGATCAATACTTCCCCCTACAGTTAAGGTTGCAACGGGATTAACACCAATTGTTCCTGAAACACTTGCAGCACCACAAGGCGAAGTTTGTCCGGTGGTAGAAACGGTATAAGATCCTGCAGCCGTTGGCGTTCCGCTTATGGTTAGAGTTTTTCCACTTTTAACAGTAGTCAATCCAGCCGGAAGATTAGCAACCGTTACATCGGTAGCACCACCGCCCCATGTAAAAGTGGTAGCTGCTATTGGCGATCCGGCACAAACGGTTTGTGTGGCGTTGCTGCCTGCAACCAATGTTGGCGCCTGATTTACCGTAACGTTATAGGCTTTAGACTGCGGTCCGTTTGATCCGTAAGCAATTGCCGTTATGGTTGCAGCACCATAATAATCTGCTGCCCAGGTTACTGTTGCTGTTGCCGTGCCAACATTGGCATTGTTTGCCATGGCCGATGTGGATACCGTACCCGCATTATTTGGACTGATGGCAAAAGCCATAGAGGTTGCAAAAGCGGAACTTGCAGTGTAAGTTGTATTTCCGGTACCTTGACACCTTACATTTGTGCCTGAACTAAATACAGGTTCCGCAACATTTGGCGAAACATTAATGGTAACAATGGCATCATCACAGGTAATCGTTCCATTTATGTTTGTACAGATTGTGTAAGTAAAAGTGTCCTGCCCGTAGTATCCTGTGTTGGGTGTATAGGTTATGGTTCCATTTGCCTGTTTAACTATTGTTCCATGTGCTGAAGAGGTTGGAACAGTATAAGAAGAAAGCCCTGACTGATTATTTGGCTGGTCATTCGCTAGTATACTGAAATTGATAGGCGTATTCAATGTAGTACCCGCAAGGTCATCATTTGCCGTCACCAGGCTAATAAATTTGGTATTAAAGGCAATAAAAGCCGGGTCACTACTTCCCCCCAGTTTATATCTTAAAACAATCGGTTGGTTGTAATTGGAAGCACTTATTCCGAAAGCACTGGCATCTGCAGCCCAAATTCGAATTGGCCTGTCTGTTTTTATAAAACCTGGCTGAATTACCCCGGTATTAGGATCATAAAAATCCGGCAGCCATGTTCCGATTGCTGGAATGGCAGATTGATCTATACTAATTTTATTACCGATTAAATTCCCATTTCCATCTTCAAAGTATACCTGATCCAAGGCCCCGGTTGCTTGTGCTACCTGTGTAATTAAAATATCCGGTATCCCGTCTCCTATTTGGGAATCATCCGTAATTGCACCAAAATTAAAACTCAAAGGAGCAGCTGTAGCAGGAATATTGGTAATACAGGATCCCATATCCAACCCCCTTATTCCCCTGGTAAGAATCTGAGCTACTGTTACCGGAACTGAATAAGGATAAACCCCACCATTATCAACCCCGTCTTCTAACTGTCCTAAACCAATAAAATTTGAAGCTGTTCCAGGTAGAGGGATATTCTTAACAGGGAAAGCCTGATACGTACCCGGTGTAAATGAAACAAGTTTCGAAGTAAGCAATAAATCATTTACCCCGGTTGAATAATTGATACCGTTAAAGGTGAAACCCAATAAATTATTTTTATTATCCGGCCAAATTGGATTTATGGCTCCTTGCTTTGATGACCAATATCCTTTGTAATCGGTAAAAAGGCCAGTAACATTAAATTGAGCAAAAACACCATTAACGCCAAATACAAGCAGAAGTATGGAAAGGATAAATATCTTGGTAAAAGAAGTATTTTTTAAGAGAAAGCGTTGCATAAGTTTATTCATTTTCCACATGGAAATAATTGGGTAATTACTGCGTGTAAATGGCCTTATCCGATGCACATAAAATCTTCCTGAAAAGGCGATTTACTGATAAAAATCTCTCTTTAAGGCATGCAGTAAAAACAGCACCAATGCACTGATAGTAAACACTTTTGAAGAGATAGACACTATTTAAAAAAGCTGATTTTTAAGGACCAAAAGCATGACTGTTTTTTAATTAAAAAAGCACCAAAAACCAACTAAATTGAAGTCATATTCCGCGCACTAATTCACGAAAACTGTATTATCAATAATACAAAGTAAATAAAAATTGATAACAACTCTTGTGTTATCAGGAGGCAGAAACCAGCCAATGAGGTATTTTTTGATAAAAATCAACAACAATCAAACTATATGTAGTTTTTATACTACATAAAGAAAGCTAAAATGTTTTTTTTAGCAATGAAGAATGGGCTTAAGAATTGTAGGTCTTATCCCCAAATTAAAAACCAAGAAAATGGAAAGGAAAGTACAGAATTAAATTTTAGCCCTGATCCTGCTGAGCGTTTCTAGCCGAACGGCTAAAAATGATGCAATGTGTTTTAAGGAAACCCTGTTAATTAAGCCTGGAAAAGAGACCAAGAATCGTTTATACCGTTTCTCGGCCGATGAAATCCTACACAAATAAGCCCGTTCTTCGGCCGAACGGTAATATAGCTCCATCATTTTTCTTCCTACGATATTGGCTTCCGGGAAATTCTCGTAAAGATATTCGGATAGTACATGTGGGATAGCAATTAGATCAACATCTTCCAATGCCTGTAAATATTCTTCCGAATCTCCTTCTATCCATAAATTGCGTATGGTACCCACCACTTCATTTTCTTTGGCAATCCAGGTGGTAATTTCATTTGCTCCATCTTTAATAAAGCCCCTAACCACGCCTTTCACAATTAAAAAAAGAAATTTATTGCGGTCGACCGGTGAAACCAGGTATTTGTTCTTTTTGTAGCTGATTGGAAATGTGTGCTGATTTATCCTTTTTTCTATCTCATCATTGAGTGGGTGAAATTTTTTGAAAATTGAGACCAAAGGGGAGAAATTGTTGTATTTCTTCCACCTATCTTCATCAGATAAATTGACTGCGAGCATAGGAATAACGATTGAGACAGACAAAATCTGCTAATTACAGCAGAATCACAGTGTAAGTATAAGAAGATAGAATCGAAAAAAGAATTTTTTTTTGACTTTCCTCAATTTTCCAAATGCTTAAAGCATCTTTTCTACGCCCAAACCAAACAATGCAAAATCGTATTTTACGGGATCCATGGCATCGAATTGCTTCAGATTTTCCGTTAATTCTACTGCCGTTAACCAATCGGTCTGCTTTCTGTTAATCAGGCCTAACAAGCGCCCTACCCTATCAACGTGCACATCGCATGGACAGATCAGGTCTTCTGGTTTAAGCCTGTTCCAGATCCCAAAATCAACGCCGTTATTATCTGCCCTTACCATCCACCTTAAAAACATATTTAAACGTTTACAGGTAGATTTCTGCATTGGCGACGAAATATGTTTCTTCGTACGGTGCGGAAAATCTTCTAAAGAGAAAAAATATCGCCTAAAATGATTGAGTGCCTGCTCTATTGAGAAATTGAGATCGCCTGAAAAGCATGTTTCTGAAGCATATTCAATCTCGTTTATCGAAGATGAGGTTTCCAAAAATTCGGAACGGAAGATGTTTTGCCTGGGAACAAATGCCTGCTCTAAACTATCATATTTTTGATAATGGTATTTAAAAAAAGAGATAAAATAGAGTAAATCGGTATCGTTAAAGGTGCGGTGCTTAAAATTGAGCAAGCGTTTTAAATCATCATCACTGTGGTTTAAAACAAAATCATATGGCGCATTGTCCATGCGGCCGAGCAGCTCCCTACATTTATTGATTATTGTTTTCCGCTGCCCCCAGGCCAAAACCGCAGCAAAGAAACCTGCAATTTCGATATCCTGTTTTTGTTCGAAAAGATGTGGAATACAAACCGGATCGTTTACAATAAAATTGGGTTGATTATACTGTTCAACTTTATGATCAAGAAAATTCTTTAGCTCTAGAAATTGCATTTAAATGATTACTTAAAGAAAATAGCAGCACAATGGTTGCCGTTTAAACCGGATTGAAACGGTATCCTTTTTTGTTTTACCGATGTTGTTGAAGAAGAAACTTTAACAAAAAAGATTTAGTGTAAAGCCGGACTGGCCTTGATTGCTGCAGGTATTGGCTTTACAAAAAAATAAAAAACCGGACAAATAGCTGGTATCTGTCCGGTTTAAATATTACGCCAGTGCCGTGGCCAGATCTTCTAAAAGATCGTCGATATCTTCTACCCCTACGCTTAAACGCAACAGGTTATCGGTTACACCTACTTTTTCCCGCTCTTCTTTCGGGATAGAACCATGCGTCATCGTAGCCGGGTGATTGATTAACGATTCTACTCCCCCTAAAGATTCGGCTAAAGTGAATACTTTAAAATTAGAGGAAATCCTAAAGGTTTCTTCTAGATCTGCACCTTTTAAGGTAATGGAAATCATGCCCCCAAACCCGCGCATCTGTTTTTTGGCTACATCATGATTGGGATGGTCTTCGAAACCGGGCCAATAGATTTTATCAACTTTTGGATGTGTTTTTAGGTAATGTGCAATACGCTCTCCATTCTCACAATGTGCTTTCATCCTTAAATGGAGTGTTTTAATTCCTCTCAATACCAGGAAGGCATCCTGCGGACCAGGCGTTGCACCACATGCATTGTAGATGAACCAAAGATCTTTGTATAACGCTTCGTTATTGGTTACCAATGCACCCATTACCACATCAGAGTGACCGCCAATGTATTTGGTAACCGAGTGCATTACAATATCTGCGCCTAAATCGATCGGGTTTTGCAGATAAGGCGAAGCAAAAGTATTGTCGACTGTTAAAATCAGGTTTTTCTCTTTTGTAATCTTTGCTACACCTTCAATATCGATAATCTGCATGGTTGGATTTGTTGGTGTTTCAATCCAAACCAGTTTTGTTTTATCGTTAATATACGGCAACATGTTTTCTGGTTTAGAAAGATCCAGAAAATGGAATTTGATACCATATTTGGTATAAATTTTGGTAAAAATACGGTAAGAACCTCCGTAAAGGTCGTTTCCGGTTATTACTTCATCACCAGGCTGTAACAGCTTCAATACTGCATCGGTAGCCCCCATTCCACTCGAAAAAGCCAGGCCATATTTAGCATTTTCTAAAGCAGCCAAACAATCTTCCAGCGCTTTACGCGTTGGGTTGGTACCCCTTGAATATTCATATCCCTTATTATCGCCAGGAGATTTTTGCCAATAGGTAGACGTTTGGTAAATCGGTGTCATTACGGCACCGGTTGTTGGATCAGGCTCTTGACCTGCATGTATAGCTTTGGTTGCGAATTTCATTTTTTTTGAGTTTGGAGATTTGAGACATGAGATTTGAGACATGAGATTTGAGACATGAGATTTGAGATACGAGATACGAGAATTACATCTCAAATCTCATGTCTCAAATCTCAATTCTAATTAATATGCTCTTGCGAACAATACCCTTTGAATAGATGGTTTTCCTGAATAAATACAAACGCCATCTTCCAATTTGTTATCTAAAGGAATACAGCGGATAGTCGCTTTTGTTTCTTCTTTTATTTTTTGCTCTGTTTCTGGTGTACCATCCCAATGTGCCGAGATAAAACCAGCTTTGGTATCTAACAGTTCCTGAAATTCTTCGTAACTATTGGCTTCGGTAATGTGTTCATCACGGTAAGCCAACGCTTTGTTGAACATACTCTGCTGAATATCTTCCAGTAACTTGATGATGTAGATATCCAAGCCTTCCTGTGGCACCGTTTGTTTCACCTTGGTATCTCTACGGGCAATTTCTACAGTCTTGTTCTCTAAATCCCTGCCGCCAATTGCCATACGGATCGGCACACCTTTTAATTCATAATCAGCAAACTTAAATCCAGGGCGTTGTGTATCTCTATCGTCGTATTTTACAGAAACGCCCATTCCTTTTAAACGCATGGATAATTCGTTTACATAAGTAGAAATTTTAGCTAAATCTTCATCACTTTTGTAAATCGGCACAATTACAACTTGTATAGGTGCCAATTTTGGTGGAATTATCAATCCCGAATCATCACTATGGGCCATAATTAAAGCCCCCATTAAACGGGTAGAAACACCCCATGAAGATGCCCAAACGTGATCCAGTTTACCATCTTTACCTGTAAATTTAACATCAAATGCTTTTGCGAAGTTCTGCCCCAAAAAGTGCGAGGTACCCGCCTGTAAAGCCTTTCCATCTTGCATTAAGGCCTCTATGCAATAGGTATCCAATGCACCTGCAAATCTTTCGTTCGGAGATTTACGCCCCCTGATTACCGGAACTGCCAGCCAATTTTCGGCAAAATCGGCATAAATATGCAACATGCGTTCTGTTTCTTCAATGGCCTCCTGTGCGGTGGCATGCGCGGTATGGCCTTCTTGCCATAAAAACTCGGCAGTACGCAAAAACAGCCTGGTACGCATTTCCCACCTTACCACATTGGCCCACTGGTTGATCAGTATCGGCAAATCGCGGTAAGACTGGATCCAGCCTTTATAGGTATTCCAAATAATAGTTTCGGATGTTGGACGGACGATTAACTCTTCTTCCAATTTGGCAGTTTCGTCTACAACAATATTCCCATTACCGTCATTTTTTAGGCGGTAATGTGTTACAACTGCACATTCTGTCGCAAAGCCCTCAACATGAGAAGCTTCCTTAGAGAAAAATGACTTTGGAATGAATAATGGAAAATAAGCATTTTGATGGCCTGTATCCTTAAACATTTTATCTAAAACAGCCTGCATTTTTTCCCATATGGCATAGCCATTGGGCTTTATAACCATGCAACCACGTACAGCAGAGTGCTCTGCCAAGTCTGCTTTTAACACAATATCATTATACCATTGGGAATAATCTGCTTCTCTGCTTGTAATTTCTTTGCTCATGTTATGTATTTGGAACGTAATTTGTATGTTAAAAAGTGTAAAATCCGGTGGCAAATTTATAAATTTATGCCTACAAAAGATTAACAAAATAATATCAATTATTTAAAGCTTGCTTTTTTACGACTAAATAAATAGTTACATTTGAATAGATTCAGTACATCCAATGCACACACACAACTAAATATAAACACAATGAAACCAATTAAATTTTTACCCATTGTTATGATTGCTGCCGCTGGGTTGGTGGCATCATGCTCTACATCAAAATTGGCTACAACTAAGCCGGCAGATGATGTATATAATTCTGTAGCAAAGGCTAGAGAGGTAGAAGTGGTTCTTCCCTCACAAAACCAACAGGCACAGTATCAAAATCGCGGTCAGGAAGAATACGACGAATATTATGGAACCAGTAATCCTTATTACGACATGGATTACTCTTCGAGGATAAACCGTTTTTATAATGGATATAGCTTTCAGGGTTATTACGATCCATATTTCGACAATTATTATTACGGAAGCAGCTACGGCCCTTCAAATTACCTGGGTTTAGGTTTAGGCTGGAGCAGCGGCTATGGCTTGAGCGGCTGGGGTGGTGGATATTATGGCGGTGGCTTCGGTTACGGCAGCATATGGAACAACCCATTCTACTATGGCAACTACGGTTATGGATGGAACAATCCTTACGGATGGAACTCATGGGGGCCTAGTTCTTATTACGACCGTTATGGTTGGGGCGGTGGGTACTACGGCGGAGGCTGGGGTATCGGCGGTGGCTATTATGGCGGCGGTGTGTATACCAACAGAGGTTACAACAGACCAAGACCCGGAAGCGATGACAGAGGTACGCCAAGATATGGAAACGGTAATGGCGGAAACGTAGGCAGACCAAGCAGATCTGGCGTAGCCAACCCTAACGGAGGTATTTCTTATACACCAAACAATAATGCGGGCCGACCTGTAAGAAACTCAGGTGGATATACTCAAAACCAGGGTAATCAAAGTGGGAGACCTACCAGGAATGAAGGTTATACACCTCAGCAGCAAGGTAGCAGACCAACCAGAAACGAGAATTATACCCCACAACAACCAGCCAGGACTGAAAGCAGACCTAGTTATTCACCTCCACCATCAAGTGGCGGCGGTGGCGGCGGCGGTTCAACCGGCGGTGGCGGTGGTTCTAGACCATCAAGAGCTGGAAGAGGGTAATTTACATTTAAACACACAACATGAAAAAATATATTTTAGCTTCACTAGTAGCTACAGTAGCTGCTATAGGAACAACATACGCCCAAAGTTATGCACCAGATGCTTTCCGTTTCTCGCAAACCAATTATGGTAGTTCATCCCGCTTTAAAGGAATGGGCGGTGCACAAATTGGTGTAGGTGGGGATATCGGCTCGATTAATGCCAACCCTGCCGGCTTGGGCTTATTTACCAAATCGGAATTTAGCATCACACCTGAGTTTAATTCGGTATCTAACAACAGTGCCTATCTGGGCAATAATATCAAAGCAAATAAAAGTCAGATCAACCTGAACAACATTGGTGTGGTATTTTACAGCCCTGCTGCAAAAATGAAAGGATCTGATGTAGACAAAGGATTAGTAAGTACGGTTTTCGGTTTAAGTTACACCAGAAACAACGATTTTTTAAACAACATCAGTTATAACGGAACCAATACAAACAGCTCTATCAGAGATTCGTATGTTGATCAGGCCAATAATTATGGTGTTAGCAATTCGATAGCGGGAGATGCTTATAATAGTTATCTGATTAATAAAAATGCTACTAATTTCCCTAATCAGTTTTCTGCAGAGCCATATAACAATGCCAGTTTTAAACAAAATTGGGATGAAGCCCGCTTAGGTTCTACATCAGAGTTTAACGTAGCCGGTGCGCTTAATTTCGGCAATAAAGTATATATAGGTGCAACTGCCAGTTTTGTTAATGTGAAATATACAAGCGATGCCACTTTTACCGAATCGGGTATTGTGAATTCGTTTGATGACGACCCAAAAGTAAATAATTACACAGGTAACGAAAATTACAACTTAACACACTTTAGAAATCAGGAAACCAAAGGTGGTGGTTTTAACTTAAAACTAGGTATGATTTTCAGACCGGTTAATGAGTTAAGGATTGGTGTAAATTTCCAAACACCTACCTGGATGAACATAGAAGACAATACCAGCGAAACATTGCAGGCAGATTTATCTGGTAATGCAACAAACGCAGCTTCGAGGTCAAATAATCCAACTCAATATTATTCCTTTAGCTACAACCTGCGTACTCCGTTAAAAGCTTCGGCAGGTATTAGCTATGTAATTGCAGGTACCGCATTAATTTCAGCTGATGTTGATTATGTGGATTATGCCTCTATGCGTTTTTCTGATTCTAATGGTTCAGATCTTTCAACAATCAATAGCAACAACGCTTTTATTAAAGAAGCTTACAAAGAAGCCATTAATTATAGAGTGGGTGCAGAGGTTAAAGTAACCAACGAATTCAGTTTACGTGCTGGTTATGGTGTAAATGGAAATGGTGTTAAAGGTGGTGACAATAAATTTTACCAGGGTCAGTATTACACCGGTGGACTAGGATACCGCATCGATAATTATTATTTTGATGTAGCTTATCAAAACTATAAAACAAATTTCAGTTCAAGCCCTTACCTGTTAGATGACTATACGGAGCCTGTTGCAGATGTTAAAAGCAATAGAAATAACGTATTCTTAACTTTTGGCGTTAGATTTTAGGAAATTAAACACATTTTAAAGAGGTCATGACTAATAATCATGACCTTTTTTATTTCACGCCAATCTCCTGCTCTCCATATACCACTCCCCCATCCGTTACGCCCTGTACGATAATCTTAAACTGCCCGGTTAAATCGCCGGTATTAAAACTTACAGCTGTTTCTCCTTTAACCAGTACCTGGTAATTCCAATATACGGTTGCAAAATTGATAGGCTCATTTTTGTTGGTGATGTCAGATACATAAAATTCTTTAGGAAGATTGATGCCTTTTAGCAGGGTGATGTTTGGCCGGGGCTGCTCTTCTGTACATCCCAGGTAAACAGTAGTCCCCCCTCTTCCATTTGCATAGTTTTTTCCTTTAACTGGTGCCCTATTTCCATAATCTCCTCCATGGTTAGGGCAGTTTAAAATATTATACCTGCAAACATAATCACCACAGCTGTTGGCAAAAGCATTTTTGGCGAAATCAGTTCTTTCATCTTTGCTTTTACTGATTACCACTTCTTTTAACCGAATTCCGGCAAAAGATGTTATACTTTGGGTACTTTCATTTAATATATCCGCTTTTGTATAGAGGGGTTCAAAATTTTGTTGTACCAGATATTTTTTAAGTTCCTCTTGTGGGTTATTTATCTTCAGCTCGTATTGATCGTATTTAGTGGTAGTCATACTCAGCCAAACGGGCAATTTAGGCTCTTTCAGGATAAGATTAGAAAATGGAATATTAAACCGGCCTACGCTATCAGTATTCAGAAAATTAAGGTTGCCGCCAGCGATAGTGGTCAGTTCCATTGGAGCCGTTAAAGGTTTCTTCTTCCTGGCAATTGTTCCACTATATCCGAAATCCGAAATAACATCTTTATTTACCATTTCAACTTCAGGCCACTTGTACCTGCTCCAGGTTTTTACCAGCAATATGTTGTTCAGGTATTCCTGATCAATATACTTTAAACCCATCGGGTTATTTGGAAGGCTTTTGATATATTGGCCTAAATAAAAATAATCTACAATGTTCTGATTGTTACTGCCCGAAAGCCTGTTGGACTGTACGCAGGCAATTGAAACAATACTAACCTGAGGCACTTTATCTTTATTAAGTACATTAAGCTTTAAATTAACCTGATCTCTAGTACCATACTCATGCTTGTCTGCTGTTATTTCGGCCTGATTGAGCTGATCATAATGTGCAAAGAAAATCCGTTCTGCAATTGGCCGGTAATGGCTATCTAAAACTGTAATACTGTGCAATCCTGCCGGAACAGAATCTAATTTAAACTTTACATGCTGAGTTTTATGAGCCGTTAAACTGAGTGGGGTTTGGAGAAAAACGGTCGAAAAATTGTGTACCAAAACATAAACCTTAGTATCAACACTGCTTTCTAACTGAATCCTAAAATATTCATTTGCAATAGCAGATCCCGCGGTTAAAACCAGTCCTTCTTTTAATATGGCTGGCAGATCGTATTTAGCGTCGGGTTCGCTGTTTGCTAAAAGTTTTACAAAATAGCTTTTTGACCATTGCGGACAGATGGAAAAAGAACCCATTCCGGTAGAGCCGGTTTCAATAGTATCCATCGCAACATCATTTTCATACAAAACCGCTCTGGCTTTTATTGCAGCTCCTTCTGCATTCTTTATTTCGAAACCAACCTTCGACAATAAATTATCGACCAGGTATCCGCCTTCGGGATAAAACCGGATCTGATAATTCAGATCATTTTCCACCGGGAGTTCTAATTTTGCATGCCTGACATCTTTCCCCTTTTTAACTGAAACCCTTAGCAAATTATTTTCTTTTGTGATCTGATGAGCAGGATAATTAATCATCAATTCGCCAATTACACTACTTTTTGCAGCACCTGTTAGCAACAACTTTTTATCCTTACCAATCTGATACCTGATTTCAGCTCCTTCAACAAAACGGTTATCGCCTGATAAAACTTTCAATAAAGCGGTGCCGTTTTTGGTTTGTTCATCGTATGCTTTAAAAATAGAAATACTGGCTGTTAGGGGATTTACCGTTGTAGATTTAATGGTGGCCGGCTGAATAAATTCACCGTCAGGCTTGTTATTTTTCTTGATATTCGTGTTTGCCACAAAGCGGTATGCGCCGCTGGGTAAAGAATCCGGGAGTGTTAAGCCTCCCAAAACAAAGCCTTTATCGATCAAAAACTGATCTTGAAGAACAATGCTGCTATCTTTATTATTGATTAAAGACAGGTAAAGCGTATGATACTGATCTAAATCTGTAATCGCTTTCAACAGATAGCCTGTAAACCAAACCTGATCATTATTGGTATATACATTCTTATCAAAATGGATAAATAGGCTCGATTGGTCAGTTTTTAAGGCGTAGTTATGGATATTTTTGGCAATACTGTCTAATTTTAAATCCTGAGCACCAGCTTTTACAAAAAGAAGTAAACTGCAGATGAGGACAATATAAAATTTTGAAAGCATGGCGGAATGATATGCCTAAAAATCAAAATTTTAATTCAGATTTTCAACTAAATTATACCATACAAAGTTCCGTTCTTTTGTGCTAAAGTGTCCAATTTTTTTTCAACCGTGGCATCTTTAATCAATTCGGGTGCGTGGTGGGGCTTTTTTCTGGCGTCAATAATCAGCGAACCTTTACAGCCCCAATGCTTATTGATTGTAAAATCATTAATACCATATATATCAGCCGCGGGGTTGCTTCGGGTAAAAGTTACCCATACCAGGTTATCAATATTTGCAGCGGTAAACTCAGCATCATCTGCCAATACTATGAGTGGCAACCCGCCCAAATCCTGATCGATTAAAGCAATATTTAACAGGGCAATTTCTGCAGCTGTTTTCTCCGGACTGATGTATTTATTGCTCTCCAGAACCAAAACCCCCGGCATGGCAATTTTAGGCCGGTAAAAATCACCGCTTAACCTTAGTGCCTCAGGAATTTCATTCCACAGTTTACGTTTTTGATCTCCGGCAGCTGCAATTACTACTTTCGAACCACTATTCAGCCCATCGCCACTATAATCGAGCGTATCGATAGTGGTATTGGTGTAAAAATGGATATCCCTTGTAAAATCTATCCTTTCTAAAATATGGCTAAGAAATTCTTCAATGTGATGTGTACTCAACTGTTGGTTATCTTCTTTAGCGGCAATAAAGAGGTATTTAGCGAGGCTCAATTGGTTTTTACCTAAAATATGATTGGCAATGGTTAAAATTTCCTGTGGCCTTCTTTCTTTTAAATAAGGTGTATAACGCTCGCTGCCAATGGCGAAGAGCAAGGGATGCACACCTGCTGCATCAACTGCGTGCACTTCTTTTAAACCATGGATCTCCTGGGGAATGGCCGAACCGGTAATCTCGTGGATTAAAGCACCAAAACTGGTATCTTCCTGTGGCGGACGGCCAACAACGGTAAACGACCAGATGGCATCTTTTTTATGGTATACATTGTGCACTTTCATTAAAGGGAACGGATGCGTTAAGCTATAATAGCCCAGATGATCGCCAAATGGCCCTTCGGGTTTATTTTCGTTTGGATAAACGGTACCGGTAATGATGAAATCGGCATCTGCAGAGATACAAAAACCTTCATCATCATAAAAATAACGGAATCTTCTATCGCCCAATGCTCCGGCAAAAGTCATTTCGGATAAACCCTCTGGTAAGGGCATTACAGCTGCTAATGGATGCGAAGGAGGTCCGCCCACAAAAATGCTCACTTTTAAAGGCAAACCTAAAGCATTTGCTTTCGATTGATGCACACCTATCCCCCTATGGATCTGATAGTGCAAGCCAATCTCTTTATCCTGGATATAATCGTTGCCACCCAACTGGATGCGGTACATCCCCAAATTTGCATTTAAAACACCTGGTTTATCTACATCTTCGGTATACACCTGTGGCATGGTAACAAAAGGACCACCATCCATAGGCCAATTTACAATCTGCGGCAATTGGCTGATGCTTGTTTTTAAAAACCTGTTTTTGGCTGAAGGTGTTTTTAGTGGCAAAGCCGATAATGCCGACATTGCCGAACCTGCATATTTGAATGGATTTTTTAAGGCTTTTATCGGATCGTTCCTCAAAGCAACCAATTGCTGTACCTTTGGTAGGGTATCCCTAAATATAAATTTCGAACGCTCTAAGGTGCCGAAGAGATTAGAAACTGCCGGAAAAGGGCTTCCTTTAACTTTTTCAAATAAAATAGCAGGGCCTTTATTTTCGTAAATCCTTAAATGGATGGCTGCCATTTCTAAATAGGGATCTACTTCTTCTTTTATTCTGATTAAATGACCATGTTTTTCAAGGTCGGAGATACATTCTGCTAAACTTTTGTATGCCATGCCCAAAGATAGATAATTACACTTTCTATGAAACAAAAAAGCCTTATATAAGCAGATTTTACAATAAAGCTACTTATACAAGGCTTCTAACCTGTTGTTAAGGTATTATTTCTTCCCTGCAAAAGAGCGCAACATCCAGGTATTTTTCTCTTTAAACTGCATAAAGCGGTTCACCATATCGTTCGAACCATCATCTCCGGCAGCATCAGTTGCTTCTAAAAGTTCTCTTTCTAATTCGATCAGAGCGGCCATATCATCTAAAATTGCATCAACCATGTCAAGGTCTTTAAGCCCAATGGTATTAATCTCTTTTATACCAGATTCTTTAATATAATCGGCAAAACGGCTGTGCGGTGCCTTGCCCAAAGTTAAAACACGTTCTGCAATCTCATCAATGGTTAACTGGGCATTGGTATATAATTCTTCAAACTTAACATGAAGTGTAAAAAAGTTTTGTCCTTTGATGTTCCAATGACAACCTCTTAATTTTTGATAATGAATGTGGTAATTAGCCAAATAATCATTTAACAGATCTACAACTGGTTTAACTTCTTTTTCGTTTAAGCTTATTTCTTTAGCGTCCATTTTATTGTGATTTATAATGTATTTATTGTCTACCTAACAAGCCAAATTTATAAAAGTTTTGTTCAAATATTGCTATTGAACAATACCTTATTTAATACACCGTTTAATATTCAATGTGATATGAAACAACAATTTTATAAACATTTGTTAATGAATAATATACCTTTAGCACAAGGTTAAAGTCATCTTATTTTTACTTAAAAACGAACAACAGAACTTAAGATGGTTAACAATATTATTCGTATAATTGCTCCCTTTGACTTAAAAATTTACATAAAAATAAATGCATAAACTATATTTATCTGCTGTAATGTTATTTGCCCTAAACATTGCAAATGCTAAAGCCAACACAGCAAGAGACTCTATCGGTGTAGAAAATAACAAAGGCAAAAAACTGATCGTTCACCAAACCGTAGCAAAAGATACTTATTATTCGATCGGAAGAAGGTATAACGTTGCGCCTAAAGACATTATGGCCTTTAACGATAACAAATATCTTCAGGTTGGTGTAATTATTAAAGTTCCTACCAATATTCCTTTTACCGCCAACAGCTCATCAAATACTGCTGTTTCCGGTGCACCGGCAGGAAATGTTATTGAACACACCATAAAGCCAAAAGAAAACCTAAATATGCTGGCCGAAAAATACGGCACAACCATAAATGAGATTAAAGCCTTAAATAATCTTAGCGGCAATAATTTGAGCATCGGCCAGGTGTTAAAAATCCCAGCAAAAAACGGCGAACCTGTTTCAGCATCTGCTCCGGTTACACCACCGGCAAAAAATAATACCGAAACCCCTCAGGCCAATACGCCATCAGCTGATCAGACCATGATTGAGCATACCGTTCAGCCAAAAGAGTTTTTAGGTAAAATTGCAGAGAAATATGGTACTACTGTAGAAGAAGTAAAAAAAGCCAACAACCTTTCGGGAAATAACTTAAAGATAGGCCAGAAATTAAAGATCCCTGCAACAAAAAATATCGATGAGAACAAAGTAGTTTCTGCTGCTGAAGAAAAACCGGCTCAGGAGAATAAAACTCCAGATGCAGCTGGTACGCATACCGTTTTAAGAAACGAAACCATCTTTACCATTGCCAAACAATATGGCATTACCGCTTATCAGATCAGAAAACTGAACGATCTGCCGGATAATGCAATCACCATCGGGCAGGTTTTAAAAGTACCTGGAGGTATTGTTGCCGATGTACAGGTACCAAAAGAAAAACAGGCCGAGGCAAAAGTGAAAGAAACTCCTGTAGCCAAAGAAGAAAGTTTTATACATACTGTTGCTACTGGTGAAAATATCTTTTCTATTGCCAAAAAATACAATTTAACGGCTTACCAGATCAGAACTGCAAACAAACTTGATGACAACAACATTAAAGTAGACCAAAAACTGATCATCCCCAAACCGCCACAACCGAAATCGGTAAATGATGCTTCGAAAGAGGACCAGGAAAACGAACCAGATAGCACCATGGTAAAGGATCCTAAACTTCGCCGCGACCCGAGCGTTTACGGCCTGAGCCAGATTGAAGAGAAAGGCACAGCAGTTTGGATCGCCGATCAGGACCTCGATGGCACAAAAATGTTGGTTTTACACCGTACAGCACCGGTGGGCAGAGTAATTAAGATTACCAACCCTATGACAAACCGCACCACTTTTGCAAAGGTTGTTGGTAAATTTACAGAGAACGAATCGACAAAAGATGTTATTATTGTAATGACTAAAGCTGTAGCCGACTCTTTGGGCGCTTTAGACAAACGTTTTTTCTGCAATTTAACCTATAGTGCTCAATGAGTTCGAACAAAAAACCTTTCATAATCGGCATTGCCGGTGGCAGCGGATCGGGCAAAACATTTTTCTTAAACTGCTTTCTTCACCACTTTAAACAAGATGAAGTAACACTGGTATCGCAGGATGATTATTACATCCCGGCAGGTGAAATGACTCAGGAAGAAAACAAGTTGTATAACTTCGATCTTCCTTCTACCATTGACAGCGAACAGTTTTTAAAAGACATTAAACAGCTGATGAATGGCGAAGTGGTTTACAAAAAAGAATACAACTTTAATAACCCGTTGGCTGTAGTAAAGATCCTGGAAATTAAATCGGCACCGATCATTATTGTTGAAGGGCTTTTCATCCTCCACTTTAAGGAAATCGCCGCTTTGTTGGATCATACCATTTTTGTAGATGCAGATGAACAGGTTGCGTTAGACCGCCGCATCAAACGTGATGGCTTAGAACGCGGTTACCCTGAAGAAGATGTATTGTATAAATGGCATAACCATGTGGTACCCGCTTATAAGGAATACCTGCTTCCCTACCGCGGGCAGTGCAATAAGATTGTGATGAACGATACCAACGAACCCGACGAGATTATTGCCATTACGGAGGATATTTCAAACAATTTAAGGAATAATATTTTAGTAGATATACAGTAAACAGTAGAGAAGTCAAGCTTTAAAAGCTTGACTTCTCTCTTTAAAACACCTGCTAACTGTTAACTGTTAACTGCTAACTGTAAACTGCTAACTGTAAACTGCTAACTGGTCTAATCCAACCTCATTTCAGGTATCTCTCCTTCAACAACTAATCTTCCAGCGGTAGATTGTTGTATAAAATCTATACTTACTCCAGGTGCGCGCTCTAAAAGCTTAAAACCACCTTCAGGCAGAACATCCAGTACGGCCAGTTCGGTAACAATTTTTTTAATGCATTTTACGCCAGTTAAAGGCAGGCTACACTTGGGGAGCAGTTTACTTTCTCCCGCTTTGTTAACATGCTGCATAGCCACAATAATATTTTTAGCCGAAGCTACCAGATCCATTGCGCCCCCCATCCCCTTTACCATTTTACCGGGAATTTTCCAATTGGCGATATCTCCATTTTCGGATACCTCCATGGCACCAAGAATAGTTAAATCTACCTTTTGTGCTCGGATCATTCCAAAACTCATGGCCGAATCAAATATAGATGACCCTGGCAAGGTGGTAATGGTCTGTTTACCCGCATTTATTAGATCAGCATCTTCTTCCCCTTCGAAAGGAAATGGCCCCATGCCCAATAAACCGTTTTCTGATTGTAATACCACATTAATCCCCTTTGGAATATAATTGGCAACCAAGGTTGGTATACCGATGCCCAGGTTAACATAATACCCGTCTTTTATTTCTTTAGCAATGCGCTGCGCAATCTCTTCTTTTGAAAACGACATAAGTTGTTTAATAATTCAATGAATGAATAATTTAATGAGTGAATGATAGAATATACAATAGAACCTTGCCATCTTAAAACTCTTCTATCACACAAAATTTGTTAAATGTTTAAAAGTTGTAAAGCTGGAATAAATGGCATACCTTTTAAAATCTTGTAGCCCTATAAATCCTGTTAAAAACCATAATGTTGAAAGATTGGAATAAGCCACCCCAAAATCTTGTAATCCTTTAATCCCAAAATCCTGTTAAAGACCTTAATGTTGAAAGACTGGAATAAGCTATCTTAAAATCCTTTAATCCCAAAAATCCTGTTAAAGACTATCGACGCCGGACTTCCTAACCGTTCGCTGTTCAATTCTTTTCTCATAATCCTTGCCTTGAAAAATGCGGTGCACATAAATACCCGGTGTATGGATATAATCGGGATCCAGTTCGCCTGCTTCTACCAGTTGCTCTACTTCGGCAATGGTTACTTTACCCGCCATTGCCATTACAGGGTTAAAATTGCGGCTTGTAGACCTAAAGATCAGATTCCCGGCAGTATCCCCTTTCCAGGCTTTTACGATAGCGAAATCCGCATCGAATGCATATTCCATTAAATAATCCTTGCCATCAAAATTGCGTACTTCTTTGCCTTCGGCCACTTCGGTACCTACGCCAGCAGGTGTAAAAATTGCCGGCATGCCGTATCCTGCAGCCAAGCACCGGGTGGCTAATGTACCTTGCGGGATAAGCTCTACTTCGAGCTCGCCACTTAACAGCTGCCTTTCAAATTCTGCATTTTCGCCCACATAAGAAGAAATCATTTTCTTAACCTGACGCTGTTTCAGCATCAAACCGATACCAAAATCGTCTACTCCGGCATTGTTAGAGATACAGGTTAAATTCTTCACCTGTTTTTTCACCAAAGCATTTATAGAATTTTCTGGAATGCCGCAAAGTCCGAAACCGCCAAGCATTAGCGTAGCACCGTCTGATATATCCTGAATGGCCTCTTCAGCCCCAGATACCACTTTATTTATCATCTTATGAATTTTTTGGTTAGTTTGCTAAAATACAAATTGCCTTTAAAATTGCAGCAATTATAATTTTTAAATCCACCAGGAATATTAATCAATTGGAATTAATCTAAATAACCATTACCTTTGTGCTGCAATGATTTACGAGAGAGAAGAAAGCCTATTCATATTACCCACCGATCCTGAGTTTCAAAAAGGAATGGGTTTTATATTCAGCTGTACTGCTGAGCGCAAAAAATGCTGCGAAAAATTTAAAAAAGGCAAACGCTGTAAAAAGTGTCCCGGCAATAAAAAGAAATAAGCTTATTTAGCTATTTCTACAATTTTATCGTCGCTTCCATTACTGGTACAGAGATAAATTTTACCTTCCGGCGATTGGCAGACCGCCCTGATCCTTCCATAAGTATTAACATAAAAATCTTTAGTCGCCGTAATTTTAGTTTGGCCGTCATCCAATTTAAGCTGCATCAGTTTTGTTCCTTTTAATACGGCCAGCAGCAGAGAATTCTTAAACTGAGGGATATAATCCGAATTGTAATAAGCTAAACCACTAGGTGCAATGGTTGGTGTCCAATTGATTAAAGGCTCTGCCACATTGTTCAAACTGCAAAACGATTGTTCGGCACTTTCATTACAAAAACCTTTGATGTTCGGCCATCCATAATTCCTTCCCTTTTCAATGATATTGATCTCATCATCAGAATCTGGCCCATGTTCGGATGAAAATATTTTATTGCCCACTTGCACCAAACCCTGTGCGTTCCGGTGACCTAAACTCCAAACCGGGTTATTTGGATAAGGATTATCGGTTGGTATAGAACCATCTAAATTGATCCTTAAAATTTTACCTGCCAGTGAATTGAGATTTTGAGGATTTGAAGTATCAGATGCATCACCGGTACTGATAAAAAGTTTACCTCCGCTAATTAACAACCGCGAACCATTGTGGATAGATGCTGCCGGAATCTGATCTAATAAAACCTGTGGACTGGCCAAATTCCCACCAGCATAAGTATAACGCACAACTTTAGCTTTGTAGGTACTTCCATAACCGTAAACTACATACACATAAGGATTGGATGAAAAATCGGGATGCAGTGCCATTCCCAACAAACCGCCCTCTCCGTTTGTACGCACTTCGCTTATGGTAAGCAGAGCAATAACCTGCCCTGTAGCAGGATTTAAACGGCTAATTTTACCTGCTTTTTCAGTAAACCAGATAAAATTATCCGGTCCGTACACCATTTCCCATGGAAGGCTTAATCCAGAAACAAGAACTTTTGCCTTTAATTCTACATCAGGTAGGGTACCCGGATCTTCATTGCCATCATCACCGTTCTTTTTGCAAGTTGTAATGCATAGCACCACAAAAAGGCAGAGTAGGATTTTTTTCATAACCGTAACGTTTTAATTATAACAACGTTACGGTAATTAGGTTTTGATTATTAGCGTGGTATTGGGTGTTGCAAAAAAAGTTATCAACTATAATGGCCGCTTTGCCAGAAAGTTGACAACTTTGATTAAAATCAAATAGATCTCTCCACTACGGTCGAGATGACGATGTTTAAAGTAAAGTCCATGTCTCATATCTCACGTCTAAAATCTCAAATCTCAATTCAAATACACATAAGTAATTCCGTCTCCACCTCTATCCTGATGTTCATCTTCCATCCTATTTACCTGGCTATACTTACGCAGGTACTCTCTGATCATTTTCCTTAAAATTCCATCGCCTTTGCCATGAATGAGTTTAATAGAAGGGAAACCGAGCATAATGGCTTTATCTAAATATTTTTCCACCTCGAACAAGGCGTCTTCGGTACGTTTTCCGCGGAGATCCAACTCAGCCCTAAAGCCCGAAACGGCATCATTCATCCGCCCGGCAAAAGAATTAGCACTGCTTTGGATTACTTTTTTAGCTTCTTTATTGCTTACTTTTTGAACGCGGTTCTTTTTAACTGTCGATCTTAAATCGCCAATGGCTAAAATCAGTTCATTGCGGTTAATTTCCAAAACCTGCCCGATGGTTTCACTATCGGTAAATTTCACCAAATCGCCAACCTCTATCTCACCGCCAATAACCATTGGTGCTGGCTTCGGACGTTCTTTTGGTACCGTATTTTTAATCAGTTCCTTTTGCAGATTCTGTCGGAGTTCTTTGGTTACCTCTTTATCGGCCTGTTTTTCCTTAATTTCAGCAATTGTATTCTCAACCAGTTTATTCGCATTTTTAATGATATTCTGCGCTTCCTGCTTTGCTTCTTTAATCAGCACCTTACGGTTTTCTTCCAGAAAGGTCTTTAGCTTTTCATTTTCGGCAACGAGGTTTTTCGCTTTGTTCTGCTGATTGGCTAAACTTACTTTTGCATCGTAAACATTCTTTTTCTCACGTTCCAGATCAACCAGCATTGTATCTACCCTGTTCTGGTTAGAACCTGTTTTTTCTCTGGCCAATTGGATCACCTCTTTGGGTAAGCCAATATTCTGTGCAATCTCGAAGGCATACGAACTGCCCGGTTTGCCCATTTCCAAGATGTAAAGCGGTTTCATTTTCGAATTATCAAAAAGCATGGAAGCATTTTCCAATCCAGGGGTATTGCCAGCAAAGAGTTTTAAGTTAGAATAGTGTGTGGTGATTACGCCCCTAACTTTTTTATTGTTCAACACTTCTAAAACAGCCTCCGCCATTGGTCCGCCAAACTGTGGATCCGTACCCGTTCCAAACTCATCAATCAACACCATCGTTTTTGGAGAAGCGTGCTCTACAAAATAGCGCATCTTTTTCAGGTGGGCACTATAGGTACTTAAATCGCTCTCTATTGATTGATCATCGCCGATATCGGCAAAAATATTTTCAAAAATCCCAACCTCACTATTGGCATCAACCGGAATCAACAGCCCTGTTTGCAGCATAATCTGCAATAAACCTACCGTCTTCATACAAACTGATTTACCGCCTGCATTTGGTCCAGAAACCAATACCACACGCGTTTCAGCGTCGATATGGATATTTAATGGGGTAACACTTTTTTTCTCGGCAGCAAATGATATCGACAGTAAAGGATGCCTTGCATTAATCAGTTTTGTTTTGGGCTCTTTTAATAAACCTGGCATTTCAGCTTCAATATCCAATGCAAACAGTGCTTTGGCGCGAACAAAATCCAGTTTGGTAAGAAAACCATGATAAGAAAGCAATAAAGGCGAATATGGACGCAGATCATTGGTTAAAGCAATGAGTATTTTGATAATTTCGCGGCGTTTATCAAATTCTAAGTCGCGGAGCTTATTATTTAAGGTAAAAACTTCTTCCGGTTCGATATATACCGTTTGTCCGGTTGCAGATTCGTCATGCACAAAGCCTTTCAGCTTTCGTTTGTTCTCTGCCAAAACCGGAATACACATTCTGCCATCGCGGATGGTTAAACTGCCATCTGCCACCCAGTTATTGGCGATGGCCTGTTTGTAAATGGAATCCATCCGTTTACGCACATCCTGCTCTGCCTTCGAAATGGCCGAGGTAATTTCCTGCAGTTCTTTTGATGCATTTGGCTTAATCTTTCCTTTAGCATCAATTACCGTTTCTATTTTCCGGAGGATGTTTTTTTCTATCGGTAAGTGCTCAAATAAAGCTTCGAGCGTTGGGTACACCTCCGCGCGTTCTTCAAAAAAGCGAAGAACGGAAAACACAGTCTGTAAGGAAGTATACACCTGAAACCACTCATCTTCTAATAAATAAGTGCCTTCCACCCTGATTTTTTCAACCAGTGATTTAATGTCAAAAAAAGTATTGATCTGTAAGGGCTCCTGATTTTGCAGGATACTCTTGAATTCGTTTGTTTGGCGTAAAAATTTATCGATTTGATCAAAACGGTTCATCACCTGCATCTTCTCTACCATCGCCTGCCCCATTGGGCTTAAACAATGTTTGCTAATCAGCTGCCTGATCTCTACAAAACCTAAACGTTCTAAACAATTTTCGGGATATAACATATTATTGTACTAATGCCGGAGCTGAGATTGTACTCATTGCTTCGGTTTTCTTCGCATTTATAAGTGAATCGGCCTGTTTTTTCTTTTTTGTAATTTCGGCCAGTGCCTTTACTTTTGATAAAGAATCTGGCTTCATTTTTTTCTTGATTGCAATAGAATCGGCCTTAAATTTCTTTGCAATAACCAATGAGTCGGCTTTAAACTTCTTTGTTCGGATCATCTTATCAGCAACTTCGACTGCTTTTTTCTGTTGCCTTAAAGATTTCCTAATGCCTTCATAAATAGCCTGCAGCTCTTTAGGGTTTGTATTGTACCAGAGCAGGCTTTTGTTGTACTCGGCAGAATCTGTCCCAAATTTTTTATAGATTCCCTTATAATAAGCTGATGCCACTTTTTTAGCCGAATCTACTACATAGATTGTAGAAATATAGCCATCAACTATGTGCATATCATATATAATCTTCTCCATTTTATCGGGTTTAATAATGCCATCAGGTATACCAGGCCTGCAGCCAAACCATAATATAGCTGTCATTAAAACCCATATTAATCTTTTCATGCTGAATTAAAATATTATTTTTTGCCCAAATTGCGGCAAGGTTATTAATTTTACCAAAAATAGTTATAAATGAGCATAGCTGATAATCTTAAACAATATAAAAGCGAAGTTGAATCAGACGGGGTTAAACTTATTGCAGTTTCCAAAACACAACCAATAGAATCAATTTTAGAAGCATACCACGCCGGACAGCGCATTTTTGGCGAAAACCATGTGCAGGAAATGGTTGATAAGCACGAGCAACTGCCGGATGATATCGAATGGCATTTAATCGGACATTTACAAACCAATAAGGTAAAATACATTGCCCCATTTGTTCAACTCATCCACGGGGTTGACAGTTTAAAATTGCTCCAGGAGATTAACAAACAAGCTGCAAAAAACAAACGTGTAATCGACTGCTTGTTACAGGTTTACATTGCAGATGAAGATACTAAATTCGGACTTGGCTTTGACGAAGTAATTGAACTGCTTCGCGATGAAGCTTACGCCGAACTTAAAAACATCCGCATAGTAGGCTTAATGGGGATTGCCACCAATACCAAGAACGAAAAACAGATTACCATCGAGTTTAATGAACTAAAAGTATTTTTTGACGGCATTAAAACAAGCTTTTTCCGCAAAGACGATGCTTTTAAAGAAATATCGACCGGAATGAGTGCAGATTATAAAATTGCGATCGAAGAAGGCAGTACAATGGTACGCATTGGCAGTAGTATTTTCGGAAAAAGGGTAATTAAACATTTTAAGAACGACATTTCAGCCAATTAACCTCCTCCTTTTGTAGTGTTCCTGCATCCCTCTCCAACTGAAGAAGAAAATCTGCCACTACTTTAAACCATAATGGAAATGGATTTGAAAAATAAAGAATTAATGAATTTAAAGATAAGAACAGCGGTTTCAAATGATTGTCCAAGAATACTGGAACTGATTAATGAGCTGGCCGTTTATGAGCGTGCACCCGAAGAAGTTACCGTTAGTTTGAATCACTTTATCGATGCCGGTTTTGGTAAAAATCCGGTATGGAAGGCTTATGTAGCCGAAGTAGATGATATTATTGTCGGCTTTGCCTTATACTATACCCGCTACTCTACCTGGAAAGGCTGCAGGTTATACCTCGAAGATTTTATCGTAACGGAAAATTTCAGGGGAAAAGGCATTGGTAAGGTATTATTCGAAAAAGTAATGGAAGAGGCCAAAAACGGCGATTACAGCGGCATGGTATGGCAGGTATTAGACTGGAACGAGCCTGCAATAAACTTCTACAACAAATATAAAGCTCATTTAGAAAGCGGCTGGTTAAATGCAGCTTTCTCTAAAGAACAAATCAAGGCATTTTAATATGGATATTTTTAAGTTTGGTGGTGCCTCGGTAAAAGATGCAGATGGTGTAAAAAATCTGGCCAATATTGTCCGCGATTATAAAAAAGGCAATCTATTGATTGTAATTTCTGCAATGGGCAAAATCACCGATAAACTGGAAAAACTTACCCATGCTTTTTTATCCCAAAGCGACGAATCGCATGCAATTTTTGAAGAGGTTAAACATTTCCACTTTAACATTATAGATCAACTTTTCCAGGGTAAACACCATCCCGTTTATGATGATGTGGCCAATACCTTTGTAGAAATTGATTGGCTGATCGAAGATGAGCCCGACAACAACCCTGATTATATTTACGACCAGATTGTATCTATCGGCGAGGTGGTTTCGACCAAAATTGTTGCCGCCTGGTTAAATGAAACTGGCAATAAGGCACTATGGGCCGATGCACGCAACTACATCCAAACAGATAATACCTATCGTGAAGGAAAAGTAGACTGGGGCAAAACCAACCAGGTTATTAAAAGAGATTTAGAACCGCTCTTAGCAGAAAACATCATCGTAACCCAAGGTTTTATTGGTGGAACAAGTGAAAACTATACCACAACTTTAGGCCGCGAAGGCTCTGATTATTCGGCTGCCATATTTGCTTCTTGCCTGGATGCAGCGGCTTTAACCATATGGAAAGATGTTCCCGGTGTGTTAAATGCAGATCCGAAATGGTTTGATGAAACAGAAAAAATTGATCAGTTGTCTTACCACGATGCAATAGAGCTTACCTACTATGGCGCAACGGTAATTCACCCAAAAACAATAAAACCGCTGCAGAACAAAGGTATTCCGCTATTTGTACGTTCATTTATCCAACCAGAAGGTACAGGTACGGCAATTACCAAAGACAATAACCCCTTGCCTGTCCCATCTTTTATATTTAAGGTAAACCAGGCATTGATTTCCATTTTCCCAAAAGATTATTCCTTTATTATTGAGGAAAACCTAAGTAATATCTTCGAACTTTTCCACAAACACAAGATCAAGATCAACACCATGCTCAACTCGGCAATCAGTTTCTCGGTAAGCATTGATGATCATCCTACCCAGATTGAAAAACTGATCGAGGACCTATCGGAAGAGTTTACGGTAAAATACAACAAAGGACTGGAATTGGTAACCATACGCTACTATAACCAACAAACCATTGAGCGCGTTACGGTAGAAAAAGATATATTATTGGAAGTGAAAAGCCGCCATACCTGCCAAATGGTGATGAAGAATAAATAGCATAAATCGTAATTGCGAGTTAAAAAGCAATGACGTAACCATTGAAAATGAACGAAAAACTTTTAGCCAAAGCAGTACAGGATTACATCCAAAAAAACTTAAATGCGGATGTAAATCAGATTGCCCTGGCTAAAAGTGCTTTTGAAGGTATTACTGCCGCCGAACTGGCCACTCAGATAGCCGCCAAAAAGAAATCAGAAAAGAAATTGCCAACCTGGTTTACTACAGCCAACATTTACTATCCACCGGTATTATCTATCGAGCAAACCTCGTCTGAAATAACCGCGAAATACAAATCAAAACTGGCAAAAGGCAAAAACCTGATCGATATTACCGGTGGTTTTGGCATCGATAGCCATTATTTTTCGAAGCAGGCAGAAGCGGTAACGCACTGCGAAATAAATACTGAACTATCTGCAATAGCCGAACACAATGCAAAATCCTTAAATACCAGCAACATCACTTTTAAAGCCACCGATGGTATTGATTACCTGCAAGATACCGAACAACATTTCGACACCGTTTATGTAGATCCTGCACGAAGGGCCGAAAAAGGAAAGGTATTTATGCTAAAGGATTGTTCGCCGGATGTGGTGAGCATACTCGATAAACTCTTAGAAAAATCGGAAAGAATAATTATTAAGACCGCGCCACTGTTAGACATATCTGCAGGATTATCCGAACTGAGCCAGGTGAGCGAAATCCATATTGTTAGTGTGAAAAATGAATGCAAAGAACTTTTATGGGTAATAGACCGTGGTTTTGATAAGGATACCAGAATTATTGCCGTAACCCTAAATGAAATAGAAAAAGATTTCTCTTTTTACCGTTCGGCCATTAACGCCCCCGTACAATTTGCAACGGATGTGCCCTCTTCCCATTACCTGTACGAACCGGATGCCGCACTCTTAAAATCAGGTGCTTTTAATTTAATCGGCGAAACTTATGGATTATCTAAATTACATCCACAAACACAATTGTATACTTCAGGCAGTGTTAACAAAGCATTTCCTGGCCGGATATTTAAAATAAAAGAGGTACTTTCTACTGCAGCATTAAAGAAAACCGGTGCCTTAACAGGAAATGTAATTGTAAGAAATTACCCTGCAAAACCCGAAGAGCTGGTAAAAAAATTCAAAATTAAGCCTGATAAAGAGCAGTTTTTGATTTTCACCAAAATTGCAAATGGAGAAAATGTAATTCTAAAAGCTACAATTATTCAATATTATTAATTCTGTAAAAAAGAACTGGCCAATGTTATTCAACAATGCTTAGCCCTGGGTTGCAGGAGCCTAATGTAGGCCTACAACGACCAGCCGCAGGTTGCAGGAGCCTAATGTAGCCCTACAATGACCAGCCGAGGCTTGCAATAGGTCGGTCGTCTTTTCCGCGCAGGCCTATCATGTGAACACATCTTTTACGGCATTAGGTAGGAGCTGGCTTTGTCGCAATACAGGTTTTACTCCCGAGAAATCAGGATGAACTGTCGGCTGAAAAAGCCTTCTCATAATGACGATCTCTGCTGGCTGCACTCTGTTATTTATATTGATTTTTATGAATAAATTAAACCTCGAAAGCACAATACCTTCCATCACACTACAACAATACCCCTAAAATGCAAAAAGCCTTTCAATTGAAAGGCCTTATTGAGGGATGGAGAAATAAGTATTTTTATCGCTTAAACTTTCTTAACGTTTACTGCCTGTAAACCTTTTCTGCCTTCAGCTACTTCAAATTCTACTGTGTCGTTTTCTTTTAAGCTTTCTATTCCACCTAAAACATCTTTAAAATGTACAAATAAGTCTTTATTGTCTTCTTGAACAATAAATCCGAAGCCTTTTTGCGTATTAAACCACTTAACTTTACCGATTGCCATAAAAAAATAAAAATTCCATTAAATAAATAAACATTTCATGCCTTGATCATCATTTTATCCAACCAATTAACCCCTTAAATGGTAAAAAAGAGCCAGATTAAGCCTCAATATCGATACAAAACTATCAAATATAATAATTTACAGCCATAATGCAACCCATTTTCAACCATTCAACAAGAATGTTGCGTTATTAACGCAATTATTTGTTCGGTTGCGGTGTTGTACGTAAATAAGGTTTAATTACTTTATGTCCTTTAGGGAATTTAGCTGGAATATCTTCAGTTTTAATGCTGTTTACCACAATTACATCTTCTCCGTCTTTCCAATCGGCTGGCGTAGCAACACTATAATTTGCAGTAAGCTGTAAAGAATCGATTACGCGCAATACTTCGTTGAAATTTCTTCCGGTTGATGCAGGGTAAGTAATCGTTAGCTTTACTTTTTTATCAGGGCTAATTACAAATAAAGATCTTACGGTTAATGTTTCCGAAGCATTTGGATGGATCATATCGTAAAGATTGGCAACAGTTTTCTCCGGATCGGCAATGATCGGGAATTCTACAGAAGTATCCTGTGTTTCGTTAATATCATTGATCCAGCCTTTGTGCGACTCAGCCGTGTCTACACTTAAAGCTAAAACCTTAACATTTCTTTTTTCAAACTCGCCCTTCAATGCAGCTGTTCTACCCAGTTCGGTGGTACAAACAGGTGTATAATCGGCTGGGTGAGAAAAAAGTACGCCCCAGCTATCACCCAAATATTCATAAAAATCTATTTCGCCAATGGAAGTGTTGGCCTGGAAATTCGGTGCGGTATCGCCTAGTCTTATGCTCATAATAATATTTAATTTAAATGTTGATTAAAACAAATCTAACAAATAGTATACTAAATTCGTAGACATTATTTTATTTTAAGACCTATAAATTACAATTCCAATAAAAAACCCTGCAGAAACGAATCTACAGGGTTTAAGCATATTAATTTGTTTGGGGGTGTTAATTATAAGCTTTGATCATGAAAACATAATCCTGAAGTTTTTCGATCTGTTTGGTTCGTTTCAAACCAGACAAAGTGCTTCTTTTATTTGCAGAAAGTTTGTTTTTACCTAAAGAATCCTGAGGTATAGCCCTCATCGCCTCCAATATATATTTAGATTTGACCGCAAATGCTGCACCTTCAGTTTGATCTGGCTTGCTACTAATCACACCAACTAAATTACCGTTATTATCCAAAACCGGACCGCCGCTATTACCAGGGTTTACCGCTATGGCAACCTGGTACTGTGTTGTATCACCTACAAATCCATTTTTAGAACTCACATAACCTTCTCCTAAAACCGCATCATCTTTTGGATAACCAAGCGTATATACCATTTCTCCAATGCTGCTTGTACTTCTTTTAATGGTATAAGGCAATGATGAAAGGTTTTCGAAATGTTTATCACTTATTTTTAGAATGGCGATATCATTTTGCGGATCGGTATACACCGATTTAACTTTAAAAGACTCACCCCTGTTATTTTGTACGTAAAGCGAATCGGCGCCATTAATTACATGCAAATTGGTTAAAATATATCCATTGGTAGAAATGGCAAAACCTGTACCACCAACACTATTTTGCACTGCAGGCTTACCAACGGCTGCCGAGCTACTGTTTATTTTCCTGATTAAGCTGTTTTGTGTTTTTATGGCTTTATTAACCTGGCTGCTCAGCAATACCAATTGTTCTTTTTGTCTTGTATTGTGTTGAATAGAATATACAGAAACCAGTGATAACACTAAAAAAGATGCTGCAATAGCGATAGCAGATTTATGCTTGCGCCATAATTGTACCACACGCGATGGATGCGGCCTTAGCTTATCGGCAAGACTTTCCACATCAATTTCTGAGTGGATCTGATTCAACTGATCTTTTAAAGTCAATTGCGCGGCAAATGCTCCCATAGATTCTAAAAAGAACTTATGTGAAACTACTTTATGATCTACTGTGGCATCATTACGACGTAACTGTTCAAAAGCTTCAGTTTCCTGCTCATTAAGTTTACCTAAAAGATAATCTTCAATAATTGCATCTAACTCCAAATCGTTTCTCATTTCAATTATTAGGGTTGAAAAAATATTTTCTTTAACCTTTGCAGGCATTTATACTTTTGTGTTTTTGCATTATCCGTATTGGTATAGCCAAACTTCTCACAAATATCCTGCATCGATAAATTATGGATATAAAAATCCTGAATAATCGTTTTGCAGGGTTCGCCCAGATGATCGAGCGCCGATTGCATCTTTACAAATGCTGCATCTTTTTCTTCATGTTGTTCTACATCTTCCTCAACAGCAAATACATCTTCATAATCGGTAATGTTGCCGGCCTTTTTACTATTTAGGCTAAGTTTCTTTAACCAAATACGCCGGCAAACCGAATAAATATATGTTTTCAGTTTGCTGCTAAGCTCGAAATTGCCTTCCTTAATTTTATTATACAATATGATGATGGCCTCCTGGTAAACATCTTTTGCATCATCTTCATCCCCGTTATTATTGAGGATAAACTGCAAAACCATCGCATAATAAGCCTTGTATAACTTGCTAAGTGCATCTTCTGAGTTATTTAGAATACCTAAAATAACCTCTCTATCTGTTGGAACTGAACTCTTTAAACTGTTATTCACTAGTTAATACATTTTTCTATAAATAGTAACCCAAATTAGACAAAAAAAATTTAATGCACTATTTTGCTTAATACAACCATAACGCCAACGGTAACCCAAATAGCAGCAAAAAAAATATTTTAACTTTTTTTCAAATTGTCGGGTTACCTTTATACCTTTGCGGCATTAATAAGAAATTAATTACTTAAAAAAATTCAAAAAATGAAAAATGCATTCAAATTAGGCTTTTTAGCTTTAGCTTTATCTTTATCAGTTGTTGCTTGTAACTCAGAAAAAAAAGCTGAAGGTGCTGATACTACTTTAACTGATTCTTCTACTATCGTTACTGATACTACTGCAAAAGATACTACAGTTAAAGATTCAACAGTTAAAGATACTACTGTAAAAGCTACTACAACTACTACAGAAGAAGTTAAACACTAGTCTAACTTACTATATAAAAAAGGCCTTGGAGATAACTTCAAGGCCTTTTTTATTTTTATTTTATTTTTTTTCATTTTCCTGGGTTACCTTTTTCATTAATCGGTATTAACAGGTAAATTAATTAATTACTTAAAAAATACTCAAAAATGAAAAATGCATTCAAATTAGGCTTTTTAGCTTTAGCTTTATCTTTATCAGTTGTTGCTTGTAACTCAGAAAAAAAAGCAGAAGGTGCTGATACTACTTTAACTGATTCTTCAGCTATCGTAACTGACACTACTGCAAAAGATACTACAGTTAAAGATTCTACAGTAAAAGATACTACTGTAAAAACTACTACAGAAAAAACTGAAGTTAAACACTAGTCTAACTTACCCATAAAAGAAGCCTCCAGATGTAAAATAGGGAGGCTTTTTTATTTTAAGCCCTAATCAGGGTTACCTTTATGCATTTTGGGTATTAATAGTATATTTTAACCTAAAACATATATAAAATGAAAAATGCATTCAAATTAGGCTTTTTAGCTATGGCGCTATCTTTAACAATTGCTGCTTGTGGCGGTTCATCTAAAAAAGATGGTGGCGCTGATACAACAGTTACAGATTCATCTACAATTGTTACAGATACAACTTCTGTTGATACTACAGTTACAGATTCTACAGTGAAAGACACTACAGTTAAAGCTACTACTGAGAAAACTGAAGTAAAACACTAGTTTTTTAATAAATTCTACAATAAAAAGGTCACGATTTTACATCGTGACCTTTTTTATTTCACAACAATGGGTTACTTTATTACGTTTTTTGTATAAATTAGTAAGTAATTAATTCAAAAACCACAACAAAACAAAAAAAAAACATGAAAAACGCATTCAAATTAGGCTTTTTAGCTATGGCTTTATCTCTTTCAGTAGTTGCTTGTAAATCAGAAAAGAAAGATGGCGCTACAGATTCTTCAAAAGTTGACTCTACTGTTGTTGATACAACTGTAAAAGATACCATGATGAAAGATACTATGGCTAAAGACACCATGATGAAAGACACTACTAAAAAAATGTAGTCTTAATCAACCTAATAAAAAGGCTTCAGCTAAAACTGAAGCCTTTTTTGCTTTTATATTAATTCTTTAGCGTTTAAATCCCACATAATCCATCAATTGTAGTAAATTTGCGGCAAAAATATAATCCGCATAATGAATTTAACATCACTTCAAGCTATTTCACCTGTTGATGGTCGTTACAGAAAAACAACCGAAAGCTTAGCTTCTTATTTCTCAGAGGAAGCCCTAATCAAATATCGAGTTTTTGTAGAAATCGAATATTTTATCGCGCTTTGCGACATCAACTTGCCTGGTTTAGAAAATTTTGATAGAAATCTTTATGCGCAACTGCGTAAAATACACGAAAACTTCTCTGAAGCAGATGCTTTAGAAATTAAAGAAACCGAAAAAGTAACCAACCACGATGTTAAAGCAGTTGAATATTTCATCAAAAGCAAATTCGATGCCTTATCGCTTCAAAATTACAAAGAGTTTATCCATTTTGGATTAACCTCGCAAGACATCAACAATACTGCAATTCCTTATTCTATTAAGTTAGCGTTAAATGAGAGTTATTACCCTGCAATTGCTTCACTAATTGAAAAAATAAATGCGCTGGCTACAGAGTGGAAAGATATTCCGATGTTGGCCCACACGCATGGGCAACCGGCCTCTCCTACTAAACTGGGCAAAGAATTTTTGGTTTTTGCAGAACGCCTGAGCATTCAGTTAGATAGTTTAAAAGCCATCCCGAACAGTGCAAAATTTGGCGGGGCTACAGGAAACTTCAACGCACACCATATTGCTTACCCTGAAGTAAACTGGGTTGATTTTTCCAATCAGTTTGTAAACGAAACTTTAGGCTTAACGCGCGCGCAGCACACTACACAAATAGAGCATTACGATCAGTTTGCGGCACAATGCGACGCTTTAAAACGCATCAACAACATCATTATCGATTTGGATAGAGATATCTGGACCTATATATCCAAAAACTATTTCAAACAGAAAATCAAAGCTGGAGAGATCGGTTCATCAGCTATGCCACATAAGGTAAATCCAATCGACTTTGAAAATGCTGAAGGTAATGCAGGAATTGCAAATGCGTTATTTGAGTTTTTTGCCGCAAAATTGCCAATTTCACGTTTACAAAGGGATTTGACTGACTCTACCGTATTGAGAAATATTGGCGTTCCTTTTGGCCACACTTTAATTGCCATTAATGCAACTTTACGTGGTTTAAATAAAATATTGTTAAATGAGGCTGCTTTACATGCCGATTTAGATGAAAACTGGGCAGTTGTAGCTGAAGCGATCCAAACGGTGCTGAGAAGAGAGAATTTCCCGAACCCATACGAAGCTTTAAAAGAACTGACCAGAACCAACACCAAAATAAATGCAGCAAGTATTGCCGAGTTTATTGAAGGTTTAGCAGTTTCGGAAGCAGTAAAAGTACAGCTAAGGACCATTACCCCTTTTAATTACACAGGCATTTTCTAGTTAAATTAAATTGACGTTAAGCAGACAGCATAACCAGCTTTAATTAATGAGTAATTGTTAATTTTGTTTATTCAAATTGATTAAGACATGACGATTAACGTATATACAGAACAGACTCCAAATCCGGCAACCATGAAATTCATGGTAAACAAGCTGTTAATAAACGGCAGTGAAGATTTTGCGACCAAAGAAAGTGCAGAACATTCGCCGTTTGCCAAAGAGTTATTCAAGTTTAACTTTGTTTCTGGAGTTTTTTTCGCCAGTAACTTTGTAACCATTACCAAAACAGATGATGCAGAATGGGCTGACATTGAAGCTATTTTGAAAGAATTTGTTAAAGGTGCGGTAGAATCTGAATTAAAAATTAAAGAAGCCACTGCCGAAGAGGCCCCTGCTTTCGAAGGTTCGGAAACTGAAATCAAAATCCAACAGATCCTGCACGATTACGTTCGTCCGGCGGTTGAACAAGATGGCGGTGCAATTACCTACAAATCTTTTGATGAAGGTGTGGTTACTGTAGAACTTCGCGGTTCTTGCAGTGGATGCCCATCATCTACCATTACGCTTAAATCTGGCATCCAAAACCTATTACAAAGAATGGTACCAGAAGTTACAGAAGTTGTTTCTGAAGCCTTATAATTGCGCATTTTTCATAGTATATATCTGAAAAAGGTCCCGGTGAAAATCGGGACCTTTTTTTTATCCACCCAAGTCGTCACCCTGAATTTATTTCAGGGTCTTAATTGTAGAAAAGATGCTGAAATAAATTCAGCATGACAATCTACTAGGGTGACGACATCAAGTAAAATACTGTTTAATCGCAGTTAACATCTCGGCGGTAAGTTTTCCATTGGTAGCTAATATTTCCCTTTTCTCAAAGTAATCGTTACCACCGGAGAAATCAAATACCTCTCCCCCTGCCTGCTGAACGATGAAACATCCGGCCGCGAAATCCCATTGCTGTAAATTGAATTCAAAAAACGCATCAAAGCGCCCGCATGCAGTATAAACCAAATCAATGGCTGCTGCACCAATGCGGCGAACACCATGGGTTTTCTGCATCATCTCGGCCAGTAACTTTAAATATCTATCCTGCTTATCAAATTGATAATACGGAAAACCTGTAGCGAGTAAACTCGATTTTAAATCAGGGTTTACAGAAACCTTAATTTCCTTTTTATTCAGGAAAGCCAGTCCGCCTTTATAGGTGTAAAACATTTCTCCCCTGTTTAATTCGTACACCACACCAATAACGGGCACACCATCTTCGTAAAGTGCCACGCTGATGCCGTAAGCCGGAATACCATGGATAAAATTGGTTGTACCATCCAAAGGATCGATGATCCAGGTATAAGTTTTACCGGCACGGCTAATCGTTTTCTCTTCGGTGATAAACCCGGCATCGGGAATTAATTTTTCGAGGTTCTGAACCAGTTTCTGTTCTGCTGTTTTATCAACATAAGAAACCATATCGTTCAATCCTTTGTATTCGATTTTCTGGGCATCAAACTGCATGGCTTCTTTACGGATGAAATTTCCGGTGAGCCTTACAATAGAGATTACCTTATTGCATAGTAATTCGTAATTCATAGCTATTTAACAACAAAATGTTACTGTTGTTGGATTTTAAATGATCTTATCGGATGATTTTTAAGCCAGTTTATTCTTGTTCCTTAAGGCATAAGCACTTAATGCAATACCGCCAACAACCAGGAAGGTAGAAATCATCTCGGCCTGGGTAAACCGCAGACCAAAAACATGGTATTTTGAGTTTACACGGATCAATTCGATACAGAAACGTTCGATACCGTTTAATATCATGTAAATACCAAACATTAAGCCTGGGGCTTTTATTTTATCTCTAATCTGCCATAAAAAGGCAAAGAGGATTAAACAAACAATTACTTCATAAATCGGCGTAGGATATACTCCTTGTGCCAGTTCGTTACAAAACTTCCCGCTGCAGCCCGGAATCGGAATCCCTTCACCAACCACATTATTGGGGTATTTGTACGACCATAGCCAATCTGGCAGCCAGGAAAATGGTTTAGGGTTATTATTTACGATACCCCAATCGCCATCTCCAGCCAAATGGCAGCCGATACGGCCAACCGCGTAAGCCAGCATCATACCTGGTCCGCCTACATCAAGCATATGGAGCGGTTTAATGCCATTTCTTTTTGCAATGATCAACACAGCCGCTCCACCACAGATTAAGCCTCCATAAAAGGTTAAGCCACTAAAAGACAATAATCTTTCTATAGGATGCTGAACGAAATCGTCCCAATATTCTAAATTATCGAAGAATTTCGCGCCTAAAAAACCCCAGATCGCCGCCCAAACAATCAGGTTGCTCATGGTTTGGTATGGATGCACGGTAACCTGAGTTTCTTTTGGTTTATCTAGTTTGTGTTTGTTCTTTTCGGTATAATCCCAATAAGCAAATAATCCCGCAAAGAAAAGACCTCCGATAATGTTTCCTTTTGTCGACATTAATACGCCTTGTGCATCGTTCACAAAGAGTTTGTAGTTTAACAATGCATAAACCAGTTTATAACCGATCACAAAACCGAAAAGGCCATTCATGATCAACTCTGAAGTGGTAGCAGGTTTTCCAATAACAATTGTTTTTTTTATCGGATGCAGTATGCCAAGTGCTTCCTTACGCTTAAGCTCCTGGGTAAAAGCCCAATACCCGGCTACAAATGCCAGTGCTACAAAAACGCCGAATGTATTAAATGGAAGCGGTAAATTAATGCCGAATAAGTATTCTAAAAAATGTGAAACGGTAGGAAACATACAAATTATTTGTTGCGAAGATAGGAAAGAAAGACCAAAGGAGAAAGGGTAAAAGTCGGGAGTCTGGAAGTCAGGAAGTCCGAAGACTAAAGCTTAAAGACTAAAGACCAAAACGGAAAAGTCAGAGGTCCGGAAGTCGGGAGTCTGGAAGACTAAAGCTGAAAGATTAAATCGAAAAACAAAAAGATTTCTCAGCTATGCTGCGCTTACACTCGAAATGTCGACTGTGGTGAATGAAGAAGCTATATTGTAGACACTAAAAGCCATGACAAGCATATGAAACCAGGCTTCTGACATCGGACACCCGACTTCTGGCTTTTTTAATGATGTGCGTAGCTTGTTTCCAGTTCAGCCACTTCAACTTCACCATCTGCGGTAATTTCTAAAAGTTTAACCGCTTTAAGCTCATTAACCATCACAGGATCGTATTTGGCACGAACCTTTACGTAGTTTTTAGTAAAACCATGCATGTAACCCGATTTTTGATCCGCTTCGAAAAGCACTTCTCCTTCGGTACCGATCTGGGATTCGTAAAAGGCCCTTCTTTTTTTATCAGATAAAATATGAAGCATTTTACTGCGCTCGTTGCGCTCGCTTCCGGCCACAACACCTTTCATTTCGGCAGCAGCTGTCAATTCGCGTTCTGAATAGGTAAATACGTGCAGGTAAGAAATATCAAGTTGATTTAAAAACTGATAGGTATCTAAGAAATCTTCTTTTGTTTCACCTGGGAAACCGACAATTACATCAACCCCGATACAACAGTGCGGCATCACCTCTTTGATTTTGGCTACACGCTCAACATACAGATCAGTACGGTAACGGCGGCGCATTAAACCTAAAATCTTATCAGAACCCGATTGCAAAGGAATATGAAAATGCGGAACAAATCTTTTTGAAGTAGATACAAACTGGATAATCTCATTGCTTAAAAGGTTCGGTTCTATAGACGAAATGCGGATTCTCTCAATCCCCTCTACTTCATCCAAAGCTTTAACAAGATCAAAAAATTTGTCTTCGCGCTGGCCATTGCGGATCCCGAAATCACCTAGGTTTACCCCTGTTAGTACAATTTCCTTCACGCCACTTTCGGCAATCATCTTTGCACGGTTAACCACATTTTCGATGGTATCGCTACGGCTTGCGCCACGCGCCAACGGAATGGTACAATAGGTACAAGGATAATCGCAACCATCCTGTACTTTTAAGAAAGTACGCGTTCTATCGCCAATAGAATAGGAAGCAATAAAATTATGGTTAACTTTTTCAATATTTTGCTGATGAACAACAGCTTTTGGCTGCTTGGTTAAATCCGTAATATACTCTACAATCCTGAATTTTTCTGCAGCACCCAAAACCATATCTACACCTTCTATTTCGGCAATTTCCTGTGGTTTTAACTGTGCATAGCAACCTACAATGGTAACAAAAGCATTGGGAGAATACTTTAAAGCTTCTTTAACAACTTTACGGCATTTTTTATCAGCATGCTCGGTAACAGAGCAGGTATTGATCACATAAACATCAGCCTGATCCTGAAATTCTACCACAGCGTAACCTGCATCGGTAAATAAACGACCGATGGTTGAGGTTTCAGAGAAATTGAGTTTACAACCTAATGTATAAAATGCGACCTTTTTCATTGAGCCTGCAAAGATAGGAAAATAGATTTGAGTATCGAGATATGAGATTAGAGATTAAAGGTAAATTACAGTTTATCAACAAAGCGGTTGGCAATTTTAAGTTTTCAGCCGACAATAAACTGTAAATTGCAAACTGAAAACTAGTCTTCCTGCCAACGGTAACTCTCCTGTTCAAAGCCTGCTAAATCCAATACCCTGCTGATTACCGTTGCCGCAACTTCTTCAATGCTTTTAGGCAAGCTGTAAAAAGAGGGGTTTGCCGGACAGATGATCCCGCCTGCTTCGGTAACCGCCTTCATGTTATTGATGTGAATTAAACTAAAGGGTGTATCTCTTACCACTGCGATCAGTTTGCGGCGTTCTTTTAATACCACATCGGCAGCCCTCGAAATTAAATCGTTAGAGATTCCATGTGCAATACGCCCCAGGGTACCCATTGAGCATGGCACAATAATCATGGTATCGTATTTTGCAGATCCTGATGCAAAGGGCGCATTAAAATCGTTTTTGGTATAAAAAGTGAAGTCTTTATATTGGTTATAATCCTGGTTGCCCAGTTCGAACTGCCAAACCTCTTTTGCATTATCGCTCATTACTACACCAACAGCTTCGATCTGGTTTTTTAATTTCGATAACTGATCAAATAAAACCTTCGCATATATAGCACCACTGGCACCTGTAACCGCAACAATTACTTTCTTTTTTATCATGGTACAAAAATAGGTTTTCTGAAAGATACTGAAATAAAAAAGGGCCAGAACATTGTTCTGACCCTACATCTACCTATGAAAAACATACCCTCGAAAGGGTAAGAACAAATATATATAAATTTTTAAAAAAATGTGAGCAAGAAGTGTTAAATCGTAAAAATGTGATATTTAAATCAAAAACAAAACGTAACATATTGATTATGAATTAAATAATTTTCAAAAAAAACACCAAAAATCGACTTTAACAGGCAAAAAAGCAGCATTTTCTATAACACTATCATATAATATGTATTATAAATAAGTCACTTTTGCTAAGTACGGCAATACATCCGAAATTCTGTAACACCATTTTTAACATTTAGCTTTACAATTTTTTGATATTAAAATAACAATTGACCGATAGGATTAACACCTAATAATTGTCGCAAATTAAGCAGATGTAGTAGCATGTGATGACAATTTAGATCTGATGCGGCTTAAGGTTTCCAATCGCATACAAAGAAAAGAAGCGATGTATTTAAGCGGAACCCTACTTACCAGTTCAGGATATGATTTAATAAAGCGCATATATCTTTTTTCTGCAGATTGTATTCTTGAAATGAGGGCCCTTTCACATGCCTGCAAATAATGTAACTGGGTCATTTTGCGATCAACATAATTAACAATGTGATAATTGAGATAGAGTTGTTTGGTCATGGTGTGCGGAACAGCAATGGCAACCACATCTTCCAATGCCTGCACATATTCTTCGCTGGGCTCGCTTCCATCCAAAAAGTTGCTGATGTTGCTCACAAACTCATTTTCCCTTGCGATCCAGGTGGTAATTTCTTTGTTATCATCTTTCATATAACCCCTGGCTACCCCTTTAAAAATAAGGTAAGTACATTTATCGCGATGTAATGGTGAGGAAATAAACTTACTTTTTTTAAATGTAACCGGAAAAGTATGTTTATTGATAATAAGTTCTATTTCTGGTGTTAAGTGGTGAAACAGTCTGTACACATTAATTAATGGTGAAAAACCGTTAAATGATTGCCACTTATTTGTTGAATAAATGTTTTCGTGATTCATGTTCTTATCTATTGTGTAACTGCAAATAATCCTCAAATGAGGATAAAACGGAAATATCATCTACCATTCAACGTAACAGCTATGCAATCGAAATGTTTAAAAAAATATTAATTTAAACTAAACTATATGTGCAACTGGTTGTTTGGCCATTTTAAACAGTGCAAAATACAATACTTATTACAATTGAGACGCAATTGTAGTATAAATGTTATGTCACCCACAGAAATTTATTGGCGGTTAATGTGCTAACGGCTATATTTGAGAAAGCGTTAACTCAAATTTATGACAGAATTAGCCTCTTCATTTTTAAAAGCACTGTTAAAACATTCTAAAACTCCTATAATCATTTTCAAAATAAAGCCAGTTTTGGTGGTTGTGGAGCATAATGATGCTTACCGGGCTTTAATTGAACGGATAGGGGGAAAACTGAAATTTTACAATGTTGATATTATCCCAAACTTACTTTCTGAAGAGGAAAAAGAGTTACTGATCAAAACTGTCCGTAACGTAAGTGAGCGCAAAGAAAAAAACAGCCTGGTTATTCATCCTATTTATTCAAACTCACCTAATGTAAAATGGGAACTGGAATTTTCGCCCGTAATACAAAATCAACTGACAGTAGATTACATTATCTGCTCACTAAAAGAAATTGCAGCCAACGAAAATAATCTGGAGCAGATCTTATTTGAGCTCTCCGAAAGCGAAGCCAGGTTTAGGGGCTTTTTCGAACAGGCACCTTTAGGGATGTGCGTGCTTAGGGGAACAGAACTGATAACGGAATACGCAAATGATCATATTTTAAAACATTGGGATAAAACCAGAAAAGAGGTTATTGGCATACCACAAGAAGAGGCAAGGCCCGAACTGACCCTCCAAAGTACTCTTTTGAAACGTGTTAAGGATATTTTCAAAACTGGTCAGCCTTTAATATTAAATGAATTAAAAATTTCGACCCCCTTAGGTGATGGCTATTTTATGGCGATGTACGAGCCTTTAAAAAACGACAAAAACGAGGTAAGCAGGATTTTAGTGATTCTTAAGGATATTACGGAACAGGTAAAATTCAAAAAAGAACTGCTTAAGGCCAAAGATATCCTGAAAATTGCCATGGATGCATCAGAAATGGGATCTTGGAATATTGATATTCAAAGCAAAAAGGTGCTTTTATCAGAAAGGGCACAACAAATTTACGAACTGGAGAGCAACAAGTTAGGCCTTGAAGAAGCGAAATCACTGATCAGCACGAATGATATCGCATTACTTACCGGCAGTATCCGAAAAGCGCTGCATAACCGACAGGCTTTTAACATCGAATATCAAATTAATTTAAACGGCATAAATACTAAAACAAAATGGTTAAGAACGGCCGGTAAGGCTTACTATAACGAAGAAGGCAAGCCAGTTTATATTGCCGGAGCAGTTTTAGATATTACCGAGCACAAACAGGATGAGATTAGGAAAAATGATTTTATAGGTATGGTAAGCCATGAGCTTAAAACACCATTAACCGCACTAAGTGCCTATGTTCAGCTTTTACAATTTAAACTTAAGGAAACCGATAACCACTTTACTGTTGAGACACTCGATAAAATAAATGTTCAACTTAAAAGAATGTCGCAGATGATCGATGGCTTTCTGAATGTATCACTACTCGAATCAGGTAAAATTTCATTGAATAAAACTGATTTTGATCTGGTAGAACTCATTAAAACCATTGCAGAAGAAAACAGGGTTATTTTGCCAAGCCATTTTATACAGGTAATCGGCTTAGACGAAATTTCAGTACATGCAGATCGTGATAAAATCGGCAATGTGATCAATAACCTCATCAGCAATGCGGCAAAATACTCAAAAAAAGAGTCGTTAATTGCCATAAAATGCGAAAGAAAAAATGGAGAGGTTGTGGTTGGAATAGAAGATGAGGGCATTGGAATTCAAGAAAACGATATCCCTAAGCTATTTGATCGTTTTTTCCGTGTTGAAAGCCTGAATACACAAACAATTGCGGGCTTTGGTGTTGGTTTATATATCTGCGCTGAAGTAATGGAAAGACATAAGGGAAAAATCTGGGTAGAGAGTAAATTTGGGAAAGGCTCTACATTCTATTTTAGTTTGCCCATAACATCATAATGTCGATTTCTTTATTTTTCATACTGACAAAATCTATTTTTCTGGGCAACCAGGTGAATTATTAAATCTTTATCAATTCTTTTGCTAACACAATATTGGTAGCTACTAAACCATGCCTGCTTAATTCAATTTCAAAAATTACTTTCGAGTTGATACCAACCTCGCCCGACATTTCGCTCAGCAGAAAACGAATATCCTGCCCATTTTCATCAATAATAATTCCATAACATTGATCAATATCAATCTGAATAACGTCTCCCCTCCTTTTATTGTCCATATTTTTTCGCATAAAAACTCGACAATTATAATAAAAATCCGTAGAATTAAAGATACATTACCATAAAAATAAGCACAACAATTAGCGCTATTAAAACACCTTACTCCTCACTATAATCAGACATTTTTTGATATTTAAAATGCGCTTTTAGTTAAATTTTATCAAAACAAATGCCCTTTTATTAGATTTTTGATAAAAAAACTGCAAGTATCTAAAAAACCTCCTGTTTTAAACAAATCATTACCAAATCATTAACTAACTGATATACATATTGTTATTTAAAATAAAAAAACTTATTTTTATAAAACAAAAACGCATTTGTACTGTTATTTATCGAATTAACCATCCCTAAAATGAAAAATCTCAACCAAACACGCCCTATCAAAGAAGAAATTATCTTGTTATCAGAAGAAACAGATAGAAATTACTGGGCAAATCGATTAGGAGTAACCTCCGAGGCACTTAAATCGGCCGTTAGAGCTACCCGATGCATCACTTTAAATCAGATTACTGCGTATTTAAATCAGCAAAAGAAAACAATCAGTATTTCCTGATCGCTTTTATTGCTTATTAATTAATTTCTGAATCAGATATTGCCCAACATTTTAGCCTTTGATTAAATTGTTTAAACTTTTTTAATCGTGCCATGGTTCTTTATACATACCTATAAAGAATTAAAACTATGGCTACGAAAACAAGCACAACAGCAAAAAAAACAGGCGTAAAAACCTCGTCTTCGACAAAATCACCAGCAAAAAATCAAAATAAAACCGGTAAAATGGAAAATTCCGAATTCCATCAGTTTTTTGTAGATGAATTGAAAGATATTTACTGGGCAGAACAACATCTGGCAAAGGCATTGCCCAAAATGAAAAAGGCAGCAACAAGCAGTGAACTGGCAAAAGCGTTCGACAAACATACTGCCGAGACTGAAACCCACATTAAAACCTTAGAACAGATATTTTCATTATTGGACGAAAAAGCCACTGCCAAAAAATGTGATGCAATGGCTGGGTTATTGGAAGAAGCCAATGGAATTATTGGAGAAACTGATAAGGGTACAATGATCCGCGATGCAGGATTAATTTTAGCCGCACAAAAAGTAGAACATTACGAAATTGCCACTTATGGAACCCTGAAGGTTTTTGCCGAAAATATGGGGCATAACGAAGTAGCTGATTTACTGGCGCAGACACTGGAAAACGAAAAAGCTACTGATGTAGCATTAACTGTGGTTGCAGAAAGTTTTGTAAATGAAGAGGCTGCTGCCGAGTAAAATTAAGATTAAACCATAAAAAAGTTCTCAATTCAGATCGAGAACTTTTTTTTATGCCCTAATTCGTTAAAATTAACTTATCGGCGGTACCTATGCCATACCCTGTACCATTTCCTATTGTTTGGGTAGCTCCGGTGTGATGTTCTGTTATTAATTAGTATAGCAACAATCAATAGAATAGAAGCACCTGATAATACCGGGCTCAGCACGTATAAATAACCTAAAGCCTGAATTTTGGCAGAACCAATATTTGCAATGAGTGCAGTTGCTCCTCCCGGAGGATGAAGCGTTTTGGTGATCTGCATGAGTACGATCGATAAAGAAACCGATAAGGCCGAAGACAACCACACTTCTCCTGGAATAAGCTTATGAATTGTTACCCCAACAATTGCGCACACCACATGCCCTCCTATTAAATTTCGCGGCTGTGCCAGCGGACTATTAATGATGCCATAAATGAGTACCGATGATGCCCCAAAAGAGCCTATCAGGAATAAATTATCGTTTGCAGTAAAGTATTTGGAGTTGAGCAGGCCAATAAGGCCAATTCCTAAAAATGCACCCACGAAAGTCCAGAAGTGTTCTTTAAAATCGATTAAAGTTTCTTTGTAGACAATATATTTAGCTGTTCGAAGATGTTTTCTGATCCTTTTTCTCATAACCTACACAGGAGCGCGTGCAAAATTAGCAAAATCTAAAACTTAAACACAGCCGCTTTCAAATAAAAAAGGGCCGGAAATTAATTCCAGCCCTTTAAAATGACTATATTTTTTGAATTTATTTTTGCGACTGTTCCGGGGCTTTTCCGATAAGATCCATAAACTGATCTAATTTAGGGGTAATAATGATCTGCGTACGTCTGTTTTTCGCTTTTCCTCCCGCTGTTGTATTGTCGGCAATCGGGTTAAACTCTCCACGGCCACCAGCAGTTAAACGTTTAGGATCTACCGCATACTTGGTTTGCAGTACCTGTACCACTGATGATGCACGTAAAGCACTTAAATCCCAGTTGTTACGGATATTGGTCTGCGTAATCGGCACATTATCGGTATTACCTTCTATCAATACGTCGTAAGTATCGTAATCTTTGATGATTTTGGCAATTTTGCTTAAGGTTTCGCCAGCTTTATCCGAAACTTCGTAGCTACCTGATTTATAAAGCATATTATCAGCCAAAGAGATATAAACTACCCCTTTAAGTACCTGCACATCAACATCGCCAAGTTCTTCACGGCTTAACGAACGGGTTAAATTATTGGTCAACACCATATTAAGCGAGTCGCTCTTATTTTTGGCATTTACCAATTGTTTAATGTATTTGTTCGAGCTGTTAATTTCATCTACCAGCTTAGAAATGTTAACATTACCTTGGTTACTAGAGTTTAAACATTTGTTCAGAGCATCTTGCAAAGCGGTTACATTGGCCCTTTCTGAAGCGATCTGTTCTTCTAAACTTTTTACACGGCTGGAAGTACCACTAAGCTCGCGTTGGCTATCTTGGTATTTATTGCTTAACTCCTGGTTTCTTTCTCTCAGTTTAGAGTAAGTATCCTGAAGTTCGGCATATTTCTTATTGCTTACACAACCAGCTGCAAGCGCCAGGGCGAAGAGCATTAGGGGGATCGATTTGTATAATTTCATAATCTTATTTTATTTATTGCTAATACGTTAACAAATTCCTTGCCGTAATGTTCACTATCGCCCTAAAATGACGTTAAAAAGCGTTAATCTTTACCGAATCGAAGCTAGCCAAAGCTTTATATGCTCTCAATCCTATGCTACCGGATTGATATTGACTATCTGTTGCTGAAAGAATTGCCTTAGACGATCCATTTATAAAAATATCAAATTTATCTCCTTTGGCCACAATCTTCAGGGTATACATTTTGTTCATTTCAACGGGGTATTTCTCAGCGCTTAAAACGGTCCATTTCTGATCGCTCACTTTACCGAGCTCAACGGTTCCGGTAAGCTGGTTTAGGCCAACATAGTACCCTTGGTAAGCATCGGGGCCAATTGCCGGATTGGAAACCCTGAACATTAAACCAGCATCGCCAGCGGTATTGATCTTAACATCTGCCTGATAAGTAAAATCTTTAAAATCCGTTCCGTTGGCAACATATTTAGAACCATTTATACCATAACCACCAGAACCTGCATTCGACGCCGAATTAACCTGGCCATCTTTCCAGAACCAGCCACCGCCGTAAAAAACCCAGTCGGCTGCCATGCCTTTATCGAAATTTTCGACTAAACTTTTATTTACTTTTTTAGGCAGACCAATTACCGGGAAACAGCTTAAACGGATACTTTCTGATCCATATGGCACTAAGGTGATTTCCTCACTCTTCTCGGATGATGCAACCGGGCTGAAAGGAACATCAAAAGCAGCAACTTTATTGTAACCTAAGCCCCAGGAAGGGATCTTTCTGCCCTGTATTTTTAATTTAACAGGAGAATTTGCAGCAATGAAAGGATTTTCGGTCATAGCCGATTTTACTACTTTAACTGTATTTTCCACATTACCTTTACCCAATACCAAGCCATAATTCCATGCCGATTCTGGACGGATTTCGTAATCTGCGAAACCTGCAACGGCATGCGTTTTGGTAACTTTGTTCGAGGCCTTAATTTCGAGCGCATATACAATCGGGCCACGTGTTACACTTACCGAGTTGTTTACCTGTGCTTCTGTAGCAATCTGCATCGGAAAATCCAGCTGCAACTGGTCCTGATCTTTCCACACGCGGTCAATTTTAAACATTTCTCCAGCCTTTACCCCACTTAATAGGGTGCCATTTAATTTAATGGTAGGTTTTACGGCCCAGGCTGGAATTCTCAACACCAATGGGAACGATGCAGAAGCCGAAAGTGCCAACTTTAAATTGATCTGTTCTTCGAAAGGATAACTGGTTGCTTCAGTAATTTTTACTTTTTGGTTTCCGGCCACAAGGGTTTCTATTTCCATCGGGCCATAAGTAATAACAGCAAGGCCTTTATCGGGCGTGGCTACCACACTGCTTTTAACAAAGTAAGGCCAGCCCATATGCATGTTGTAACGGCAGCAACCATAACCGGAGTAAGGACTGGAAACAATCCCCGATCCATAATCCTGGTTAAAACCATGCTCACCATGTACGCTTTGCACCTGGTTGGGCAAGGTATAATAAGAATGATTTTTAAAATCTCTGCTGAATTGGGCCGGTAAGGCATTAAAAGCGACCTTCTCCAGCTGATCGCCAATAGTTGCATCGTGAATAACCTTGGCAGCAGTTTCCAAACTTTGCATCCACTCTACCACAGTACAGGTTTCTACCCCTTCTACGCTGCTTGTACCTGCCAAAAATTCAGTTCCCGAGCCTAAACCTTCTGGCTGACCATGATCGTGCATAATGTGTTGTATACCTTTTGAGAGTGCATCGCGGTTTGCAGGAAGATCGTTAAGTTGGGCATAAACAACCGGAAACTTTAATGCCTGGGCCACATTTACCATATGTTTCGGCTGAAAATCGTCGCCATAAAAGTAAAACCTGTTGTTGCTGTAGATATCTATCCAAGGATAGGCTTGCTGTTTTAACTTTTCTACTAATTTTAACAGATCGCTATCTCCTGTTTTATTGTAAAGCCAAATGGCAATTTCCATGTTGTCGCCAGCCCTCGATTTACCCCACTCTTTTAAGGGATCGGCATCGAGATTGGCCAATTCGTATTTAAAATATTTAGACAAAAAAGGAATCACCCTTTTATCACTTGTGGCTTCATAGTAACTTTGCAGGGCGTACATCATGGGCATTCGCGGCCACCAGTCTTTCATTTTTGCAGGACCGAACAAGCCGTTGGCCTGTTGATTATTTAAAGTCCAATCGATATATTTTTGTGCCTTAGCTTTAAGTCCGGCATCATCCAAAGTATAGGCCAGGGCCACCAAACCTTTAACGTAATAAGGCACACGCTCCCATCCGCTTCCATCTCCGCCAAGCCAATCGGAATTTTTGCCCAGGTTATCTTTTTCAGGGTATAATTCTTCTGCCATGCCTGTTGCGCCATCTCTTTGTTGCTCCAACTGTTTTAGCAGCCATCCTTTGGCTTTTATACTACCTAATGGCAATTGCACGTAAACATTCTGTTTTAATGGCGCTTTATTAAACTCGGTTAAATTTTGTGCGTGTAAAGTATCGATAGATAGACAGGAAACCAGGAAACAAACTGATGTTATTACTCTTTTCATAAAAGGATTATTGGTTAGATCATTATGCCATAAAACTAATCAATATGAATGAATATTAAAACGATTTAGTAATGCTAGTTTAAATAAATTAAAAACAGCGCTAAACAAGAAAAATACGGCTTAAATATTGTAACCGATAAACTGACGGTTTAAGGCTTTATACAGTTTATTTAGCAGAAGGTTTACAACTAAGGGGCAATATCAATCATCATTGGGCGGCTTTTAACAACCACAAGCATTACATGGCGATTAAGCTTTTGGTAGAACATGGGATTAGTTCTATATTAGATCTAGAGAGCGTTAATTTAGAACCGGGGAATGGCCATTGGCTTATTCCCCGTTCTTATTTTAAGTAGTTTTTTATACCGAAATACTGGTACAGCTGGCGGAAATAACTTTCCAGTCTTCTTTTACCTTTCCCCAAACCCTTAACCACTGGTATTTACCGTTGAGCAGTATATCTGAATAACTTCCTTTAATAAAAAGGCTTGCCGAAACAATCACAATAGATTCGAAAACACGTATTTCACGCTTGGATACATCGATTTTATTGATCCTGATTAACCCTGTCCGGTAGGCATTCAGGTCTGTTTCTTTCTCCAATACATTACCATACTGATCGTGAAAAAGCATGCCATCGGCAAACAATAAATCTAGTGTTCGCAGGTCTGTTTTTTTAAACCCATCTAATAATTTTTCTTCAAGCTCGGCAATCAGGAGAATAGTTTCCTGGTCGGACAAAGTATTTGGCATAATTTCCGGTTAGACAGTAAAAATATAAAGTAAGCCACAAAAAATTGCGGATCTTTAAATATTGCCTGCGTTACACGGCTTTGCACGCACAAATTGCACAAATTTTATAGAAAAATCTATTTCTTACCAAAGGTAATGCCCTGCCAGGTATCAGTCCTAAATGGAGATGCCGGCAAACCATCATTGCTTATCAGGTTGCACACCGGATTATTTCCCCAGGCATAGCGAACAGCCACCGGATTTGGCACCTGATCGCTGCTTACAATAATCTGATTTCCCTTAATGGCAGCTTTTGCCCAATAAAACTTTTTATCTGCTCCTGCTATGGCAAAACCTGTGAGTTCTTGATCCGCCCTTGCCTTTAATCCGTTTTCGGTATTGCCAAAAGTTAAACTGATCTGTTTTCCTTCTACTTTACTGCTTTGATAAACAGGGCCCGAATAATTATTTTTTTGACCGTAGGTTTTCGCCAAAGCAATTAAACCTAATCTTCTACCTACCTCTTGTTTGTTTTTTGGGTGTATGTCTTTTGCATCTCCAATATCGATAATGGTGGCCATACCTGTATTCGGAAGCGATAGTGTTTTTTGCTGTGCCTCCCTTAGCTCTGCCCAAGCAGATTCTACAGGGGTATTATCAACCTGCATAAAATTGGCCAATTGTACAAAGTAAAAAGGAAAATCGCCCTGTGCCCATTTTAGGCGCCAGTCTTTAATCATTAATGGAAACAGTTCACGGTACTGATAAGCTCTATCGGCATTGCTTTCTCCCTGGTACCAGATAGCACCTTTGATCGAAAACTGCTGGTAAGGATGGATCATGGCATTGTATAATACTGTTGGCCGGTTAGGACCATTTTCTTCATATGGTTTGCCATCTACATTTTTAAAATCCAACCCAACTTTATATTTCCAATCGCCAACAAGCGAAATTTTATCGCCTTTATTGTTGGTTAGGTTCAAATCTTTTGCATCTCCGTACAAACCACCCCCACCGCCACTATCAAAAACCCTTACGGTGATGGTATTTTCGCCGTCCTTGAGCAGGTTTGCGGGAATATTGTAAGTTCTCCCTACATTATAGCCTACCGTTTCGCCAATTTTTACGCCATTTACAAAGGTTACATCATTATCGTCTATTGTACCTAAATTAAGTTTAACATCACTGGTTTTCCAATTTTCGGGGATGGCAATCTTTTTTGTAAACCATACAATTCCGTCGAAATTTTTAAGTGCGGCATCTTCCCATAAAGTTGGCAAAGTCATGCTTTTCCAATCTGTTGCTTCTGCAACTGCCCATTTAGCCTCTCCGGCCTGATAACCAGCATCTTTATCTGTGGTCATTTTAATCCAGTTCTGCACTTTTTCCTCGTAGGAAACGGTTGAAGGATTTTTAACCGCCTGCTGGATTTTATCAACTGCGGCAACAAAGTCAGTCATTTTCTTTAAGGATTCGGCACTGGTCCATGCTTCGGCAATGGTACCGCCCCAGGAAGTATGGATGAGGCCGATAGGAATTTTAGTTTTTTCATACACCTCACGTGCAAAAAAATAGGCTGTAGAGGAAAATTCGGCAATATATTTCGGGCTGCACTCCTGCCAGCCACTATTCGTTACTTTTGCATCGTTTAGTGGAACATTACTGGTAATATGTTCTGCCTGCAATAAACGGATGTTTGGATATTTTGCATCGGCAATTTCTTTTTCGCTGTTTTGAATTTTACCCCATCCTGCCAAAGGCATTTCCATATTCGATTGGCCAGAGCAGATCCATACATCTCCAATTAACACATTGTTGAGCACCAACAGTTCTCCATCAGAGATGGTGATGGTATATGGACCGCCATAACCTGGCGTTGCTACTTTTATTTTCCAATTGCCATTGGCATCGGTAATGGTTCCGTAGTTTACCTTATTCCACGAAACATTTATTTTAACCGCTTTACCAGCGGTAGCTTTGCCCCAAATGGCTGCATTTGTTTTTTGCTGCAGCACCATATTATCGCTAAAAACGGATGGCAATAAAATTTTAGCTTGTAGTAACTGTGAACTGAATATTAGAAATGCGATTAGAAATACAGATTTTAACCTATAGCTGCTCATATTTAACCTATTTTTTAATGATTAGAAAGCGAATGTACATTTTCTCTTCCTCAACATCAATACATATAGGTGATTGTCGCTCTTTTATGATAAAAATGAGGCAAAATTCATTCAATTAGTTTGGGTAAGAATATCATTTTGCTTATTTTGCAGGTCTAAAAGAACAGCTCTGGATTTAAGATCAATTCTACCGGACGTTCTCTCAAATTACGGAATAAATGGTTAAGATTTTTATAGGTGGCCTTCCCGACAATATCCAAGAGATGGATTTGGCAATATTGGCTAGCCTCCACGGTAGGGTAGAAACGATTAAAATTGTGCGCGACAGATCGACGGGCAAATGTAAAGGTTATGCTTTTTTAGAAATATACAGTCTTCCAGATGCTAAAAACATAGTATCTACTTTAAATGGAGAAACCTTTAAGGGCAACGTAATCACGGTTAAGATTTCTGAAGAGGATAATACCGTAAAAAAAACAAAACCACAGAGCAACCAGCCTTTTAAAAGCAAAAGACCAAGATTACAGCGATAATTATTTCTAAAATATTGCATTTTCTGATCAGGTTGGTTTGTTTATATCAATAACAGACTAAACCTTTGATCAATTTTCCTTTCAATTGACGAGTTTTTGATGCTAAACTTTGTAATCTGGCGCTAAAGGTATATTTTGCCCAATAAGTGTTTCAATTTTCATCAAAAACCGATTGATATAATACAGATATGGAAAATTATGCCATTGTGATATTTATTTTAGCATTGATGATTGGCCTTTCGTCTATTGCCGATCACATTAAGATCCCTTACCCTATACTATTGATCATTGCGGGCATAGCTGTTGGTTTTATTCCCTCACTGCCGCCAATTGATATTAATCCGGAAATTATATTTCTGATCTTTTTACCTCCTTTGCTATACGATGCTGCCTTTAATATATCGTTTAAAGAATTTAAAACCAACATCAATACCATATTAACACTTGCTATTAGCCTGGTATTTATTACAGCTGTAGGCATTGCTGTGGTTGCACATTATATGATTCCGCAAATGAGCTGGCCAATTTCTTTTGTGCTGGGGGCCATTCTTTCAGCTACTGATGCTGTTGCAGCCATGAGCATTACCAAAGGCCTGGGTTTATCGCACAAAACCAATACTATTTTGGAGGGCGAGAGCCTGGTTAATGATGCTTCGGCCTTGATAGCTTACCGTTTTGCCGTGGCAGCTGTAACCGGAACCACTTTTGTATTTTGGAAAGCATCACTAGAGTTTGCCATATTGATGGTGGGCGGTTTTCTGATTGGAATGGTGATGTCGAGAATTTTAGCTTTTATCCTGAAAAGAATACATGATAACCGACTGGCTACCATTAGTTTTATGCTGTTAATGCCTTTTGTAACTTACTTAATTGCTGAACACCTACATGTTTCGGGTGTTATTGCGGTGGTGATGTTAGGTTTAGGCATTGCGAGATTCAGCAATATGGTTTTTCCGGAGCCGCTTAAAAACCAGTCTAAAAACATTTGGGATATCATTATCTTTTTACTGAACGGCCTGATTTTCATTCTAATCGGACTACAATTCCCTTATGTTTATAAAAACATCAACAGTGCTGATATCCTACCGTATATCGGCTATTCGCTGGTCATTACCGTTGTAGCACTGTTGCTCAGGATGGTTCGTGTTTTTATTCAGCGATCGAACCTGCAAAAGGCTTTTCAGAAAGGAAAACACCGGATTACGGAAGGTGCACTGCTCGATTTTAAAAATAGCCTGATCATCAGCTGGTCGGGCATGCGTGGCATTGTTTCACTGGCTATTGCCATTGGCTTACCGGCAACTCTGGCTGATGGAAGTGTTTTCCCGCAGCGTAATGCCATTATCTTTATTTCTGTGGTTGTTGTGCTTTTTACACTTATCGGGCAGGGACTTACTTTACCATGGCTGGTTAAGAAACTTACTCAAGAAGAGGAGAAAAAGGCTTCGATTTTGTAGTAGTTAAATAAAACTTTCATCATTGCAAATGATGCTGAAATAAATTCAGCATGACGACACATAAAAGACTCGTCTTCCTGAACTTGTTTCAGGATCTTTAAAGCAGGTATTTCCAAACAAAAAAAGGGGTAAAATCTACGACTTTACCCCCTCTTTCCTATCTAAAATTATTGATTACCAATAAACGCTGTAAAGCGCTACCAATAATCCGAGAATCAATAATGCGCCAACAGCAAAACTGGTAGTAGTTTTAAACATTTTGGCATCAATGGCAAGTCCTTTGCTTTCTGCTTTGGCCTTGTTGCTCAATAAACTGATAATTACCATACCTGCAATACAGAATACAAATACGAAGCCCATACGATCTAAGAATGGAATTTCGTAAACGCCTGCGGCATTTTTAACTGAGAAACCTGATCCTGATAACCATGAAAGATCGGCCATGTTAGGCAAGAATTTAAGGAAAATAGACAGAGCGAAACCACCTATTGTTGCAAATAATGCAGCGGTAGAAGTAGTTCTTTTCCAGAAGAAACCTAAAATAAACATGGCAAAAATACCTGGAGATACAAATCCGGTATATTCCTGGATGTACTGGAAACCACCTTTTTTATCGATCCCTAAATGCGGTGCAATTAATACCCCAAGAATCATGGCCACTACAATAGAAATTTTACCGGTTGTTACTAAATTTTTCTCAGAAGCATCGGTTTTTAATACCTTTTTGTAAATATCCAAAGTGAAAATGGTGGCAATACTATTTGCTTTACCAGCCAGTGAGGCTACTACAGCAGCTGTTAATGCGGCAAATGAAAGTCCTTTTAATCCGGCAGGAAGTAAATTTAACAGTACCGGATAGGCACGATCCGGATTTACAGAACCGCCCTGGATCATTTCCGACTGGAAAGCGCCATCTTTATACAGCACATAAGCGGCAATACCTGGTAGTACTACAATAATCGGCATCAACAGTTTCAGAAAAGCTGCAAAAAGGATACCGCCACGGGCCGTTTCCAAATTTGCACCCAAAGCACGCTGTGTAATGTACTGGTTACAGCCCCAATAGTTCAGGTTAACGATCCACATACCGCCTACGAGCACACTTAAACCTGGTAAATCGATATAATTTTCGTTATCCGGTTTTAAAATCATGTGGAAATGCTCCGAAGCTTTTGAGGTCATTAAGCTGTAGCCTTCAAAAATACCTGTAGTACCATAATGTGAAGAAACAAGGTTTAAAGCAAGATAAGTAGTTGCCAAACCTCCCAAAATCAAGAAAAACACCTGTATTACATCGGTATAACCAATTACCTTCATCCCGCCAAGGGTAATGATGATGGCAAAACCTGCAATGGCATACATACAGAAACTAAGGTCGAAACCAGAGATGCTGCTTACGGCCAATGCGCCCAGATAAAGGATTGAGGTTAAATTAACCACAACATAAAGCAATAACCAGAAAACGGCCATAATCATGGCTACGGTTCCGTTATAGCGCTGGTGCAGAAACTGCGGCATGGTGGCAATCTTGTTTTTCAGATAAACCGGAATAAAAAATACGGCTACAACCACCAAGGTAGCTGCCCCCATCCATTCGTAAGTGGCAATGGCCAATCCCATTTTAAAACCCGAACCGCTCATGCCAATAAACTGCTCAGCAGAAATATTCGAAGCAATTAACGATGCACCGATGGCCCACCATGTTAATGAGCCTTCAGCAAGAAAATAATCTTTAGAACCCGTAGATTCTGATTTTTTCTTGTTGTAAATGTAGAGGCCATAAGCCGCCACGATAACGAAATAGACTGCAAATACAATGTAATCCTTCGTGTCTAATAAATTATTCTTCATTGATTTATTTTGGTTAGTATACCTTTTTAATGTTAATTATATAAGCTGGTTCCATTATCGGTTTGCACGGTATAAGCATCTAGCTTTAGTCCGAACTGTAATAAATATTGAGAAGACAACGTTTCGATAAGATCGGCTATTTTTTCTTCTTTAACGATGTTGATGGTACAACCGCCAAAACCGCCGCCCATCATCCTGGCACCCAACACATAATCGAGCGGTTTAACAGCTTCTACCAGAAAATCAAGTTCCTTACAGCTCACTTCATAATCTTTGCTCAAACCTTCGTGCGTTTCGAACATCAGGTTGCCCAAACCTTGCAGGTTACCGTTTTCCAATTGCTCAGCAGCCGTTAATAAGCGGCCGATTTCTTTTACAACAAAGCTACATTTGGTGTACACTTCGAGGTCTTTTGGTTTAACATGCGTTTCTAACATGCTTAAATCCACATCGCGTAAGGTACTAACATTTGGGTAATGCTCTTTTACCCAGGCTACTCCTTGCTCACATTGCGATCTTCTTTTGTTATAAGCCGAATCTGCCAGTGCATGTTTTACATTGGTGTTTAAAAGCAAAAGTTTATAACCATCTAATTTTAAAGGGATATAGATATGTTTCATCGATCTGCAATCGAGCATAATGGCCTGATCTTTTTTGCCAAATACAGAGGCAAACTGATCCATGATGCCACAGTTAACACCTGCAAAAGTCTGTTCGGCCTTTTGGGCAATTAACGCAACATCTATTTTCGGAACCGATAGCGAGAAAAGCTGATCGAGTGCAAAGCCGGTGGCACATTCTACGGCAGCTGATGAAGATAAACCGGCACCCAAAGGCACATCGCCATCGATATAAAAGTTAAAACCGCCCAATTGGTAACCCCTTTCCTTTAACTGATCTGCAACACCTAAAATGTAATTTGCCCAGCTATTTTCTGATTTATTAAGATTTTTTACTGATGAAATATCAAATTGCTGATAGCTTTCTGAAAATAAATGGATTTCGTTATCTTCTCTTTTAGATATGGCTACATAAATAGCCTTATCAATGGCAGCTGGCATTACAAAACCGCCGTTATAATCGGTATGCTCGCCAATAATATTGATCCTTCCTGGTGAGCGCACCAAAATCGGCTCGGCATTGTAAAGCTTTTTAAATGTATTTTTTAAATGTTGTGCATTCATTATCTAATTGTTAGTCTTCAGCTTTGCTGGTTTTATAGTGTATTGTAGACATTTCTTTTAAGCGGGTTGCGGCAAACTCGGGGGTAATGTCGCGCTGTGGATTGGCCAACATCTCATAACCCACCATAAATTTTTTAACTGATGCAGAGCGCAGCAATGGTGGAAAAAAATGCATGTGCCAGTGCCATTCAGGGTAATATCCGTTGTTTACAGGTGCCTGGTGCATCCCAGCAGAATATGGGAAAGAGGTTTCGAAGAGGTTATCGTACTTGGTGGTTAGTATTTTAACTGCTTCGGCAAGTGATTTCTTTTCGGCTTCGGTAAAGAGTTTAATGCTATTTACATGCCGTTTGCTGATAATCATCGTTTCGTATGGCCAAACTGCCCAAAAAGGGACCAATACCGCAAAATGCTCGTTTTCAAAGATAATGCGTTCATTTTTCTTTAACTCAAGCTTTAAATAATCGGCAAGCAAGCTCCTTCTGTGGATGGCGTAATAGGTTTTCTGCTTTTCAGTTTCTTTGGCAATTTCTAAAGGGATGTCGCTCTGCGACCAAATCTGCCCATGGGGATGTGGGTTGCTGCAGCCCATTATTTCTCCTTTGTTTTCAAAAATCTGAATGTATTTAATCCATTCGTTTTCTGCCAGGCTGTTAAATTCTTTTTGCCAAACATTAACCACAGCGGTTATCGCCTCTACACTCATTTCGGGCAGTGTAAGGTTATGTTTTGGGCTAAAGCTGATTACCCGGCAAAGACCACGCTGGTTATTCGCTACCAAGAGGTCATTTTCGTTCATTTCGCCCGCCGGGGTATCTGCCAACAAAGCCGCAAAATCATTATTAAAAACAAAGCTTTCGGTATATTGAGGGTTACTATCGCCATCTGCCCTTCCATTGCCAGGGCATAAATAACATTTTGGATCGTATTCCGGACGGTTATCAGGTGTTACGTCTTCAACTTTACCTTGCCAAGGCCTCTTGGTACGGTGTGGAGATACTAAAACCCATTCGCCTGTTAATATATTTAACCTGGTGTGTGGATTACTATCGATTTCGAATGTTTGGTTCATTTTTTTATTTTTCAATTGGTTAGAAAATGGAAGCGATCTTGCTTAACCTATCTAAGGTGCCAAATTATAAAATTAATATTAATTGTCAAAACGACAATTAATATTAATTTTTATATTCGTAAAATTTTGAACATATTAAGCCTTTAAAATTTCTGACAAAAAATGATTGAATATTCCAGGCAGCCACATTATCTTGTTGCTGTTGATTGCATCGTGTTTGGATTTGACGGGGAACACCTTAAAATTCTATTGGTTAAACGTGGTTTAGAACCAGAAATAAACAAATGGAGCTTAATGGGTGGTTTTGTGGGGCCAGATGAAAGTCCGGATGATGCTGCGAACAGGGTGCTCAAAAAAATGACCGGCTTAGAGGGTGTTTACCTAGAACAGATGCAGATTTATGGAGAACCCAAGCGCGACCCTATAGAACGCACCCTTTCTGTAGGTTATTTTGCTTTAATCGACATCCATAAATACGAAACACAGTTAAACGATGATTACGAGGCCGAATGGTTTTTGATTAACGACAGGCCAAAACTTATTTTCGATCATAACCAAATGGTTGCTGATGCGCGTACAAAGCTCAGGTATAAAGCTGCCCTCCACCCTATTTTGTTCGAAATGTTGCCTAAAAAATTCACCATTCCGCAATTACATATTCTTTTTGAAGAGGTTAACGATACTAAAATTGATACACGTAACTTCAGCCGTAAGATTACCTCAACGGGATTACTGATCAAACTGGCCGAAAAAGACAGAACGGGCTCTAAAAAAGGAGCATTTTATTTTAAACTGGATAAAAAGAAATATGCCGCAAATGCACAGGCCTTTTTAAACCTGATGCCTAATTTAAAAGGATAACAATTCCTTAAACGGATTATCCTATTTTCAGGCTTTATGATCAGGACAATTTGAACCTAAAACGCGTTGATTTAAAATAATTTATAAAAAAAGAACGCAGCAAACAGCCTATATTTTTTAAGGATAAAATGCAAAAATATAAGTTCTGCACAAAAAGATCGTTATAGCTGTAATCATTTATTAGTATGTTTGGGCAACAAACACACAATAAACTTAAATTAATCTTAAAACATGAACATTACCAAAAACCTTTTACTTACTGCGTTCCTAGCATTGTTTACCCTTGCAATGTACTCTTGTAAAACAAAAAAACTGGCAGCAAAACCAGCTCCTGCACCTGTTGAGAAACCTGCACCACCGGTAGAAGAGAAAAAACCGGCACCTGCACCAGAGAAAGAAGAAGCACCAGCCGCACCTGAAAAACCAAACTTTAACTTAGACAATATCCAGTTCGAATTTAATTCGTTTGTGCTTAAAACATCATCATTCTCGATTTTGGATAAAGCAGTTGCCGAGATGAAAAAATCGCCAGATACCAAATTTATCCTTAACGGCCATTCATCAGCAGAAGGAACGCCAGATCACAACATGCAACTTTCTGTTGACCGTGCAAATGCAGTAAAATCGTACTTCATTAACGCAGGTTTAAGTGGAAACAATTTTACAGTTGTTGGCCATGGCGAAAAAGAACCTATTGCTTCAAACGATAGTGAAGAAGGCAGAATGTTAAATAGAAGAACTGAAATTAAGGTTCAGAAATAACATATAAAAAACTAGTAAAGGGGCCATGAATTAATTTTCATGGCCCTTTTTTATTAAAGAATCGAGCCACTCAGTTCCAAAACAATTAAGTTTTTATTTTGGAAAAATGAAAGATCAGTATTTCATGGCTGCTGTAGTCCTGCCACCGCTTTACTTCGTTGCACTTCGTGTTCGCTACTGTCAGGTTTATTTTTGAAAGGCCCGTCCCTTTATGGTGCCAAAGGCTCTTAACTGTTGTTTATAAACCCGATAGCAGTGGATGCCGATTTTTCATCGGCTGGAACGGATAGCGGGACAGAAAACCGCCAAGGGTATAGAACCGATCATTTCCAAAGCATTGAAATATTTTTTTGATCAGGAAATGAAAGATCAGCAACGGATAGCGGGACAGAAAACCGCCAAGAACATAGAACCGATCATTTCCAAAGCATTGAAATATTTTTTTGATCAGGAAATGAAAGATCAGTATTTCATGGCTACTGTAGTCCTGCCATCCGCTTTACTTCGTTGCACTTCGTGTTCGCTACTGTCAGGTTTATTTTTGAAAGGTCTGCCCCTTTTTTGGTGCCTAAAGCCGTTAACTGTTGTTTATAAACCCGATAGCAGTGGATGCCGATTTTTCATCCGCTGGAACGGATAGCGGGACAGAAAACCGCCAAGGGCATAGAACCGATCATTTCCAAAGCATTGAAATATTTTTTTGATCAGGAAATGAAAGATCAGCATTGCATGGCTGCTGTAGCTTTATTTTTTTCTATGATAAACCTCGCAGGTTTCGAAAACCTGCGAGGTTTACTATTTCTGATACACCCTTACATAATCTACTTCCATCCGATTTGGAAATTTAGTATCATTTAGCGCTCCGCCGTTCATTCCACCCAATGCCACATCGAACAAAATATAGTGTTTTTGCTTAAAAGGGTGAAAATCTGTTCTGTTTTCGTTCTCCAGTTGGCTGAGTAAAGTCTTATTCATTAATGTTCCATCTACAAATAAACTAATTGCTGTTTCATCCCAATCCATGCGCCAGGTATGGAATTTGGCAGCCCATTTTTTGCCACCCAACGAATCGGTAGCTTTGGCATTGCTAAACCATTTTGCCTTATTATTTTTACCCATACTAGCTATATTGGCCAATAACTTGCCCCTGTAATATTCCATAATATCAATTTCACCGTTGGCAGGCCAGTTCCCATTAATTCCTAGCGTCCAAAAGGCCGGCCAAAGCCCCGAGGAAATATCGATTTTTGCACGCATTTCGAAGCGGCCATATTGCCAACTCTGCAAGCCTTTGCTTATAATACAGGCTGAGGTAAATTCTATATTTTTTGTTTTTTTACGCCAATTGTTACTTCCTTCAACGTACAGCGGATTAGGTTTTTCTTCTTTTCGGGCTTCAATAATCAGTTTACCATCTTTGCAAAAAGCATTTTCGGGTTGATACCATTGCAGTTCTTCGTTACGTACAAAACCTTTTTCGTAATCCCAATTAGCAGGGTTTGGTATTCCATTTTCATTAAACTCATCACTCCAAATTAATTTATAACCTTCGGCGTTGTATTTTACCGAAAAATCCTGCGCCTTTTTTAAAGCGCAGGATTGGAAAAAAATGGCTGAAATAAAAATCAGATAAGCATATTTTTTATTTTGCATATATTTTTGGTGGCTAATAATAAATAAATCTAAAATTGGTAAGAAAGCACCCAATTAATGCTTAAAAAAAATGGACTATCAATTAAGACAGTCCATAATGTTAAATATTTAGAATTAGTAAGTAAACCCGGGCATCTCAGCCCGAGATTCTTTCAGAACCGGACGTGCACGTCTCCGCGCATCCGGCTCCCATTATCGTATATAAGCCATTTTAGGCTTCGCACCCAATACCCAGTGAGCG
>Ga0308165_1000602_pt1 | contig 61853 bp, 62 predicted proteins | sample PhyWR2_FD_201032 | JGI IMG/M metagenome (GOLD analysis project Ga0308165, IMG submission 201032) | Phyllosphere microbial communities from UC Gill Tract Community Farm, Albany, California, United States - DLSLW.R2 | ecosystem: Host-associated > Plants > Phyllosphere > Unclassified | place: USA... | reverse complement strand
TAGAAGAAGGTAGAAAAGGCCTAAACGCGGTAAATGTTAAAGTAGCTTAAGAAAACTCGAACACATAAATCGTAAAAAGTCCCGATGCAAATCGGGACTTTTTTATGGAGTTAGCTTTCAGTTTATTGTTTTTTAAGGTTATCTGCCGGCCAAATTTTTGCTGATTTCGCTATCAACAAAATCTAAAGAAAGATCGTTATTGCTTAACACAGTGCCGTTTTTGTCCACTAAAAAGAAGTACGTTACGTTATAATTGCTTAAGTTTTTCGCATTCGGAGATTCCGAACCTTTAAAATCGGCATATTGCGGCCAGATTAATTTGTCTTCCTTAATGGTTTTTAACCACGAATCGCGCTTTTTATCAAAAGATATACTGATAAATTCAACATTTTGGTTCTTATATTTTTCATAAAGTGAAGTCAGCGTTTGATTATCTCTGCGGCTCTTACCACTATAAGATGCCCAAAAACTGATCAGATTTATCTTTTTTAATATTTTTAAGTCAAATTTGTTTCCGGTTGGGTTTTCTCCCTCAATTGGTGGCATTTTACTTCCCGCCATCATTTGGTTGGCCTGCTTAATTTCATTCAAGAGGCTTTTACCTTTTTTCGTTTCCTGAACTTCTTTATCTAAGCCATTAAAAATCGATAAGTAGTTTTTTGCTTCTGCTTCTACTGTACCTAAACGTTCCAGTAAAAAAAGTGTGTGTGTAGAATTTGGATACTTTTTGGCGAAGGCCTTTATAATTTCTAATTTAAGCCTGATTTGTTTTTCTCTCCACCGATCTGCTTTTTGTGCCCGTTCCATAATGTTGTTCGGGTTTGCCTGATCCAATTCTTGTTCAGCAATACTTAAACTATCGAGTATATCTTTACTCATATTGTCTGATAGTTTATAAAAATCGACAAATTCTTCGCCTTCCTTGGTCGGTACATCTTTCAAGGGATAGATATTTGTGTTTTTTCCATCAAGAACCCCTTTGTAATTGCCCTTATCCAGATAGAAAAAATATTCTCCTTTATGGGTGCCATCTTCTGTTTTCAAAATGGCATATCCTTTTTTGGGAATATTAATTTTGAAAATCTGGTTGTTATTGGTAATATTTTCAACCTTAAGTGTTTCGCTGTTCTCAGAACTTTGGATAGTAATTACAGCATTTGGGCCAAAGTTTTTGGTTTCGAGATTAAATGTAGCAGGAGCTGGGTCGCATGCAGAAAATAGACCTGCAAATATCACGATAAAATAGAACTGTTTTTTCATGTTAATCATTTGACGAAGCAATATAACGAAAAGTTTAGTTGTTTTTTTTGAAAAAGATATATCAAAAAATTGAAATAAAATTTATTTACATCTACTTTTAAGTGCAACATCATAGCCTACGGGAATTGGTTTACCACCAAGTTTTTTACATTCGTCGAAATATTTTTTTGCATTAGTGCAATCATCAATAAAAAAGTAAAGTGCAGACATTTTAAACAAAGTGTTTTGGTTCTTTGAATCGATGAGATACGATTTTTTATATAAAGAAAGTGCTGTGCCCAGATCTTTTTTGTTTTTGCCATCGCTATATTTTGTAGCGAAAATGGTGGCTTTATCCGTTAATATATTTGAATTTTTGGAGTTAAGTTTTAATCCTTCATCATATTGCTTGAGTGTATTCTCATAATCATTGAAAAAGAAATATACAGAACCGAATGCCCAATTCACATTTTCGTTAGTTGGGTCTATTAGCCAAGCCTGGTTAAACCTAAACATTGCAGTTTTCAAATTCCCTTTATAATAAAAATCAAAGCCTTTTTTTATTAAATAATCCGACGCCTTACGTCGATCAGGTTCGTTTGCTAAGGTGGTTGTTATAAAATTCTGATCTAATTCTAATTGAGCAGGTGTTTTTTTTATTTCTCCGTATTTTGGCAATAACCTGATTTCTTCTTTGGTTGCAGCTTTCCATTCTTGATAGGTTATTTGTTGAGCCATTATCGGAAAGTAAAAACAGCTGAATATAATAATGAGTATTTTTTTCATTGCGCAATTAGATTGATGTTAAGGTAAGATTAAATCACTTAATTTTTTACTGCACTTTAAATTATTGTATTTAATATTTGTATCGGTTATAGTTAACCGTATTCAATGCTAATTAAAATCTATACTAAGCAACATTCTACTTGTAAAATGGAACATGTTCTTTCACTTTCTTACGAATATGCTTTAGAATGTTTCTAAATAAATGTTTTATCGTTGTTTTGTCATATTCGTTTATAAATTAAACTCATAATTAGATACTTTTGCAAGAAATTTAGATATAAATCCTAATCAAATGAGTGGTTTCGGAAATGCATTTTCTTCATCAATAGGGAAGAAATTCATCATGGGTATTACAGGTTTGTTCCTGATACTCTTTTTAATTGTACACTGCGGTATTAACGCTTTAATTTTTATTAGCGACGGTGGTTTAACATTTAACGTAGGTGCACATTTTATGGCCACCAACTGGATTATCCGGGCTGGGGAAATTGTGTTGTTTATTGGTTTGCTTGCGCATATTTTTCAGGCGTTACGTTTAACATTGCAAAACCAAAAAGCAAGACCCGTTAAATATGCAGTAAACGACGGTAAGGCAAACAGTAAATGGTATAGCCGTTCTATGGGTTTATTAGGTACACTTTTGTTGATCTTTTTAGTAGTTCACTTAAAAGATTTCTGGGTAGTATCGCGTTTTACCGGAATCCCAACGGTTGATGCCAACGGGCATGAAGATCTTTATGCGGTAATGAAAGAAAAATTTCAGGATCCGGTGAGGGTTGCTGTGTATATTCTAGCTATGTTTTCTTTATGCTACCACTTATTGCACGGTTTTGCTTCGGCTTTCCAAACATTAGGATGGAACCATTCAAAGTATAACGGTTTAATTAAAGGAGCTGGCGTTTGGTATTCGGTTATTATTTCGATCCTTTTCGCAGCCATGCCGATTGCAGTTTATTTCGGTCTTATTCAATAATTTTTAGCACAAAAGATATGTCAGATATTAATTCAAATATTCCAGAAGGTGAATTAACCAATAAATGGACAAAATATAAGTCTTCTGTGCCTTTGGTTAACCCATCGAACAAAAGAACTATTGAAGTAATCATTGTAGGTTCAGGTTTAGCGGGCGCTTCGGCAGCAGCTACTTTAGCTGAGATGGGTTACAAAGTAAAGTGTTTCTGCTTCCAGGATTCACCTCGTAGAGCACACTCAATCGCTGCTCAAGGTGGTATCAACGCAGCAAAAAACTATCAAAATGATGGCGATAGCACTTATCGTTTATTCTACGATACGATTAAAGGTGGCGATTACCGCGCCCGCGAAGCCAATGTGCATCGTTTAGCAGAGGTAAGTGCCAATATTATAGATCAGTGTGTGGCCCAGGGTGTGCCTTTGGCCCGCGAATATGGTGGTTTGTTAGATAACCGTTCGTTCGGTGGTACACAAGTTCAACGTACTTTTTATGCTGCAGGTCAAACCGGTCAGCAATTGTTATTAGGTGCATACTCTGCTTTAGAACGCCAGATTGGTATGGGTAAAGTAGAAATGTACACCCGCCACGAAATGCTTGAGGTAGTTAAAATCGATGGCAAGGCCCGTGGTATTATTGCCCGCAACTTAATTACAGGAGAAATTGAACGCCATTTCGGTCATGCAGTGGTACTAGGAACAGGTGGTTACGGAAACGTATTCTATCTTTCTACTAACGCAATGGGAAGTAACGTAACTGCAGCCTGGAAAGCACATAAACAAGGTGCTTATTTTGCAAACCCTTGCTACACGCAAATTCACCCAACCTGTATCCCTGTTTCTGGTGATCACCAATCTAAATTAACCCTGATGTCTGAGTCGTTACGTAACGATGGACGTATCTGGGTACCTAAAAAGAAAGATGATAACCGTAAAGCTTCAGAAATTCCTGAAGATGAAAGAGATTATTACTTAGAGCGCCGTTACCCTGCTTTTGGTAACCTGGTTCCCCGTGATGTGGCTTCGAGAGCGGCTAAAGAGCGTTGCGATGCTGGTTATGGTGTAGGTACTTCTAAATTGGCGGTGTACTTAGACTTCAAAGCAAATACAGAGCGTTATGGTAAAATAGAAGCTTCTAAAGCAGGTAATCATAATCCTGATAAAGAAACCTGTATGCGTTTGGGTACTGAAGTAATTAAGGAAAAATATGGTAACCTGTTCGATATGTATGCGCAGATTACTGGTGAAAATCCTTATGAAACACCAATGCGTATTTATCCGGCGGTTCACTACACAATGGGAGGCCTTTGGGTAGATTATAACTTAATGACTAGTGTAGAAGGTTTATACTGTACCGGTGAAGCTAACTTCTCCGATCATGGTGCTAACCGTTTAGGTGCATCTGCTTTAATGCAAGGTTTAGCTGATGGTTATTTCGTTCTTCCTTACACAATTGGTGCTTACTTATCGAAAGAAATTTCAGTAAAAGCAATTCCAACAGATCACCCTGCGTTTGTAGAGGCCGAAGCTAAAGCTGTAGGCATTTTAAATACTTTAATCAATATTAAAGGAACAAAATCTGTAGATCATTTCCACAAACGTTTAGGCCACATCATGTGGGAAAAATGTGGTATGGCCCGTAACGCGAAAGGATTAAACGAAGCAATTGAAGAAATCAGGGCTTTACGTGCTGAGTTCTGGAGCAATGTGCGTGTACCTGGAACGGCTGATGAGCTGAACACAGAATTGGAAAAAGCCGGCCGTGTGGCAGATTTTATCGAGTTAGGTGAGTTAATGTGTATTGATGCTTTAAACCGTAACGAGAGTTGTGGCGGCCACTTCCGCGAAGAGTATCAGACCGAAGAGGGTGAAGCCTTACGTGATGATGAAAACTATGCATACGTTGCAGCCTGGGAATTTAAAGAAGGTGTAAATTTCGAACTTCACAAAGAAGAACTGAAATTTGAAAATATTAAAGTAGCACAAAGAAGTTATAAATAGATAAGAGATGTGAGATGTGAGATGTGAGATGGAAATTCTCAAATCTCATATCTAATGTCTCAAATCTCAAATCTGAGATACAATGAGTACAGGAAATATGAACTTAACGCTAAAAGTTTGGCGTCAGAAAAATAACAATACCAAAGGTGCTTTGGTAGATTATAAATTATCCGGTATTTCGCCAGATATGTCTTTCTTGGAGATGTTCGATGTGTTAAACGAAGATCTGATCAACAAGGGCGAAGAGCCAGTGGTATTTGATCACGATTGCCGCGAAGGTATTTGCGGAATGTGTTCGATGTTCATCAACGGCCGTCCGCACGGACCAAAAGATTTGGTTACCACTTGCCAGTTGCACATGCGCTCGTTCAAAGATGGCGATACCATTGTTGTGGAGCCTTGGAGAGCTGCCGCTTTTCCGGTAGTGAAAGATTTAACTGTAGATCGTTCAGCGTTTGACAGGGTTATTGCTGCCGGTGGTTTTATTTCGGTAAACACGGGTAATGCCCAGGATGCAAATAATTTACCAATCCCTAAAATGCAGGCAGATGCAGCTTTTGAGGCGGCAGCTTGTATCGGTTGCGGTGCATGTGTTGCAACTTGTAAAAATGCATCAGCAATGTTGTTCGTATCAGCTAAGATTTCTCAGTTGGCATTGTTGCCCCAAGGTCAGCCAGAGCGTTACCGCCGCGTACAGAGCATGGTTGCGCAAATGGATGCCGAAGGGTTTGGTAACTGTACCAACACCGGAGCTTGCGAGGCAGAGTGCCCTAAAGGGATTTCATTAGAAAACATTGCGCGTATGAACCGCGATTTTGCATCGGCAAAATTCATTTCAGAAGAAACTGTTTAAAAGATATACTGTGCATTCCGATTTATCGGAATTCTTGAGCCTCCACATTGTGGGGGCTTTCTAGTTTTATCTGTATTATAAAGGCGGATGCATGCCCAGCTTAATGGCAATCGTAACATAATTATGCTCCTAAATTGTTTTTAAAATAAAAAAATGTTCAATTAAATTTTGATGATTTCTTAGTCAGAATACAGTTAAAATTAATACACGATTTAACATCTATGTGATGTTTTGAAAACATATGAAACTTTATGCTTTGAAATCGAAACCTTGTACAACAACCAGTGTCCGAAATAAAAGTTTGCGAAAGTGGTAATAATCTTATGTTGGCATATTAAAATTTTGCTTAATTGGAAATTTTATTCTGTAATATTTGCATATACATTAAAATTTTTATAAATTTAGTCTTCCGAGACAGGAGAGAAAACATAAAACCCCGGCAATTTTTGCTGGGGTTTTGTGCTTTTAAACCGATTTTGATGGCTGCGCTTATTTCATGGTGAAGTTAACATTGATGTTATATTTTACCCGTACCACCTTTCCGTTAATCAGCCCTGGGTTCCATCTCGGCGATTTGTTCAATACCCTTAAAGCTTCGTCGTCTGTTTCTTTTGTTAAGCCCCTGGTGATTTTAATATCTGTTAGCGTTCCGTTTTTCTCGACCACAAAAGATGCAAATACCTTGCCTTGGGTTTTGTTTTGCTTTGCCGCCTCCGGATACTTAATTTCTCTACCTAAAAACTCGTAAAATTTAGATATCCCTCCAGGATATTCTGGTGCTTTCTCGAGCGAGGTAAAATCGTAAATTTTGTCAGGATTGTCTTGTGCCTTTGCCGAATTAAAACACATGGCGATGCCCATTAGGGCTAAAAAGATTAGCTTTCTCATTGTTTTTTTTATTAAAGTGTTTCTATTTAATTTTTCTTGGGTGTAGCTTTTTTTGTGGTGATAATTATCACACCATTCTTGCCCTTATCGCCATATTCAGAATTTGCGGCGGCATCTTTAATAACACTGATGGATTTGATGCTTTTTCGATCTAGATTTTCGATATTTTCAGCTTCTTTTCCATCTATAATGTATAAGGGCTTGGCTTTCTCGTCGCTTAATACTATTCCACTTTTTGTGGTTGAAAAACTGCCTTCACCGTACTCTTCTTTTGAAGGGTTTTTTGCGCGGACCATTATGCCGGTTGCTTTTCCCTGTAATTTTGGGCCTGATAAATTTTTACCAATAATTTTATGAGTACCATTTAGGGTGGATCCATTTTTAGTGGTTACTTCGATTACACCAGCCGCGCCCTCCATGCCGTATTTAACCAATGCCAGGCTATCTTTATATACATTAATTGATTCGATGTTTTCCTTGTCTATCTGGTTTAAGGCAGAGGTTCCCCTTGTGTACTGTTTATTTCCGTCTATAACGATCAAAGGTTCTGTGTTACTTGCAGCATGAACACCCCTAATTGTAAATTTTGGCGTTTTGGTACTATCTGCTTTTTGCGCAAAGCCAACTAAACTAAGGCCCATCAGCATGGTAAACAATACAAGATTTTTCATATCGGATTTTGATTAGAATTTTTTTCTGAGCTCGAAAAAATTAGAAGTTTTATCTATCGAAAGTTCTTTAGCGTCAAGCGGTCGGAAAGTGCTGCTTTTTGCCCCTTTGCTTGTAATTAAGATTACGCCTCCTTTAGCTCTGGGCCCATACAAATTTGTAGCCGTTTGGTCTTTTAGTACCTCTATCGATTCGATACTATTAGGATTTATTGTATTTAACTGGCTATTTTCTGATAATTTAACTCCATCAAGAATGATGAGTGCATCAAGATTTGGTACACCTTTTAATTTAACCTTATCTACCGGGATGCTACCTGTTTTAATTTCCTTTGGTGCATCGTTATTTAGGGTAAAATTAATATTGATGTTGTACTTTACCCTAACCGGGTGACCATTTGAGATACCCGGGTTCCATTTTGGCGACTCTTTTAAAACCCTTATAGCCTCTTCATCAGTGCCGCTTCCTAAACCCCTTGTAATCTGTATATCCGATAGCGAACCGTCTTGTTCTACAATAAAGCTGAGGAAAACTTTACCCTGCACATTGTTTTCCTGTGCCATTTTAGGGTATTTGATGCTGCCTCCAATATATTTGTAAAATTTAGCTATGCCACCTGGAAATTCCGGTTGTTTCTCAATCGAAACGAAGTCGTAAACTTTATCTGAATTTTCTGATTTAATTGAACTGCTTTCAGTGTTCTTAGGCAAAAACGATATAATGGTAATCTTGTTCAGATTTACATATCCAGGTGATTTAGGTAATATCCTGTTTTTAAATTTTGCTGAAGATTCTGGGATACTAAAGCTAACCGTTAATGCGTATTTACCATCTGCTATATTCTTAAACCCATTATAAGATAAGATAGTTTTCATTACTTCTTCATCACAACCTGCACCTAATGCTACATTCGAAATCATATTCGTTACCCTACCGCCCTTTAAATTAAATTTTATCTGAGCATTTCCCTGAATTTCGTCGCTATTGGCAGCACTTGGGTATTTGATGTTCCGTCCTAAGAACTGGTAAAATCCCTTCCAGTTTGTATCAGTTTTTCCATCAACAGAAACTTTAGGATCAGGAACTAGCTCTTTTGGTGTTTCCGTAACCATTTCCTGCACCATTTCAATAGGCTTATCCAAAGGAATCTGATCGGTGATGGATATCAGTTTTTCGCTTTTACGTACAGTAGCCGATGAAAATACAATTAAGAGCGCAAATAGGGGAATGGAAATTCCATACTTCATAATGGCGATCTTTTTAGACCGCTCTTTATGAAGCATGAAAATTCTTTTTTTGATCAATGATTTCTCCAAAAAGCCATTGGTTAGTGTGTTTGGCGATATGCCAAATGATTTACTGAGCAAAAGCATGGCATACTCGGCCTTATCGCCCTGAAACGCTGCCGCCAGCTCATCCGCTAAAAACTCATGAATATTTTTTATCGCCTTTTTATAAAAATAAATTACCGGGTTTAGCCAGGTAATAATGCCTATAATTTCGAAGAATAAAATATCTACGGTATGCCATTGCTTAATGTGGGCTTCTTCATGGATATCAATTACATCCATTTGGGGCAATTGGCGGTCGATTATTTTTTTTCCAAAAAAGGAAAATGCCGAGCCAGCTTTGTTCAGTGTAATTAATTTTTTAACCATTAAAAGGTTAAATACCAATCTACCTAAGAAAAACAATATACCTGCGCAATAGATATAAACGAAAGCATTGGCCCAGTTTAGGCCAGTATTGCGTTCTGTCACTATTGTTGCCTGCTGTAATACGGCTTCCCAATTCACTGTAGTGTAAACCTGCTGTGCTGCCTTCTGCTCGGTTAACCATTCTAAACGGATAAACGGTATGCATAACGATAAAACACCCGCAGATACCAGGTAAATGCGGTTTAAGGTAAAATAGGTCTCCTTATCTAACAGTAATTTATAAAAACCGAAAAAAACAATTAAGTATAAGTTTACCTGTAATAGGTAGTGGGCAAAACTCATTTTGGTTGCTGTTTAATTTTATTAATCATTTTTAAAATTTCATCAACATCACTTAAATCCAGTTTTTCTTCTTTAACGAAGAAAGAGAACATGCTCTCAACCGAATTTTCGAAATAATTGCCCAACAGTTTCTCTGTTGCATGGCGCTTATATTCTTCCCTGCTGATTAAGGGATAGTACTGGTGCGCTTTACCAAAAGCTTCGTGGCCAATAAAACCCTTTGTTTCTAAAATTCTAATGATTGTTGAAACAGTATTGTAGGCAGGTTTGGGGAGGGGTAGCTCGTCAATAACTTCTTTAACGAACGCTTTTTCCAATTGCCATAAAACCTGCATAATCTGCTCTTCGGCTTTGGTTAAATCTTTAATTTCCATAATAGTTAATAATAAGGATGACGACAAATTTACTTGTCTTAACTAAAGATAAAACTAATTAGTTAGTTATCCAAATTTTATTCGATAAATTTTTAATAAATCGAATAGTTTTGCTATTACATCTATATATAGAAGTATTTGTGAAGAGAAAGCATGAATAAAATAGCTATGGCGCTATTACTTACGTTTTTGTAACGTTAGGATATGGCAATCAAATGGTGATGAGGTTATTTTTGATGCCATATACTACCAGCCCAGTGCGCGATTTGATGTTGAGCTTGGCAAAAAGAGATTCCCTGTAGTTGTCGACCGTTCGTGGGCTAACATTCATAAGGTCGGCAATTTCTTTATAGGTGAGTTCTGTACTACAGTGTTGAAAAAATGTAAGTTCCCTAGCAGAGAATACCGGTTTAATATCACTGTCTTTTAAGGCAACCAAAAGCCTGCCCGATACCAGTTCATTTACATAGAAGCCTTTATCTACGATAACCTTAATGGCCGTTAATAAATCGGATGGTGTAGATTCTTTTAGCATGTACCCTCCAGCACCAGCTTTAAGCATTCCTATAATTGCTTTTTCATCTTCTAGCATACTTAAGGCCAGCACATGAACATTGGGATGGTTTGCTTTTACCCACTTGGTAGCGGCAAAGCCATCCATAACAGGCATGTTAATATCCATTAACACGAGTTGAACGGCTGAATGTTGACTGATTTTTGTTTGAAGATCGACTCCGTTAATGGCTTCGAATACAATTTCTATTTCATCAAACTCTTCTAAAAGGCTGGCCAATCCCGAACGGAAAAGGGTATGGTCATCAACAATTGCTATAGAAATACTTTGGTTCTGCATAAATTAAGGGTAAGGGATTTCAATTGAAATGGAAGTACCTTTGCCGGGAGCCGAATTTAGGGCTAATTTTCCATTGATCATCTCAATTCTTTTATTTATAGAGTTAAGGCCCATTCCCGATTTTTTCTCCTTGGTTTCTGCGGTATCAAAGCCAACCCCATTTTCTATAACATTTAGGTGTAAAACATTTTTTTCGAGATAAGAATCTATCTGTATATGTGTTGCCTTAGCATGTTTTATAATGTTATTAATAATCTCCTGCAATAAACGGAGGATAATTAAATCTTTATCGGGCGATGTGAGTTCTAAATCTGTTAATTGGTTATTCGTTTTTAATTCATAGGTGCCAGCCTTGTTCAGCCAGTTAATTTCCTGGTCTATCGCATGGCCAATTCCACTTTCTACCAATTGTTCGCCATGCAGAAGTTTGGCCAGCTCCCTCAGTTCTTTAATGGATTTATTAACTAGCGACAATGAATTTTCGATTTTCTTTTTCGCTTTTTCTTCGTCGTTTAAATTTACCGAGTTTAATGTAAGTGTGGTAAGGCTCAGCAACTGGCCAACATTATCGTGCAGTTCTGTTGCAATACTCTGCATGGTCTGCTCTTGCACTTCTACACGGGTTTGGAGCATTTCGGATTCGAACCTTTGCTTCATATTCTGTTTTTCAAGAAAATGGTTTTTTTTATGCCGGTTATATGACCTGATGTAGAGCAATAAAAATATTGGCATTAAAAGAAATATCAATGTTGAAATGGCAACTAGGATTGCAATTTTCGTTGTTTCATTCTGCATATAAAGGAATATATCCAAAGGCTGTATAAAATATAGTTCAGCAGTATGTAAATACAATATCTTAGGTTTGCATAGCCAAAAACCTTAACGTTAAATAAACCGTCAAAAATATTGGCAATGGTGCTCCCGAAATAATAAAATAATACACCTGTTACCCACCAGAATTCCGGATTGCTTTTAATTTCGATAAATTGGTCATCTTTTAACAACAGGTAATAGTAATACAAACAATAAAGCGCATAAATTACCGACATTACAACAATGGTTAGGTTATTGGCTTCGGTAAAAGGCTGGGTGATTAAAAAGATAAAATAACTAAGCCCAATTATTCCAAAACCGATAGAAAATATGGGCTTTGGATCAATATATGTCTTAATGCAATGATAAAGCCCAAATAATATAGTACCTATCTCAAAAAAAAGGAAGATATTAAAAAGCCACAAATTGTGTATATGTTTTGAGGAAAGATAAGCTGCGTACTGTTCGGTAACCAATGCTATTGCGATATAGCAGGTAACTACTTTCCAAAAGGCGTGCTTATCTTTCCACACCAATGCAACTGCCGATATAAGACAAATTGTTTCGGCTACTACTATGGGAGATAATCTCATTCTTTACAAACCTGTTCCCTCGCAAAGATCAGGGCAGCCCTGTCCTCTGTTTCCAATGTTATCAAGATCATCCTCATGTTCTTCGCCATCTCCGACACATAGGGTAGTAGGCACTAACAATAAAGTGTTTTTACCTTCATACCCAGCTTTTACGCCTTCTGGCAAAGTATCAGTGTATTGCGCAAAATATAGCCTTAGTCCATCATATTTGCCTTCGCTCATTAATTTTGCAATATTTAAAATCTGCTCTGCGGGAAACCATACCGCTTTGGTAAAAGATTTAGGGGATTTTCTTGCTTCTACAGCATAGGCATCAACCATGGCCTGTGCAACCTTCGGGTCGATGGGTTCTGAATTTAATTTTTGACTCATTAATTTGTTGTTTGATTTTTGTTAAAAGTCGATAATAATATGTGTTCTTACAATAGCAATCCGCAATAAAAATACCGTAAAAATACCCTTTAATTTAGGGTTTTTTGCGCCAGCGCCGAATTGCGGGGTACCACTACTTTTGGTATATCATAACAGCTCAATAATTTGCGGTTATAAAGTATTAACGCGGTCTGCCCTGGAAAAACAACTATTTTGAACTTATTCGAAAATGGGTCTATTTAGGGTGGACATTGATAGAAACATTACACCATTTAATTCTTTCAAAAATGATAAACAATATCCTGTTACAGGAAAATCACAGTTCGATCAGCGAAAGGGAAGTTGAAATTGTACACCTTTTATCGATGGGTTACAACAGTAAAGAGATTGGTGAAATGCTTTTTATCAGCGAGCATACCGTAAATACGCACCGAAGAAACATGGTAAGAAAACTCGATTTAAAAAATTCTTATCAATTAATTGTTTGGGCATTTAAAGAAAGAATATTATCCCTTTAAGGATTTCAAAAATACACATAACCTCTCATTTTAAACTTTAAAGCCTGCTATTTGATACTAAAGTCAAATCAGCAGGCTTTTGCTTGGTATGTTTTTCAGATTGTGGTATTGCGGGCTATGCTTGTGGTAATTTTATTTTATACTCTTTTTAGTTACGATGAAATAACCAATGATAAAGAAAATGGCCGCATAAATTAAACTTGTCCATATCTCTTGCGTAAAAACCGGAATTTCTAAAGGGCCTGTCAACTTTCTTACTTTGGTAACCCTTAGTGCTAAGGTGGGGAGGGAGTAAGGGATGAGGTCGGCATATTTCCATCCTACATTGGCAGCAATAATGCCCATAATGGTGCCAACAAAGCCAATGCCCATGGGTTTAAGAAAATCGCCCCATAATAAACTCAAAATAAATTGAAGGGATAAAATGCCCAGCGAGGCAAAAAATAACTTTGCGTAAGAGTTGATGAGGATATGTAATGGATTATATTGACCGAAATTATATTCGGGTACCAGAACCTGCAATAAATGCCCAAAGGCAAAAGTTAGGGCCGCAAAAAGGAACAGGCAAATGAATATTAAAAATACTGCATAAAGATATTTTGCAGCATAAATGGCAAATTTATTCAGGGGTTGCGCAAACAGCATTTTCCAGGTATCGTTTTTATGTTCGATATTATTGACAGAAAAAGCCATAAATATAACATAGAAAGGCATGATCAATAAGCCCATAACCCCAAGCGCGGCGCCACTGTACCTGCCCCATAACATCATCGGTGGGTTATTGGCAGCAATGATTTCTTTCGACCCATTATAAAAACCAAAACTGATTAATCCACATATAATAATGGGAAGCAATATTGCAGCCCAAAAAGCAAGGGTTTTTCTTGATTTATAAAATTCTGATAACAGGGAAATATAAAGAGAGCGCATGTTAGTTTGTTTTGGTAATATCCAGGAATAAATTTTCGAGGTCTTTTCTTTGCTGGTATAAACTGCTTACCGTTATGCCGTTTTGAATGAGCATTGTATTTAATTCGCCGCTTTTGCCTGCCGAACTAAACGCAACGGTAATTTTATTGTTGGTGTGGGCTATAATTTCGAAACCGGCGCCTGCAATAAGCGCGCTTGCATTTTCGATCTGATCTACTTCAATTTCGAGCACAGGTTTGCTCAGTAAATGAAGCTCATTAATGGTGCCCTGGAATAGTAATTCACCCTTGTTGATAATGCCAACATGTGTGGCTGTTCTTTCTATTTCTGCCAGTAAGTGGCTCGAAACCAATATTGTTTTTTCGTGTTTTGTGGCCAGTTCGATCATGAGGTTACGTACCTCAATAATGCCGTTCGGATCCAGGCCATTGGTTGGCTCATCTAAAAGCAATAATTCGGGGTCCGAAATTAGTGCTTGTGCAATGCCCAGGCGCTGTTTCATGCCCAGCGAATATTTGCTGGCTTTTTTATTGGCTGCTTCTGCCAAGCCTACAAGGGCCAGCATTTCGTCGGCCTTACTTTTTTTGATGCCCAACAGGATACAACGGTTGATGAGGTTTTCTTTTCCTGTTAAATGGCCGTATATGGCAGGTTGTTCTACTAGGGCGCCTATCCGTTTAAGCGTTGCAATCCTGTTGCTGTTTATTTCTTTGCCGAATATAAAAACCTGATCTGAAGGCGACTTCAGCAGGTTGAGCAAAATTTTTATGGTGGTGGTTTTACCGGCTCCATTTGGACCTAAAAAACCATAAATGCTGCCTTTTGGCACTTGTAGTGAGAGATCTTTTACAATAACCTGATTGCCGAAGTTAAAGTTTAAGCCTACCGTTTCGATAGCGTAATTTCCCATTGCTACTATTTAAAAATAGCTTTGGCCTGTGTTACGATAGTGCTTGAGCTTTTAGCAGGTTTTACCACTATTTCTGCATCATTTTGATTGGCGCTAACGGTAAGTGTTAAAATGATCATCATAAATACTGGTAATAACAAAAGTAAAAATGGCGATGTGTTTGCTAACTTTTTCATGATTGATAGTTTTATTTGAGAGGCTGTGAATTGATCATCAGCCATTACTGCTTGATTGTTGAAGTGGATTGCTGATGATGTTTTCATTTTGTTTTCGTTTTGATGATTCAAAGAAACTCAAGAAAAACAACCTGCTAAAATCTATTATACCAAGTGTTCAAGATTCTAGATCAACAGACATTTTTGGCGTTTGTCGATAAAATTTGCCTATTGGGCCGTTGGTAGAAAAAAAATGCCCGTTGGTAGATTGTGCAAGTAAATCGATAAAACTTTATTTATTTTGTGGACATGAAAAAAATAGGCGTCTATTATACGTATATCAGTTTCATAACCATTTAATATATTTCTAATGAAACAAAGTAAGGGGCCTTTAATATTACATAGTTTATACTGGACAGTAATTTTTTTCATCATCATCATTGGTACTGTCCTTAATCCAGATAGAGGGAGTATTAAACATTATATGATCAGTTTGGTGCTGTTTGGAATCATTAATGTTTCTTTATTTTATATCAATTATTTGATATTAATACCACAGTTAATTAAAAACAAGAAAAGGTATTTTTTATACGTTATTATGTTTATCCTATTATTGGGAACAAGTGCGCTAATAAAAACAGTAGTGGCTGTTTTAAACCCAAAAGATGTATTAGAATATGTAGAAGCTGGCCAAGGGAAAAAAACAATGCAACCAGATTACTATTTTTTTATACAATTGTTTTTGTGCGGCTTCTTTTTAGTTTCGAGCTGTTTAATCAAATTTGCTGCAGATTGGTTTTCTAATGAAAGGATTCAGCGGAACTTAGAAAGCGAGCGCCGCGAAATGGAACTTCAGTTTTTAAAATCGCAGTTAAATCCGCATTTTCTTTTTAATTCGCTAAACAATATTTATTCGCTGGCCTATCAAAAATCGGATAAAACGGCTGATGCCATTATGAAACTCTCCGAAATTATGCGTTACATGATTTATGAGAGCAACACCCCAACGGTGGCACTGAGCAAAGAAGTAGATTATTTAACCAGCTATATTGAACTGCAGAAAATCAGGTTTAAGGATGGTGCCTATATCGAGCTAACTTTAAACGGCGAAATTGATAACCAGAAAATTGTGCCTTTAATGTTGATTTCGTTTGTAGAAAACGCATTTAAACATGGCGTGGTAACTGATCCGGCAGAGCCTGTTAAAATTAATATCATTGCCAACCAAAAAATTCTGCATTTTAGCGTAATTAACAAAAAGAACCAGCAGAACAAAGATGCACAGGGCGGAGTAGGTTTAACCAATGTAGAGCGACGGTTACAATTGGTTTATCCCGACAGATATAAATTAAATGTTGTAAATTCGGCTACTCATTACACCTGCGAACTGATGATTGACATATAACCCGGAACCAGATTAACCAAACCGGAGTATATTCGCTAAGTGAATTAAAATAATAACCTAAAATGAACCTAAACTGTATAGTTGTTGATGATGAGCCTTTAGCGCTTGATATTTTACAGGATTACATTTCAAAAGTACCTTTTTTAACCATGGTTAAGAGGTGCGAAAACCCCATTGAAGCCCTGCAGATTGTGCAGGCTGGTGGCGTTGATCTTGTGTTTTTGGATATTCAGATGCCTGAGCTAACCGGGATCCAGTTTTTGAAAATTGCGGGGAATAAATGCCACTATATTTTAACCACCGCCTACCCACAATATGCTTTAGAAAGCTACGATCTAAATGTTTCTGATTATTTGTTAAAACCAATCGCATTCGACCGTTTTTATAAAGCGGTAGAAAAAGTACATAATCAGGTAAAACCTGTTGAAGTTCCGGCCAGTGTTGCACAGCCCATTGTTACACTAGCACCATTTTCGGGATCTCCAAACCCGGTACAGGATTATATTTTTGTTAAAACCGAACATAAGATCCAAAAAATATACCTGCACGATATTTTATTCATCGAAGGCTTAAAAGATTACATTTCCATCTTTACCAAAGATGAGCGCGTAATTACCCTACAGAGCATGAAAAAAATGGAGGAGGCATTACCACAAAGCCAGTTTATCAGGGTGCACAAGTCTTATATTGTAGCGGTTGATAAGATCGAAAGCATTGAGCGTAGCCGCATTACCATTAACCAGAAGATTATCCCCGTGGGCGATACCTACCGCGATGAATTTTTTAGGGTAATTGGGAATAAGAATATTTAGTGCGTTTAGTGCTGACCCGGATCAAATAATTATTTTTTTTTGCCACGGAAACACAGAAATCACGGAATATTACCTTGATTTATCATTCTGAACGGAGTAGAAGGATCTTCTCAGAGAGATTTTTGTGAATAATGTTGTTTAAGAAAAGGCGAAAGCTACAAGGTGGCTGGCTGGGCCATCGGCTGACCTAAAACTTTCCTAATCTCATTCTCAGCTTCCAGCGTAATCTCATTTGCTGTTTTTTCGCCTGGTTCAATCGGTTTTAATACTGTCCATTTTAAGGCATTTCCGGTGGTTAACGGAAACATACCGAAACGAACAATTTTCCACGAATTTTCGATAGCGATCGGGACAACCAATGCATTAGGCACTGCTTTTAAAATGGTTGCAATGCCACCAAACTGAAAGGTTTTAAGCTGCCCATCTTTTGCCCTTGTTCCCTCTGGGAAAATAACCGTACTCCAGTTGTTTTCCTTCATCCTACGGCCCAGTTTAATAATTTCGGAAATGGCCTGTTTGTTATCTTTCCGGTTGATATTTGCCCCGCCACCCAAACGCAGGTTGATGGAAATTGAAGGAATGCCTTTGGTAAGCTCTATTTTGGAGATAAACTTTGCACTGTGTTTTCTTAAAAACCAGATCAGCGAAGGGATATCGTACATACTCTGGTGGTTTGCTGCGAAAATAATTGGCCTGTCTGTAGGCAGGTCGTAACCGTTCTTGAAACTGATCGAATTAAATAGCGATAACTGACTATACGTTAAAAAGAAATTCAGTATGTCTACAGAAACTTTATGCGCCTTATAGCCAAAAACTTTATAACAGATCCATTGTATGGGATGGAAAATGCAAAGAAACAGTCCGAAGAGAATATAAAAAACAGGGCTTAAAATATAGCCGAAAAGCTTGCTCATATTAGTTAAATAGTGTGCAAAGATAGCAAGTCTATATGATGATCAAAATTTTGGCTCAGCCTACATTGTTTATTGCGGATCGGTAAAAATGTATTTTCCATCATAATCAATGTCTGAAGCATTGAGGAACTTCACATATTCGTCCAAAAATGTTTGCTTTTTATGGTGTTGCTCCTGATTTTGGATATATTTAATCACATTTGGAAGATGGCTTTTAGAATATGAAAATGCTCCATAACCTTCTTGCCAGGCAAATTTTGCCTTACAGAAACCATTCTGATTGATCCATTTCGAACTTTCTGTTTTTACATTTTGTATTAGCGCCGATATTGCCTGGTGTGGGCGCATCCCGATTAGGATGTGGATGTGATCGGGCATACAATTAATCTGAATCATTTTGTGGTTGTTTGCCTGAAATATACCCGTGATGTATTTTAACAGTCTTTCTTTCCAGCTATTGTCAATTAAAGACATCCTGTATTTAACGGCAAAAACAAACTGAATATGCAATTGGGTATAGGTGTTTGGCATAACGGTTTTTTTAACAAAATAATCATATTATTCAAACGTTCCTACGGAACGAAAAAAAAACGGGGTATTTTTTTCTACCGAGGATATGTCCCGACGGGACATAGTTAGGGAAATGCCATAAATGTCCCGTCGGGACATATCCTCGGTAACTATTAGGTGTTATAATGCCACCATTACAATTCGCCATTCATTATCATCAGTTTAGCCCTTAATATTGCGGCTACACTCACCGAATCGGTAATTTCTCCATTGAGTACCATTTGATAAGCATCGTTAAAGGGCAGTTTTTTAACAACAAGGTCTTCGGTTTCTTCGGGCATGGCAATACCCTGAATTAAACCGGTAGCCACATAAATAATGCTCAGTTCATCGCTCACAGAATTGGAGAGGTGCATTCTCTGGATCTCTTTCCAGTTTCTGGCGCTCATCCCAGTTTCTTCCAATAATTCCCTTCGGGCACTTTCTAATGGTGCCTCGTGAAACGGACCGCCGCCTTCGGGAATTTCCCAGCTGTAGGCGTTTAATGCATACCGGTATTGGCCAACCAGCCAGGTATTGTAGTTCTCGTCTAGAGGGAGGATTCCGATGGCCAGGTTTTTAAAATGGACCGTACCATAAATTCCTTTTCCGCCCGATGGGTTGATCACCTGGTGCTCGGTTAACCGGATCCAGTTATTATCGTATTTTACATCGCTATCGAGCGTTTTCCAGGGATTAATCTCTTCCATGCCGCAAGATAATAAATATGCTTTTATCTTATCACTGTTTTACCGGAGGGGGAGGAGGCGGAATTTTATTTACCGTAATTTTAGTGAAGCGGTAATTAAGGCTGAATGTGAAATTCTGCGTGTTATTGGTCGAATAATTTTCCAGCCTAAAATTCTGACCTTCGTTGTAAAAGGTATTGCTCCTGTTTCCTAAAATATCGTTTATGGTTATACGGAGATTGAGCCTGTTGCCAAAAAATACTTTCCTCGCCGAGAAATTAGAGGTCATAGAACCTTTATTTCTGCCCTGCGCGTTGGTATTATTGGCATAGTTTAGGTTAGATTCGAATGCTGTTTTAAGCGGCAGTTGCATGGATAGGCCAATGGCGGCCCGAAAGCTTAAACCATCGCGGTTTAACGAACTGTTTAACTGCGATTTGTAATTGCTTTGGATTACGCTGAAGTTCCCGTTGGCCGATATTTTATTGGTAGGGCGGTAATTACCGATTAAAATAAGCGATAATGATTGGTTTGTGCCAACATTATCATAAGTGCTTTCTGATCTTGCGGTATTCGAACCTGGTATTAAGGTAACCGTTCGGAAGCGTTCTATTACCCCTTCACTGCTTGAGTAAGAGAGCCTGGGGTTAAACGACCATTTCTGACCGAATGCACCAAAGTTAATGTCGAACTGGTGTGTGTATGCAGGCGATAAATTTGGGTTTCCGTAGGATATGTTAAGCGTATCTACATTATTTACCTGCGGATTTAATGTGTTTTCTCTGGGCCGGTTTACACGGATGCTGTAGGTTGCCCCAATGTTATAACGTTTACGGTAAAAACGGTTTAACGATAAATTAGGAAAAACGCTGAGGTAGGGCTTAACATTATAGTTCTGTCCGGTCGATAAATCGAAGGCTACATCAGTAAGCTCGGCCCTGATGCCCGTTTTAATACCCCAGCCAACGTTACGGTAATTGTAAGCAGCATAAGCTGCAGCTATATTTTCGTTGTACAAAAACTGGTTCGATAATTTATTGTTCCGAACAAACTGCTGTGAGGCAAAATTAAAATTCTCAATCAGCAGGTCGTTATCGTTCTTTCTGTAATTAAAAGCTAAACCTGCTTCAATACGGTCGCGCTTTTTAAAAATGGGTTTTTCATAATCCAAGGTCATGTTTAATCCCCTGTTTCCGGTATTGTTGTTGTTTTGCTGTAAGGTTGGTGCCGATGTGCTCGGCTGTGCATAAGTGGTACTGTAATTTCGGAAATCGACGCTTTTATTGGTGTTGAAATTTATGCCCAACGATATTTTTCCGCCACTGGTATCAGTCAATAGATCATAATCGGCATTAAAAACAAAATTATGGCTATTGCCCTTACCGGTGTTTAACTGGTTGCGCAAACGGCTTTCCACCCGGTTTTCATTTAGGTAATGAAGATCGGTTGTGGCATTTGAATTGGAATTGTTGAGGTTATAGTTGGTGGATAGGCGCAAACTTTGCTTCGGACTGATGGTCCAATCTAAACCCATCCGAAAATTTCCGCCATTGTTGTGGTTTCGGTTGGCACCATACTGATCGTAGTAAAAGGTAGTATCGGGAAAGAAATTTTCGCGGAAATTATGGCTATCGCTTTTTCCAACATTGTACCGGTAAGCGGCACTTCCGTTTAAGGCATAAGATTTTCCACGGTAAGAGGCATTTGCATTGGTATTGCCGTTCCCCTGTAAGCCGCTAGAAACACCCACATTCCCATTAAAGCCAACTTTAAAGCCCTTTTTCATCACAATGTTGATAATTCCTTCACCGTCGCCGCTGTATTTTGATGGTGGGTTGGTTAATACTTCAATTTTATCAATCGCATCCGATGGCAGCACATTCAGCAGATCGGCAATGTTCGAGGTCATATAATCTGAAGGCTTTCCGTCAATAAAAATCCTGGTATTTCTTTTCCCGGCAATGGTGGCGTTGCCATCAATATCAACCTGTACCATGGGAACGTTTTTTAATACATCTGTTGCGGTGCTCCCTTCGGCTAAAAGTGTAGACCCAACATTGTAGGTAACGCCATCGGCACCAAATTCGATGGGTGGTTTTTGAACGGTAATGGTTACTTCCTGTAGCGAATTTTGATCGGAGGTGAGTTTTAAAATACCCAGGTTTTTGTCGAAATCTTTTTCAGTAATGGCAATACCGTTTACTTTTAACGGTGCATAGCCTACAAAGCTTACCCTAACGCTATAATTGCCTGTTTTGAGGTTTTTGATGTTGAAACGGCCCTCTTCATCAGTGGCCGAGGTAACTATGGGCTGTTCCGAGCCATCCATATATACAGATATCACGGCCGATGGGATGGATAATCCACCTATTTCTTCTACCACTTTTCCGCTGATCATGCCTTTTTCTACCGCAAATGCACCGAAGGCATTAAGCAATATCAATAAGGTAAAGCAAAGCTTAGGTAAAAGTTTGTCCAATATCTGATTAGTTAAAAAAAGGGCGCTTAGAAATAATTTTCTAAGCGCCCAGGGTTATTAAAATGATCCTTCATCAGGACGGTTATCCTGATCGTCTTTTTTCTTCTTAGTAGTGCCGGTAAAAGTTGTTTTTCCGAAACGGTAAGAGAAGGTGAGGTTACCCATGGTACCCTGCATCTGGCGTTCGAAATCAACAATGGTGGCCCTATCTTCGGTTGTCATGCTCCATCTTCTGGTGTTAAACACATCCCTAACATTGAAACTTAAAGAAGCCTTTTTGTTCGGGAAGTCGTATTTGGCTCCTCCGTCTATCCCGTACATGGCATTACGTTTTCCCTGTGCCATTACTTCCGGTGCCCTGTAATCGCCGCGTACCTGTAATGATAGGTTTTTAACCACGGTTAAGTTTCCGGTTAAATTGGCGTTCCAGCTAAAACCGGTGCTTGGCGCAATATCAAACCTGGTATCGCCGGCAAATTTAGCCTGGTAAAGGTTTACGTTGGTGGTAAAGTTTAAAGCTTTAATCAGGTCGAAACGGCCGATCAGTTCTAAACCGCTGTTAATCTGGTGGGTTAAGTTTTGAGGTGTTGAAGTAATGATCCCATTCACAGGCGTGCTTCTTACCCGTTGTATCACATCATTGGTTTGGCGGAAATACAAGCTCGAGGTTAAGGTTACTTTTTTCCAGTATTTGCTATATCCCAATTCGAAAGAGTGCACATCCTCTGGCAATAAGTTCGGGTTACCACCTCTGTAGTTCAGGGGGTCTGAAACATCCAAAAATGGGTTGGTATCCCATGGGCGCGGACGGTTTACGCGGCGGGTATAGCTCAGTTGAAGCTGGTTATCACCTTTTAGCTTTTGCGTTAAAAATACACTTGGGTATATCCTTTTATAGTGGATATTGCCTTCGGCAGTGGTTAGCACATTACCTGTATAACCTTCCAAATGGGTATCTAAGCGGGCATCTTCTCCCCTTAAACCTATTTGGTAACCAAAATCCTTGATCTGGTTCTGGTAGTTGAAATAAAGTGCGTGTACCTGGTCTTTACTGTCGAAACCGTTAATCAGCTTATTGTTGCTGATGTAAATATTCGTATTTGTGGGGATCGAATCGGCATATTGATCGTTGTTGCCCAAACGGATCTGGCTGCGGTAGCCCACCTCAATTTTACCGGCTTTACCCACTGGTAAGGCATAATCGGTTTGGATGTTGTAATTCGTATTGTTGCCGGTGTTAAATACGCGTTGTAAACTTAAGGTTTCATCCAATGGTACACCGTTGCGGTTGGTGGTATTGGTGCTATAGTATTGATCGCTGTTGTTTGTGCCGTACGAGTATCCAAAGTTAAAGCTTAGTTCTTCCTTTGGTTTTTTAAATTTTTGTACATAATCTAAATTTGCATCATAACTGTTTCCATAACCATCAGTGCTATTGGTTCTGTTACTCAATAGAACTGGCGAGTGGTTTATATCCAATTGTCTGATATCCAGTTGCTCATTACGTTCATTTTCCCTTGAGTTGAAACCGCCAGACAGGCTGATCACACTTTTCGGTGCCAAATAATAATCGATACCTGCTTTGGCATTGTGGCCTTTATCTAAGGATTTAGATATGGTATTTTGATCGGCAAACCTGGTTCTTAACGAATCTGATTTGTAGGTAATGTCCTGAAAACCGCCGCCAACACGGTTACCATAGCGATAGCCGTAATTTCCGTAAATATTTACCTTGCTGTTTTGAAAACTTAAATTGGTGTTGGCATTGTAATTATCGCGGTTGCCGGCCGTTAAGGCAACGGATCCGTTAAAGCCAAGTTTTGTGTTTTTCTTCAACACGATGTTAATAATGCCCGACTGGCCTTCGGCATCATATTTTGCCGATGGATTGGTAATAACCTCAACACTTTCGATAGAGCTAGCTGGGATCGATTGAAGGATCTGTGCCACATTACCGCCCGCAATTAACGATGGTTTACCATCAATTAACACTTTTACCCCCGTAGAACCACGTAAACTTACGTTACCGTCCATATCGGTCGAAACTGATGGCACATTCTGTAATAAATCGCCTGCAGAGCCGCCTTCGCTGATTACGCTCTGGTCTACAGCGAAAATCTTTTTATCTATGCCCATCTGCATGGCCTGTTTCTGTCCGGTTACGGTAATTTCGCTCAGTACATTGCCTTTTGCTGGATTCATCTTAATCTCACCAAAGTTTAATGTGCCTGTAGCGGCGGTAATGGTTACATTATCTCTCACCATGGTTTGATAGCCTACAAAACTTATTTTAAAAGTAAAAGTACCTTTAGGGATATCGGCCATTACAAATGCACCGTTTACATCTGTTTGTACAATTTTTGCATTTTTGGCTGTAGCCTTGTCTATTAAAACAGCTGTGGCAAAAGGAATGGTTTCTTGTGTTTTTGCGTCTTTAAGTACTCCGGTAATTTTTGCTTTTCCGCCTGTTTGAGCGAAAATATTAAAAGAAAGGGTTAAAAGTAGTAGCGTAATCTGTATTGTTCTCGATTGTAAAAGTCTCATTAAAAAAATAAAATTTATTGTGTGTTTTGTAAAGGGAGACAAAGTAACGGCAAGTAAGTTTAATTAAGGAGCCGTAACTATTTTATTACAGCCATTTTATAGTAATATTTTTGTGGGTTTGGACTGTAGTTTACAGCTGGGAATTGGCAGTTTCCATTTCGTTAAATAAAAAAGAATATTACAATTGAACAATCTGCAAAATGTTACTTTTGTTTATGATGAAGAGGATATTAATTGTTGATGATTTGCACCCTGCATTTAAAGAGCAGGCCATTGCCATGGGGTACCAGGTAGATGATGAGCCGCAGATTACCCGACAACAAACATTAGATAAAATAAAAGATTATGTAGGTATTGCCGTTCGGACGAAGTTTAGGATCGATGCCGAAATCTTTGCTGCGGCACCAAATCTTAAATTTGTGGCCAGGGCAGGGGCAGGCCTGGATAATATTGATGATAAAATCGCCTTTGAACGAAATATCCAGTTAATTAATGCCCCCGAGGGCAATTGCGATGCAGTTGGCGAACATGCTACAGGATTGCTTTTATCATTAATGAACAACTTCCGCAGGGCCGATATAGAAATTAGAAACGGTGTGTGGGACCGTGAGGGCAACCGTGGCTACGAACTGAAAGGCAAAAAAGTAGGCATTATCGGCTATGGCTTTATGGGGCAAAGCTTTGCAAAGAAACTTGCTGGCTTTGAAGTAGATGTAATGGCTTACGATAAATATAAAACAGGCTTTAGCGATGCTTTTGCACGCGAGGTAAGCATGGAGGAAATTGTAAAACACAGCGATGTATTAAGCCTTCATATTCCGCTAACAGCCGAAACCAAACTCATGGTTGATGATGAATATTTCTTTCATTTTAAAAAGCCGATTTTCTTTATCAATACCGCGCGCGGCGAAATTGTACATGTAAATGCGGTACTTAATGCAATTAAGTCGGGGAAAATTTTAGGCGCCGGTTTAGATGTACTGCAAACAGAAAAATTCCCTGCTTTAAGCGAACAAGCCTGGTACAATGAATTAAAAGAGAACGATAAAGTAATTTTAACCCCACATGTTGGCGGCTGGACATTCGATTCGTACCGGAAAATTTCTGAGGTACTGGCCGATAAGTTGCGTGGGCTTAGTTTCTAGTGCGCATAGCTTTAGCCTTTTTGGTTTTGAAAAGCAGGGGCACGGCTGGTAGTTGCGGTTCTGTCCTGCTTTCCATTACTCCCGACTTAACGTCGGGATTCATTCCAATCAGGTTTACATTGTTTGGCTGCAATCTGCAACCTCAAAATTGACTACCGTTTTTGCCATTTAGCCCTGGGTGAGGCGTTACTCCAATGTGATTAAGTTGAGCATTTTCAACCACAGATAAACACTGATCTTTATATCTGTGTATATCCTTTTTATCTGTTGTTAAAATATATTTGCCTATGACTAGGGCTTAACTTAATGACATTGAGCGTTACCCTGCAGGGCTGCGGCACGAAGCCCAAAGTGTACAAGCTGAACACAGGAGCAAATTTGTTTTCTTGCACAGGTTGTGCATTCAAAAATGAAAAGCAGCAGCTGGTTAAACTCAATACCTGAAAGACCACGCATGTTTTTGAAACCTGCGTGGTCTAGTTGAGATTGGTTCAAAAAAGGTGTAAATCTCAATTTTATTTTCTTAAATTGGCAATACAATCTAACCATTTTTACCATGCCGAAAGATCACTTATATTCTACCACAGTTACCTGGACGGGCAATAAAGGCTCGGGCACAATGGATTACCGTTCGTACGATCGCGATTATGTAATCTCCATAAAAGGCAAAGCCGATATCTCAGGTTCATCCGATTCTGCTTTTTTAGGCGATAAATCTAAATATAACCCTGAAGATCTGTTGCTATCATCGATATCCAGTTGCCACATGCTCTGGTATTTACATTTGTGCTCCAAAAACGAAATTGTGGTAATCGATTATAAAGATGAAGCTGTTGGTACCATGGAAGAACTGGCAGACGGAAGTGGCCGGTTTAGAGAGGTTACCCTTCATCCTCAGGTTTTAATAGCCGACAAAGCGCATTTTGAACTTGCAGCATCACTACATCACGAGGCCAATAAAATGTGCTTTATTGCCAATTCATTAAATTTCCCTGTTAAGCACGAGCCTGTTTGCAAAGCCGAGAACGGCTAGTAGTTTACAGTTAGCAATTTATAGTTTTCAGTTACGAAAAGCACAGGCATCATCTAAGAAAGCGGAGACATTATTTATAAATGCGGGGACGTCATCTAAAAAAGCAGGTCCATCATTTAAAAAAGCGGTGGCATTATTTATAAATGCGGGGACGTCATCTAAAAAAGCAGGTTCATCATCTAAGAAAGCGGAGACATTATTTATAAATGCGGGGACGTCATCTAAAAAAGCAGGTCCATCATTTAAAAAAGTGGTGGCATTATTTATAAATGCGGGGACGTCATCTAAAAAAGCAGGTCCATCATTTAAAAAAGTGGAGACATTATTTATAAATGCGGGGACGTCATCTAAAAAAGCAGGTCCATCATTTAAAAAAGCGGTGGCATTATTTATAGATGCGGGGACGTCATCTAAAAAAGTAGGTCCATTATCTAAAAAAAATCAGTTGGCAGTTATAATAACTGCCAACTGAAAATTGCAAACTATTTCGCTATCCAGATATTATCTTTTGGTGTAGCATCCATATAAATACCATTATTCAGGCTGATCGATTTTACCTTTTTAGCGGTATTTATCGTTACATTAACCTCTTTTTGGTTTGCTTTCCAAACTGCTGGTGTTTGATGTAATGTATCTGTTTTTCCATCCGCATAAGTTATTACTACATCAAAGGGAATAGCAAATCCACCTGTGTTTTTAACGGTCACGGTCGATTTCCCTTTTGCAGGGGTAACCCTGGCTATGGCTAAATCAAGATAATTGTTGGTGAAGAACCAGTTCTGGAAAAACCAGTTTAAGTTTTGTCCAGATCCAGCATTCATTGAGTTAAAATAATCCCACGGAATAGGGTGTTTACCATTCCAGTTGCCCATATAGGTATGCAGTGCTTTTTTAAATAAATCATCACCAAGCATATCTTTTAAAGCCAAATAAGATAAAGAGGCTTTTCCGTACGAGTTATTTCCATAACCAGCGCCCGAAACCTGATCCGACATCGAAATTATAGGCTGGTCTTCTTCGGTAGATTTATCGTTGATGTATTGATTTACCCTGAAACTTTTGTAAAAATTATCAGCAGCTTCTTTACCGTGCTCAGCAATACCGATTAAGTACTCAAAGGTGGTGGCCCAGCCTTCATCCATATAAGCATAACGGGTTTCATTAATGCCCATGTAAAAAGGGAAGTAGGTATGTGCCACTTCATGGTCCTGAACCAACTGCGCGAAAACAGGATCGCCAAATTGAGAGTCGTTAACCATCATTGGGTATTCCATATCAGCAAAACCTTGAAAAGCAATTGTTTTTGCATAAGGATAGGGGATACCCGGCCAGTTGTTCGAAAACCAATCTAAGGCATTCAGATTGTATTTAACCGAATTAACGAAGTCTTTTCCTGTGGTTGGGTTATAGGCTGCCTGTGCACTGGCTCTTCTATTCGCTTTTTTATCTACAATTACACTTGCACCGTCCCAAACGTAGTGGTTGCTCAGCGCAAAAGTAACGTCGGTAATGTGGTTTACCGCAAATTTCCAGGTGTTCCAGTCCTTTTGCTGGGTTACCTTGCCATCTTTCATCTCCTGTTCTGTTGCAATGTGGATTACTTCGTCGCCGTTGTACGATTTCTTTAAACGGGCAGCAATTTCGGGCTGTAATACTTCATCAGGGTTTAAGAAATCGCCTGTAGCATAAACCACGTAATTTTTAGGGGCCTTAACCGAAAATTCATAGTCGTTAAAGTCGTTGTAAAATTCTGCCCTGTCGGTATGTGGAATGCGGTCCCAGCCATTATAATCATCAAATACAGAAATACGCGGATAACTGTAGGCAACAAAGAATGAATTTGGATCAATCTGCCCTTCGCGACCGCTTTCTTTCGACAATGGGTAATCCCATTCAATTTTAACGGTAATTTTCGATTTTGGTAATAAAGGTTTTTTCAGCGGTACATTACCTACTGTTCCCCAGCTTTTGCTATCTACCTTATACGTTTCGCCATCTATTGAGAAAGCACTAATGTTTAATCCCGTAGTCAGAAAATCTTCGCTTACCGCACCACCCCTTGGCGAAGTTGGTTTATGTAAATTGTTTACGAAGCGTATAGCAAGGTTTTTTAAGGTATCCGTACTATTATTGCTATATAAAATCTCCTCGCTGCCACTTACCACCTTTGTTTCGGCATCAACCTTAATATCCATATTGTACTTGCCATGATTTTGCCAATAATTCGGACCAGGTTTTCCGCTCATAGCACGTGTACCTTTGGTATAAGCTGCCTTAATGTTTCGTGGCATATAAAGCTCTTGGGCTGATGCCAAATGCCCACCCAAACCAACGAGTAGGGCGATAGAGAATAATTTTTTCATTTTTTACGAATAATTTTAAGCTAAAAATAATAATTAATGATTGAATGAGTGAATAATAGAATGATTGAATGATAGAATGATTGCATGATAGAATGATTGCATGATTGAATGTCGCCAAGCTATCGGTTATGCTATTCCATCATTCGAAATCCCATCATTCACTAATTTTTAATAATAGAATGATTGAATGATTGAATGTCGCCAGGCTATCGATTATGATATTCCATCATTCGAAATTCCATCATTCACTAATTTTTAATGATAGAATGATTGCTTTCTGAATGATAGCTGGGCAGCTTGATCTTCAAATCCTTTAATCCTATAAATCTTGTTAAAGAATGATAGAATGGGTGAGTTTTGAATAATTGAATGTGCTCCCTGATCTTAAAATCTCTTAATCCTATAAATCCTGGTACAGACCAACAGCCATGTACTTGCTGATCTTAAATCCTGGTACAGATTCCTAGAAAAGCCCCCTGTCTGGTTCGCTAATTTAAAAATCCTGGTAATTTATTTGCTTTTGTAATTTCCACAATATATCTTCGTTATAATTGAAGCAAGACTATGTAGCAAACCAACTATATAGTCTTGTTTGTTTTTTATAGCGTTTGAATAAAAATTAATAGAGCAATGACAGAGGTAACGTACTACACCCAAGAGGGGTTAGATAAATTAAAAGAGGAAGTTCATTATTTAACTACCACCGGTCGTCAGCTTATATCTAAAGCAATTGCAGAAGCAAGGGATAAAGGTGATTTATCGGAGAATGCAGAATACGATGCAGCCAAAGAGGCGCAGGGTTTGCATGAAGCAAAAATTTCAAAATTAAAGAATACGTTAGCAAATGCCCGTTTAATCGACGAGTCTAAATTGGATTTATCGAAAGTGCTTGCCTTATCTATCGTGAAGATAAAAAATGTTAAAAACGGGGCTACCATGACCTACCAATTGGTGGCCGAAACAGAAGCTGATTTAAAAACAGGGAAAATTTCTGTTAAATCGCCTATTGCACAAGGCTTATTGGGCAAATCAGTTGGCGAATTTGCCGAAATTGAAGTGCCTGCCGGTAAGATGCAGTTCGAAGTTTTAGAAATTTCGCGTTAAGCGAGCTGCGTTTGGCGGTAGGCGTACAACCCTTAACGCCAAACGCTAACCGCCCAGCTCTTCCACCTTTTAACCTTCCACCTTATGACTATCTTTTCAAAAATTGTTGCAGGCGAAATCAGCGCACATGTTGTAGCCGAAACCGCAGAATATTTAGCTTTTTTAGATGTTTCGCCATTAACCGCGGGCCATGTGCTGGTGATTCCGAAAATTGAAGTTGATTATATTTTCGATATGGAAGAAGACCATTATGTGGGCCTCTGGATGTTTGCCAAAATTGTAGCGAAAGGCTTAAAGGTGGCTTTCCCATGTAAAAAGGTGGGTGTTTCGGTAATTGGACTAGAAGTGCCGCATGCACATATCCATCTAATACCAATGAATAATGTGAGCGATATGAATTTTAGCAAAGAAAAGCTAACTCCAACAAGCGAAGAATTGGCCGAGGCTGCCGAAAAAATTAAACAAGCCTTGTTAGCAGTATAAAAAGGCCGGCTGTACCATACAGCCGACCAACCTACCCGCCTAACCCAAGTATTTTATGGCGCTGGGGCAACAGTTGCATTTAACTGTAACACAGGCCATGTTAAACCTGGCCCTTTTCCAATCACAATTCCTTTGTTATCACCTCTATTGGTGTCAGGTACATAATAATATAAAGGCCATCCTTTGTAGGTTAACTGTTTTTTGCTAATGGTAGCTACGGTAATTACGCCGATATCTGTTTTTGTTATCGCCGAAGGGGTATTAAGCACTTCAGATTCGTAAACTGGCCAGATTCCTTCCTGTGCTGTACCTTTGGTATAGGTGTTCAGGGCATTTTTATCTGGAGCAAAAGCATATAAGGTACGGCCTTTGTTATCGGTTAGATAAATGGTTTTGCCATCACCTACCGTATAAGTGCTGGTATAATTTATACCGTTTCCTGCTAATTGCGCATTAGCCAGCATCAATGAATAATCGGGTTTTGCTACAAACCATATTCCAGCCACGCCATCACCTTTAATTTCTCCTTTTGCGGCATCGCCAGAAAAGTAATAAAGTGGATAGCCACGGTAAGTGCTTTGTTTACGGCCATCAGCTCTGGTAACTTCGCCAACTTCGGCTTTGTTCAGGTTTAAATCTGTACTGGCATCGGCAGAATAATAAAGTGGCCATGTGGTTTCGCAACCCCCAACACAGGTTGGGCTGCCCGCGGCATCGGATGAAAAAAAGTATAAAGTTTTGCCATCTTTATCGGTTAGTACCGAACCAAATTTGGCATCAGTAGCCAATTGGATCCCCTTATTGTTATTGGTAACAGGTGGCACTGTAGGATCCTCCGAACTGTTTTTTTTACAAGCTGTAAATACCATGGCTATACAAGCGATAGCCAGCAGGTTCTTTTTTAAGTAGATTAGCATAAGATTTTTGTTTTTAGTTTTAACTTTAATAAATCAATCTGCCAGTATTACGCCATCAGGTTGTAAATGGTTGCTTGCAGAAATGCGATTTTAAGCCAAAACAGACAAAATAAAATAATTATCAAAAAAGTGGCTTTCGAGGCAACCTTTTGTAATTTCCTGCCGTAATGTGTTTTGAAAGGAGAACTTGTGACCGCTAACCGCGATAGTGAAGATATTATACAAAAGTATATCCAGGGATGCATTAGAAATGAAAGGGATAGCCAGAAAGCGCTATACAAACATTTCTACAGCTTTGCTATGGGTATCTGTTTGCGCTACGCAAACGATCGGTTAGATGCTGCAGGGATACTGAATGATGGTTTTTTTAAAGCCTTTAAAAATATAGCCAAATATGAAACATCGAAGGCATTTATGCCATGGCTCGGCCGCATCATAACCAATACGGCCATTGATTATTACCGTGCCAATTTAAAATTTGCCGATCATGTGGATATCCAGGATCACGAAAATATTGCCCAAACAAATTCTGTTTACGATAAATTGGCCTATCATGATCTGTTGGCCCTGGTACAAGAGCTAAGTCCGGCGTATAGAACAGTTTTTAACCTTTTTGCCATCGATGGGTATGCCCACGAAGAAATTTCAGAAATGCTGGGCATATCGGTGGGCACATCAAAGTCGAACCTGTTTAAGGCAAGGCAGAAATTACAGGAAATGCTAAAAGCTACAGAGGCGAAAACTTACCAGGTAAGAAATTCGGAAGTAGATAGAAACCTTTTACAGGTGAGGTTAAACACAAACATGCAATGAAAGAGGGAAAAGATATAGATAAGTTGTTTAAGGATGGATTGGAAAACCCCGATCTTCCTTTTAATGATTTAGATTGGGATAATCTGGAGGAGAGATTGCATCCTGCACCAAAAAGGCGCATTGTGCCCTTGGTGTGGCTTAGTGCCGTGGCCGGAATAGCTGCAATGTTGTTAATCGTGTTTTTACTGCTTAAACCTTCAGTTAAACCAACTGATGTTAAAGCTGTGGTGAAAACCGAGAAAAGTGATCAGAATAAGGGTAAACAGCAAAATGCCAAAGAAAATACCTCAGGACTGCCTGCAGCACAAACAGATCCGGTAGGAAATAAAAATACAGATGCATGGGCTATAAACTTAAGGGCTAATGAAGCAACAGGTAAAAAAATACAAAAAGGTGCAGATATTATAAATGTGGAATCCGGCCAGAAAGTATTCGAAGTGCAGGTGCTTAATGCCAATATGCTTGCTGATATCAGCTATAAACCAGAATTAAATTCAGCAGTTAACCCGGTGCCGTTTAAAGATCAAAACTTAACAGCAAGCCTAGCCGTAGGTAAACCCGAAAGGATTAAACCCCCAGTTGTGAAGCAAAAATCACGCTTTGTACTGAGCATTTTAGCTGCACCAGATTTAACGAGCGTTCAAAAATCAGGTACCAGCGATTTGAGCGGAAGCTTTGGCGTAGAAGCTACTGTTTTTTTAACAAAGAAGTTAAGTGTTACTACAGGAGCGGCCTATGCCAAGAAAATTTACGATTCGGATTTTAGCCTGTACAGGCCCAACAGCAGTTATGTTTTTAAAGTAGCACCCTCAAATATCCACGCCAATTGCGATGTGATCGATATTCCGATTAATGTAAATTATAAGGTTTTTGGTAACAGTAGGAATTCGGTTTCGGTAAGTACAGGGCTTTCCAGTTATTTAATGCTGAAAGAAAAATATAGTTACACCTATGCCGGCGATTATAAAGGTCCTCAGGATTTTGAGGTAAAGGGGCAGAACCAGCATTATTTAGGCATAGCGAATGTAGGCGTAGAATTTCAGCATAAAATCAATAACAATTTAAGCATCAGTGCCAAACCGTTCATGAAAATTCCATTAACCGATATTGGTTACGGAAATTCTAAACTATCATCCACAGGGGTGGCTGTTTCGGTAAATATGAATCTGTTTAAAAGGAATTAGGCTTCAACCCGCCATCACCCACTCTTTGTACATTGATTAGTGATTTATTGACAATAGATGCTGAAACAAGTTCAGCAGGACGATGAACCTGGATACAGAAACTACTTTACTTTTTATGCAATGGATTTGGATCGGGCAGGGGTACAAAGTCAGTTTCACCCGGTACAGGTTTGAAGCTTTGCTCCAGCCACTTTTGCTTGGCTTTTTCGATCAGTTCTTTATCCGAGGCTACAAAGTTCCAGTAAATAAACCGTTCTTCAGGGAAAGGTTCGCCTCCAAAAATGTAAACGCTTGTATTTTCGTGCATGGTAAATTCGCAGAGCCTGGCATCGTTGGCAATTAAAATCTGGCGGGGCTCAAAAATATGGCCATCGCTTTCTATTGCACCTTCTAAAATGTAAAGTGCACTTTCTCCGAACAGATCAGCTCCAATATTCACTTTTTGACGGTTGGTACTCTTCAGCTCTAAAAAATATAGTGGACTATAAACCGGAACTGGCGATTTACGGCCAAAAGCTTCGCCAGCAATTAGTTTAATGGCAACACCATCCTGTTCCCAAGTAGGAATGTCGGTACCTTCTACATGGAAAAATTCCGGGTCCATTTGTTCCAGTGCTTTGGGCAAGGCTACCCAGATCTGTAAGCCATGTAACATTTTATCAGTATGACGGAGGTGTTCGGGCGTTCTTTCCGAATGCACAATGCCACTTCCTGAAGTCATCCAGTTTACCTGGCCGGGTTTGATCACCACATCCGATCCTAGGCTGTCTTTATGGGTAATTTCGCCTTCAAATAAAAAAGTTAAGGTTGATAAACCGATATGGGGGTGGGGAGGAACATCGAGGTTTTCATGATCGCTCATGGCTGCTGGCCCCATGTGATCGATAAAAGAAAAAGGGCCAACCATACGTTTCTCTCTGAAAGGCAAAAGCCTGCCAACCATAAAATTGCCAATATTTGCTGGCCTTTCTTCGATAATAAGTTTAATGTTCGACATGGAATGATCAAATTTTAATGAGGTGAATTTACGGAAATATCTTCATCCCAAGTAAGGAAAAAGGAGTTGGTATAATTATCTTATTGCTGTCTGATAATCTAAGTGCTGTCAGATGTTACCATCTGACAGATTTCATCAAAAAGAGATAACAGTGGGCAAGATGGTAAAAACTCGAATCGGAGAAAAGGTTTCCTGAAAAGTTAATAAATGATTGAGAAAGTGTCAGATGGTAACATCTGACACCACAGTGTTAAAACTAAAAAGGCATCCCTTTCGAGATGCCTTTCTAAACTTAAAAAGAAAAAATAGGATAAATTATACCAATTCCATTAAGGCTTCCTTACTAAAACCTTTCAATTCTTCTGTGCGGTTATTTTTAATTTTTTCTACCCAGTTCGGGTCTGCTAAAAGCGGACGGCCAACGGCTACTAAATCAAAGTCGCCACGGTCCATTCTGCGTACCAGTTCGTCTAAAGAGCTTGGTTGCGAGCTTTGACCAGCAAAAGCACCAAAGAAATCGCCGTCTAAGCCAACCGAACCTACCGAGATGGTTGTTTTACCGGTTACTTTTTTTGCCCAGCCTGCAAAGTTTAAATCAGAATCTTCAAATTCAGGTTCCCAGAAGCGGCGCTGCGAACAATGGAAAATATCAATTCCGGCATCGGCCAGCGGAGTTAACCACTGTTCCATTTCCTGCTCGTTTTTAGCCAGTTTAAAATCATAGGCAGCAGGTTTGAATTGCGATAAACGGATAATTAATGCGAAATCTTCGCCAACTCTTTTACGTACTTCTTTAATTACTTCAACGCCAAAACGGGTACGTTCTGCCAGCGTTTTGCCGCCATAAATATCGGTACGGTTGTTTGTTGCATCCCAGAAAAACTGATCGATCAGGTATTGGTGTGCACCATGTATCTCAACGGTATCAAAACCTAAAGCCTTGGCATCGGCGGCAGCCTGGCCAAAAGCGGCAATGGTATCGGCAATGGCAGCATCCGTCATTGGTACTCCGTTTTCGAAGCCCGGACTGTTCAAAGATGATGGGCCTTCAAATGGGGCATTTGGCAACCAGCCAGAAGCATGATTGGCATGAATGCCCTGGTGCCAGATCTGCGGTCCCATCTGTCCGCCTTTCGAATGAACTTTCTGAATCACTTTTTCCCATCCAGCTAAAGCTTCAGTACCATAAAAATGAGGGATATTAGGATCTGCAGATGAAGATGGGCGGTTAATTACCGTTCCTTCCGATAAAATCAGGCCCACTTCGCCCTCAGCTCTTTTTGCATAATATTCGGCTACGGCATCAGTTGGTACGCCACCAGGAGAAAATGACCGCGTCATCGGGGCCATTACGATCCTATTTTTGATATTTAATGTTTTAAGGCTAAACGGCCTGAATAAACTATCTGTGTTCATATTATATTAAATTTATAATGCGGTATTAATGATTTCGCTTAATTTTTCTAAGCCTTCTTTGTTGCGTTTGTAGTAAGTCCACTGGCCAACACGGGTGGCACATACCAAATCGGCACGCTGCAAAATCGAAAGGTATTCTGATATGGTACTTTGAGATAATCCTGATTTGATCTGGATCTGGCCAACACAAACACCAACGTTTTCAAAATCGGCATTGGGCTGATCTGGAAAGTTAATTGCGGGTTCTTTTAGCCAACCTAAAATCTGCAAACGGGTTTTGTTGGATAGGGCTTTGAATATTTCTACTTGATCCATGCCACAAATGTATATCGACTTTTCCCGATATGCCAATTAAAAGGATGAAGTTTACAATTAAATGTTAGAATGGCGGATCTGAGTAAATTAAACGGGATTTAAGTTCGTGTTTAACCACGGAGTATGCAGAGAAAAGGCGCAGAGGTTACAGAGCGGGGAGCAAAGAGTTCAATTCCATCTTCCATTTAACATTTCCCATCAAATCTCCGATTGTTAAATATCGAGCTTCAGAATTGTGTTAAAAAAAGAACGGGGATAAATCATACCGACCTATCCCCGTCATCTAAATTAACGCTCTCATATATATAAACAACCAAAAAGGCGATTTATTATAATCGGTATAAAATATTTTTTATTTTTTTGCTGCAGGCTTTTTTGCAGCTGCTTTTGCTTTCTTTTCAACGGCAGGGGCATCTTCGGTAGCTTCCGCTTTTTTCTTGGCCGGGGCCTTTGCTTTTTTCACTTCGGTAACAGGCTCTTCGGCTGCTTCTGTTTTCTTTTTTGCAGGTGCTTTTGCTTTTTTAACCTCTGCAGGAGCTTCTTCTGCTACAGTTTCTTTTTTCTTGGCGGGTGCCTTAGCTTTTTTTACTTCGGCAACAGGAACTTCAACAATAACCTCTTCTTTAACGTCAACTGCTTTTGGTGCATGGTCTTGCTGCAGGTAATTGGCCAAAATCTGACGTAAATATACCTCTGGTTTAGGCATATTGATGATTGTGCCAGGTTCTTTATCCTGCGATTGTTTAATGTAAGCTGATTTTATTTTGCCCCAATCTTTAGAGTAAAGCCTGATAAACATCTCTACAAATTGTTCGTCTGTATATTTTTTAGGCAACCTGCCCAACACTGCCTGAATTTTTTCTTCTTTTTTATGTAATACCGCCATCGATTTTATTTTGTACAAAGATAGCCGAAATTTATCATTATCGGGTTTTTGCTTTTTTGCAGTGATATTGCGCCGTTCTGGCTCGGTTTAACGGAATTGATTAAGCGCTCATTGCCTCTACAACATGCCCGGTTCTTCTGTTCTTAACCAATCTTTCGCGGTGTTTTAATCCCCATTCTCTTAATTCGTCGATAACCTTATCAAGCGATTCGCTATAGGGTGTTAATTCGTAAGTTACCGTTACCGGAGTGGTAGAAAATACCTTGCGGACTACAAATTCGTTTAACTCGAGGTCTTTTAATTCTTTCGATAAAATTTTTGGTGTAATTTCTCCAAGTGATTTCTGGATTTCATTAAAACGCAGCGGCCCTTCCTGTAAAGAGATAATTAAAGGAAGCTTCCATTTTCCGTTCAATACATAAAGTGCATCTTTTACCGCATTTAAGCTTGCCGTACAGGTTTCTTTATTGCGGTGCTCTTTTCTTGGTGCCATGGTGCAAAGGTATAAGCTTTCAAAAAGGATACCGCTATCCTTTGGGATACTAGTATCTTTTGGATAGTAAAAGTACATAAGTTTGCATCAAAAAAGAACATGAAAATTAAAACAACAAAAATTATCTATTGGATATCAACCGCTTTAGTGGCGTTAATGATGGCCTTCTCTGCTTATTCGTACCTCACCAATGAAACCATGAAACAGGGTTTTCATCACCTTGGCTTTCCAGATTATTTTAGGGTAGAACTCGCCATAGCCAAAATTTTAGGCTCGGTTATGCTTCTGGTTCCGATAAAAGGGCAATGGAAAGAATGGGCTTATGCCGGTTTTGCCTTTACATTCATATCGGCGTTTATTGCGCATACTGCGTCCGGCGATCCGATCAGTAACCGTGTTGGCCCAGTTGTATTTCTATTGGTGCTGCTGTTATCGTATTTTACCTATCAAAAGCTAAAAGCCCAAAAGATTTAAAAATTGATTGAGCGCTGTGGTTATCCCGATTCCCGTATCTATTTTAACAACCTCATTTTGCTTAAAAAATAAAATATCTGTAAAACGATTTAGCTGTGTTTGCAACAAATTAATTGATGAAATCAGAACTTTCGGTTTTTTATTTTAATTTGGATGATTATGCATACATCTACCAAATATTCAGCACTGTTATTGATTGTTCCCTTGGCCATAATAACAGCATTTACCTATAAAGCTAAGTCTAAAAAGGCTGTGGATAAAAGGCCCAATATTATTGTTATCCTTGCTGATGATCTTGGTTTTTCAGATATCGGTTGTTATGGTGGTGAAATTAAAACACCCAATATCGATTACCTGGCGAGCCAGGGTGTCCGCTTTAAAAATTTTTACAATACTTCGCGCTGTTGCCCCACCAGGGCTGCCTTATTAACCGGGCTTTACAACCATAATGCGGGTATTGGCGAAATGACCACCGATAGGGATGTAGAAGGGTACCGGGGTGCCATTACCAAAAATACAGTAACACTCGCCGAGGTTTTAAAAGATGCAGGCTATAGAACGGCAATGTCGGGCAAGTGGCATGTTTCCAATACGATAGAACAGCCAACACCGCAGGCACAGTTAGATTGGCTTAACCATAAAACATCTTTCCCTTTGTTTTCTCCGATCGATCAATATCCTACCAGTAGGGGATTTGAAAAATTCTTTGGAACACTTTGGGGCGTGGTCGATTTTTTTGATCCTTTTAGTTTGGTAAGCGGTACTACGCCTATTAAGGATGTACCGAAGGATTATTACCACACCGATGCCATAAACGATACTGCGGCAACCTACATCCGCGAGTTTAGCAAAGGCGACAAGCCTTTTTTCTTATATGTAGCCGAAAATGCACCGCATTGGCCATTGCAGGCTAAGCCAGAGGATATTGCAAAATACAAGGATACTTATAAAGTGGGCTGGGATGCCATCCGCGAGGCAAGGTACAAGCGAATGGTAGCAATGGGTTTGATTGATCCCAAAACAGCGCAAATGTCTCCGCGCAAATCGACGGTAAAATGGGAAGATAATCCTACGAAAGCATTTGACGAAATGGCCATGGCGGTACATGCAGCAATGATAGACCGGATGGACCAGGGCATTGGCCGGATTATTAAAACGTTAAAGGAAACCAATCAGCTGGACAATACATTGATCATTTTCTTAAGCGATAATGGCGCCAGTCCTGAAGATGCCATGCGCTATGGACCAGGTTTCGACAGACCAAGCGAAACAAGGGCAGGCGAAAAAGTTGCTTATCCAATTTATAAGAAAGTAATGCCTGGCCCACAAACCAGTTATACCTCAATCGGGCCAATCTGGGCAAATGTGGCCAACACACCATACCAATTGGCAAAGGCTCAGTCGTACGAAGGTGGTGTGCATACGCCGATGATTGCATTCTGGCCTAACGGATTAACGGCCAAAAAAGGAAGTTACACTAATCAGGTTGGCCATGTTATGGATTTTATGACCACTTTTGTTGAGCTTGCCAAAGCCAAATATCCAGGCAGCTATCATGGCAATACCATTAAGCCCATGCAGGGTATGAGTTTGGTGCCAGCTTTAAAAGGAAAGGTATCAAATGGACATGAGATTCTTTTTAACGAGCATTTTAATGCCAGTTTTGTCCGCTCTGGCGATTGGAAAATGGTTAATCTTTCTAATGATTCTACCTGGCATCTTTATAATATCAAAAATGATCAGACAGAGCTAAACGACCTCGCGGCTCAACATCCTGATAAGGTAAAAGAACTGAATGCAAAATGGCAGGCCTGGGCAAAAGAAAACCATGTATTGCCTAAGAAGAAATAACGCCGGCTTTAAGCAAAAAACTATAGAGCTTCTTCGGTCGGTGGGCCACCGACCGATAAAATAAAAATTCGTCATTGCGAGGAGGAACGACGAAGCAATCTTTCCTGACTGTGAAAAGATTGCTTCGTCGGCTGAAAAAGCCTCCTCGCAATGACGATAATTGTTAACACCGGCTGATAATTTTAGTGGCTAAAGATCTGCTAATGCCGCGATAATCCGATCCGTATCGTCAACCTCTCCCAATCTAGGAAAAATGCGTTTTACACTATGTTCAAAAGCATCGGCATTGGTGTCTGTAGTGGCATCCTGGGCAAAAGTGATGTTATAACCAAGTTCACTCGCGGCCCTAGCAGTTCCTTCTACCCCCACACTGGTCGAAACCCCTGCTAGTACAATTCCGGTAATGTCTCTTTTTTTCAGTTCGATGTCTAAACTTGGATTGGTAAAGGCATTCCATGCGTGTTTGGTAATGAAAATATCCTCTTCTGTGGTTTCAATTTCTGGTGTAATTTCAAACCATTCGTCCGGGAAGCTGCTAAATTTTGCGTTTGCATCAGTCCTTCGGTTATTGAGCAACGATTTTGTTGGATCTACATGAACGATCACAACCGGTAAGCCTGCCTTGCGAAATGCCGAAACCAATGCTGCGGCTTTCGCCAAAATTTCTTTGATGGGATGTATAACCGGAAATTGTACTATTCCTTTTTGAAGGTCGATTAAAACCAATGCTGTTTTTTTATCTAATGACGTAACCATTTTATATTGATTTAAATTATATTTTTTCTAATTCGAGCTGGTTCATTTCTGGTTTGATGAGCGTATTTTTAATTTCCTCTTTACGGAGTTTCCGGTAGAGGAATGTGCCGATAACCAGGGCGATTGCACCTTCCAACAACACGGTATCGGGCGTGCCGATCCACTGCGAAATGCCACCAATCAGCAGCCCGCCCAAAGGCTGCATGCCGAAAAATGCCATTGCATAAAAGCTGATTACGCGGCCACGCATAGCAGGATCTACCGTGGTTTGGATTAACGTATTGCTGATGGTAATCTGCGACATCATGCCGAAGCCCGAAACTGTGGCAAAAACCAATGCGACCGGATAATAAGTGGTGTGCGAAAATAAGATCAGGCCTGATCCAAATACCAATGTGTTAACCGCTAGTATTTTCCGGAGATTTCTGCCTGGTTTTAACGAAGCTAAAAATATAGCACCAGAAAATGCACCCAAACCGATAACACTGTCAATTACCCCGAAAGTAGATGCAGTACCTTTAAAAATATCTTTCGCATAAACGGGGATCAGCGTACTGAAAGGAAGAACAGTTAAACTGATCAGCGCCAGCATAATGAGGATAATGCTGATCGAAGGCGTTTTCCTGATGTAAGTGAAACCCTCTTTCAATTCTTCGATTACATTTTTGGTACCCGGCTTGGCAACAAATTTCGGGAGCCTCATCATCAGCAAAGAACCGATTACAGCGATAAAACTTACTGCATTTAAGCCAAAACAGATATCGTCACCAAATTTTTCCAGCGCAAGTCCGGCAAGTCCCGGCCCGATCAGTCTCGATAAGTTTACCATCGAAGAGTTTAATGCCAAAGCATTGGGTAAGTCGCTTTTATCATCAACCATTTCATATACAAGCGATTGCCTTGCTGGAACATCAAATGCATTAATCAGACCGAGGAGGGCACTTAAGGCAATAATTTCCCACACCGAATAGTGCCGAAAGAAAATCAGGAGCGTTAACAGCACGGCCTGTACCATAGAGGCGATCTGTGTAATCAATAATAGTTTGTAGCGGTTATAACGGTCGGACGCTACCCCACCCAGAAATGAAAAAATAAACGAAGGGAACAAGCTGGCAAAAAGGGTTAGGCCCAGCATAAATTTCGAATGCGTTTCCGAATAGATTACCCAGCTTACGGCTGTTTTTTGCATCCAGGTTCCAATCAAGGAAATAGACTGTCCGCCGAAATACAACCTGTAATTTCGGCTTTTGAAGGCATTAAATGTGCTGATTTTCATCTTTTACCTCTAAAATTCCAACAGTTTGGCCAAAGGGCCTATTGCTGCTTTTAAAATTTCCTGTTCTTGGGCATTGCAAACTTTAGCAATGGCTTGGCTTAACCATTCATCGCGCTCATTACGGACTTGTTGGATCATTTCCTTTCCCATTGTTGAAAGCGAAATGTAAACCTTCCGCTTATCGGTTTCGGAAGGCGTTTTATCAATAAGTCCAAGCGAATGGAGGTGGGTAATTACCTGCCCCATCGATTGTGGGGTGATTTTTTCAATCACGGCCAGTTCTGCCGCAAGCAGCTTCTGGTTTTCTAAGGAAACCAGAACGGCACGCTCGGTTTGCGATAAGGGAGTATCTATGGGCGATAGCTTACGCATTTTCCGAACCAGGCGCGTAAGTACCGGGCGAAGCTGCGCAGCTATATCGTGGCTGTTTTGTGTATTCATTATTGTAAGTAAAACTTATAAGTTTACCTTACAAATATAGTGCTTATTTTATCTGACAAAATGGAAAAATGCTTTTTATCCTGAAAATAGACAAACCGATTACAGAATAATTTATTTTTTCCATCCTTTCTGCATTTTCTTATAGGCTTTTTTGCTGATTTTCGATTTCTTTTTCGAACGTGACTTTCCTTTCTTTTTGCGGGCATTGATGTTGTTTACCAACGAATTTTTAACACCCAGTTTATTTTTTTTCCCTTTTTTCTTTTTGCTTTTTTTCTTCTCTTTCGCCATTACATGAGTGATTAGTGATCCATTTTGAGGTTGATTATGCTGAAAAGTTTTGCCAGATAAAATTGAGCTTTTTAACAAAGTAGATTGAGCCTTTTAGCAAAGCTTAGCAGCTGTAATGAGCCTACCTTTGAATGATAAAACATATAAAAAATGGAAAAAGTTTGGTTTATAACAGGTAGTTCCCGGGGATTGGGACGCGACCTAACCGCGCAGGTTTTAGCAAAAGGCGACCTTGTTGCGGCAACAGCAAGAAATACCGATGCTTTAAGCGACTTTGTTAAAGAATATCCGGATCAGATACTTCCCATTACTCTAGATGTAACTGATTACGATCAGGTTCATTTAGCGGTAGAATCGGCCGTGGAGCACTTTGGTAGAATAGATGTTCTGGTAAATAATGCAGGTTTTGGGATCATTGGTGCTGCCGAAGCGTTTACGGAAGCGCAGGTGCGGAGCCAGTTGGAAACAAATTTATACGCACCGATCGAAATTACCAGGGCCATATTGCCATTTATGCGTAAACAGGGTTCGGGCAGGATTCTTCAGATCAGTTCTGTTGGTGGCCGCGTGGGTAATGCTGGCTTAAGCATGTATCAGGCAGCGAAATTCGGTCTGAGTGGCTTCACAGAAGCTTTGGCAAAAGAAGTGTCGGATCTGGGTATTTATGTAACCAGCATTGAACCGGGTGGTTTCCGTACCGATTGGGCAGGCGAATCAATGTCGTACGCACCGGTAATTGCAGGCTACGAAAATACGGTTGGGCTTCGGACCGATTTTTTCAAAAGTGGTAATTTTGTTCCGGTTGGCGATCCAATAAAGGCAGCCAAAGTGATGCTGGACCTCGTTGAACATCCTGAACCACCCATCCATTTGGTATTGGGAAGTGAAGCCATCGGTCTCCTTAAACAAGCTGATGCTACAAGAGCTGCTGAGATGGAAAAATGGATGGGAGTAAGTTTATCAACAGATCACGACGAGGCCGAAGATTTTCTGGCAACGGATCTGGGCAAATCTTTCCGCACAAAATAATTTCTTAATAAAAACCGATTAACCACAGATTAAAAGGATAGGCACTGATGTTTGAAATCTGTATTTATCTGAGCGTATCTGTGGTTAAATTTTATAAATTTGGTCAAGATGTCTAATCAAGAGAAACGGCCTAATATCCTGTATTCGTGCTATGCACAAAAAAGCAGCGAGGGCGAACAGTTTATCCCCAGCCATTCGCTGGGTTTAGTGATTGCAGGTACTTCTGAAATTTTTATCGGAGGGGAGAAATTCGTGTTCACGGATGGAGATTTTCGGTTCTTCAGGAGAAATCAGCTCGCCAGGTATACCAAATATCCACCTGCGGGCGGAGAGTTTAAATCGATAAGCATCAACATCGATCAGGAAATTTTGCATAGCATCAGTAATGAATACGATCTGCACATGCAAAACCCCAACCATGATATAAAGGGTTTGGCTCTTGAACCCAGCAGCCTTTTAAAGAATTATATCGATTCAATATGGCCTTATCTAGATGGCCAGAACGGTTTTAACCAAGCCCTGGTTGAACTGAAAATTAAAGAGGCAGTGATGATTTTATTACAGACCAATCCTGTACTAAAAGATGTACTTTTTGATTTTTCCGAACCAGGAAAGATTGATCTGGAAGCCTATATGAATGCCAACTATAAATTCAATGTGGATATTAACCGTTTTGCTTATTTAACGGGCAGGAGTTTGGCTACATTTAAAAGAGACTTCGAAAAGATTTTTAATCTTTCGCCCAACCGTTGGTTACAGAAAAAGCGTTTAAATGATGCTTACTATCTGATTACCGAAAAAGGCTGGAAATCATCTGATGTTTACCTGGAAGTTGGTTTTAAAGACCTGTCGCATTTTTCGTTTGCATTCAAAAAGGCCTACGGTATGGCACCGTCGAGAGTAGGGAGCTAAATTAATTTGATCGTTTCGGGCAAGAAAATGGCACCGATTGTTTAGCGTTGATGCTTCAAGGAGATTTTATTCACCTTTGGTGGTTAAAGTGCTTATAAAAAGAGAAGTTATTATATCATATAAACAGTTAAGGCTTACATTTTTCTACTGCATACATCACGTAAGCAGCATAGAGCGGCTCTTTAACCATTCTTTTTAATGCGCTTACATGCGCATCCTGTAAATTAGTGCCCTCGCTCCTTAGTTTCATAAATTTTAAGCCAGTCTGGAGTGGTAAACAATCACCTTTTTCGGCCATATCTTTTGTTCTTGCCAGAGAATATTCGAAAGCTGCTTTTTCGCTATCTTCAGGATTCCAGTTTGATTGTTTGGTGTTGAGGTAATAGTGTAAGTGACCAATTTCATGGTACAGCACAACAATTAACCGGTTGTCATCAAAATTTGGTTTTGGCGTTTGAATAAATTCAACATTAACCGTGATTTCTCCTTTTGGCGAAGCAAAGGCCGGACCAATGCCCTGCTGCTGAACAAACCTGATCTTTTTGACTAACCGATCATTGGCTTTGATATATTGAAATTCCCTGTAAAATTTTGGGAAGCGTTGTCTGGCCTGTTCAATAATATGATAACCGGTACTGCTTGCAATGGTATCGCGCTGTGCGAATGCAGAAAACGATATCATTATTGCAGAAATGATGAGTAAGGTGGATTTCATTTCTTAATGACTCGTTTATGAGCGGATGGTTTAAGTATTGTTGTTTGGCTTTTTAAATTATTTAAAGGCTAATGTCAGAAAGAAAGACTTTTAAGCCTAAGCCCGATTGTACGGATGCCGTTTTATCGATTATTTTCCTTTCTGAGGATTTAAAAACGGCAGGAGGGAAAGCGGGGCTACAGGCGGCCACAAAGAACATAACTTCTCACTTCAAAAAAAATAGAAGGTGTTTTTTAGGAAAGCAGAATCAGTGTTTATCGGTTTCGCTAGCCCTGCTTTCCTTACAGCTTTAAGGGTAATGCATTATCAAAGAAACTGCACCAGCTTTCATCCAATCAGGTTTGTTTGGCAGAGACAATGCAAAACAAATGGCTCAAGCCTAAGTCCGTTTTTCATTAAGTGAAGGGTCTTTAATCAAAGATAAAAAAGATACACACCTGCCCGGCGTTTCAGGCAGGGATATAAAAATCCGTGTTATCTACTTCCATCCGTGGTTAAATTACATTTGCTTTTTGAAAAACGAGACTTAACTGAAGGTGTATTAATTAAACTTTTTTAGGAGGAAGATCGAATGCAATCGCTTCATGCTCAAAATGGCCATTGTGTGCGCCATCGCAAAAAGGCTTGTTTTTAGATAAGCCACAGCGGCAGATCGAAAGTACTTCTCTGCCCTGTAATCCGTAAGTGTTCCCGTTTCTGTCTACAATTTCGAAATCGCCCTCAATTTTAACGGAGCCGTTGTTATTGATGGTAAGTTTTGTTTTAGCCATGTTTTTGTTAGTTTGCGCAAAACTAAGGCATAGAAACCGCAATTTTCGATCAGTTTTCTATTTAGAAACATTCTCTCCTTGGCCTAAACTTCTTTTTTTATCACATAAGCGATCATTTCTGTCCTGATTTCGAAACCCAATTTATGGTAAAGTTTAATGGCGCCCTCATTGTCGTTTCTTACATGTAAAAAAGGTATTTCCGAACGGAGCAGGATCCGTTTAATCTGTTCTTGAATAACTTTAAACGCATAGCCTTTGCCTAAATGATCGGGGTGTGTACAAACAGCACTCACTTCGCGGTAGGGACTGGGGAAAAAACGGTGGCCTGCCATCGCAGCCAGTTTTCCATCGGCAAATATGCCGGTATAATTGCTGAGTTGGATAGTTTTGGCAAGAAATGGTCCTGGTTTTGTTAATTCTACAAGATCGATCATTTCTAGAACATGTTCGTCGTTCAGATCTGTTATGTCTGCGGTGTCGATTACAGGAATTTCCTTACCCCTGAAAATAAACTGGAACATGTCAATCTGCGTTAATAATTTCCATTGGGCCGGTATTTCGATCGCCTTATTTGAGAAAAACACGAACAGGCTTTCTGCCGGACTGATCTGATAAAGGGTGTTTAAATTCTCTGCCGAATTATCTTTTAAACCCGCAAATGCGGTAATTTCTTCATTATAATATTTTACCTCATCATTTCCTTTTGCAATATGGCTATGGCCAGATGACAAGGCATGATAAATTGGATTATCCAATATGTGCTCCATGGGGCAAAGATATTAAATGCTAAATCAGGCGGCGGTAAATTTTTATGTGGATGAACCTAAACATTGTTGTAAAGAAACTATTTATTCAAAAATGTTTCTATCAGATAAGCTGTAACCTCGAGCGTTTTGCTATCTACATCCGGGAAAATAATTTCGCCGATCATGGTGCCGTGTATACCGGGTAAAATAGCTAATTGTGCATTGGTAATCAGTTTCGACATTTTTACCACATGTTCGGGCCTGATCACATCCCGGTCGGCCACCATTAACAAAGTATCGCAGGTAATTCCGCTCAGGTCATCATCACTCAGGTCCATAAAATCGAGCATGCGCTGTTTGTCTTTTTCGAACATGGTCTGTAAAGCCTGTTTATCCGGGTTTACTGCTAAAAAAGCAGTTTTAAGTGCTTCAGGCATGTGATCAATTGTTGCATCTCCAAAACCATTATAAAAACCTTCAATTAAGCCTTCGCGCTGGTAATTGGCAGAAATCACAATAATTTTATTTACCACGGCCGGATGATGGGCAGCAATGTTTAAAGTTGTGGTGCCTCCGTTACTGAAACCTAAAAAATTTGCTTTTGTTATTTTAAGCTGGCTAAGCAAGGTGGTTACATCCTTTGCATCCTGTTCAAAAGATTCTGCCTGGTCGCGGTCGCTGGTACGTCCGTGCGCCTGGAGCTCCACAGCAATAACCTTACCCGATTTCGCCAAAAAAGGAATAAGCTTACCAAATGAAGATTGAATGGTAGAACCGCCGCCGTGTATCAGCACCAGTGGGGTTTCGCCTTCGCCATAAACTTCATAATACATATTAATGCCGTTTACTTTTTCGTGCCCTGCTTTTTGATATGTTTCCATTGATTAGGTTTTAAAATGTTTTCTGTACAAAGCTAAATAAGCGATCGGGAAATATGGGTATGATAACAGACAAGTTTAGGGCGCTTTAAGCCATTATTTTTTCTGTTTTTTGGCTTTCTTGATATAAGCTTCCAGAAACTGATGGATGCCGCTTGCAGCATAGCCCAATAACCTCGAATTTTCTCCAAGCTCGGATGATATAATCGTAGTTTTTTCCCTGATCTGTGTCATACAATACGTATTTATGGCCTGCTGCATCGGGAGTGTAATGTACTGTTTAGCACCGGCAATTTTTCCGCTCAAAATAATCAGCTCGGGGTTAAACAACTGGATCAGTACTGCAATTCCCTTGCCCATGTGCGTGCCAACGTTGGATAGGAGCTGGATCGCGTATTGATCACCTTTATTTGCTGCTTTAATGATCAGTGCAGGTTCGATTCTTTCCAGTTCCTCATTCGAAAGATTACTGAGCATCGAATTTTTGCCTGATAAAATACCTTCTTTTGCCATTTCTGACAGTGCATTCCCTGACGCAATGGTTTCCAAACAGCCGTGCTTACCACAATAACACAAGGCGCCGTTCTCTACAAAAGGCATGTGGCCCAGTTCTCCCGAAAAACCACAGGTACCCTGCCTTAATTTACCATCCATAATAATCCCCAGGCCTACGCCCCAATCCATTAGCAGTACAAGTACATTTTTTTTGCCTTTCGCCATGCCATGAGTAAATTCTGCCATCGATGAGCCATTTACGTCGTTCTGTATCACTACCGGCAGGTTCAGCATCTTTTCAAATGCCACTGTTAAAGAAATATTTTCGCCATCACTTAAAAAGTAGCTGTAATTTTCTCCTTTTTCGGCATCAATTAAGCCGGGCATGCCAACACTGCAGCCGAGCAATTGTTCATTTTTTATCCCCGCCGATTGTAGAAAATCATTAAGATGTACATGTAAAATATTAAAAAAATCGGTCCGGCTTTTCGAGATGGGCAGCGGAACGGTTTTAACATCCAATATGAAATTGTAGTTGTTATCTATAACGGCAATTTTGGTGTTAAATAATTCGATATCGATACAAAGGACCAGGATTTTTTTGTCCTTTAAACAGTAAAGATCTGGCTTCCGTCCTCCAATTGATAGACCATAACCTTTTTTCTCTACCCAGTCTTCATCAATCAGGGCAATTAAGAGTTTTAATAAGCTTGGGGTACTCATATCCATGATTTCGCATAAGGCAGAAACAGAGGACGGGCCCAGGTTAAAAAGGTGTTTAATGAGCTTATGTTTATAAACCGATTGTTTATCGCTGATATTTGAGATTAAGTTATTTAATAGATTAAGATTCATGAGGTTAATTGTACTATTTTGATAAATATAGATAACTTCTTTTAAAATTTTATTAAAGTTTTTTTAATGCGTAAAGAAATTAGTGATGTTTTGTGTTTACGATAATTTCTTGTTAACATTAGGTAACTAATGATGATGTAAGGTTTTCTAACCAAGCCTTTAAGCAATTAGTTCCAACACAAGAGAATGTTATTTGAAATCACCTCATCTAACGATCAGGTAAGTTTATTTTCTACACTTCCAAACCAAAATGAAAACTAAAAAAGAACCACAAAAACAACCAAACTCCAGACGGGACTTTATCAAAAAGTCGGCAATCGGTCTGGCCACTTTTACCATTGTTCCGCGTTATGTAATGGGCGGGCAGGGCTACCTGGCACCAAGCGATAAACTAACCAAAGCTGTTATAGGTGTTGGAGGAATGGGAAGAGGCCATTTCGCCTATGAGGGCACGCAGGTAGTGGCCATTTGCGACGTTGATCAAAATCACCTTAAACAAGCTGCGTCAATGTTGGATAAAGGGGTAAAAACCTTTAGTGATTACAGAGAATTGATTCAGTTGCCCGAAGTGGATATTGTGCACATTGCTACCCCGCCGCACTGGCATGGTATAATGGCCGTTGATGCGGCTAATGCCGGAAAAGATATCTGGTGTGAAAAGCCAATGACCCATACCATTGGCGAAGGCAAAAGAGTGGTTGAGGCCGTGAAACAAAATGGCAGGATGTTTAGGTTAAATACCTGGTTCAGGTTTAAAGATACATTTTACGGCATGGGAACAACCGTTAAACCGATTAAAAAACTGGTTGACAGCGGCATGTTGGGCTGGCCATTGAAAGTAACTGTGAGCAAACATACCGGTTACGACTGGAAGTTTTACTGGGTGGGCAAAGATCATCTTGAACCCCAACCTGTTCCACCAGAATTGGATTACAATGCGTGGTTAGGCCCAGCACCTTACAAACCATATAATGCGCACCGTGTGCATCAAACTTTTAGGGGCTATTGGGACTATGATGGTGGTGGTTTAAGCGATATGGGGCAACATTATATCGATCCGATCCAGTATTTCTTAGGGAAAGATGATACCAACCCCATTTCTGTTGAGGTAGACGCTCCCCAGCAGCATACCGACGCCGTAGGCATTTGGCGCAGGATTACCTATACTTACGCCGATGGCTGTCAGATTATATTGGATGGCGAAGGAAAAGATGCCAATGTGCCTTATATAGAAGGGCCAAAGGGCAAGTTATATCCTGGTTTTAAATCCGATATCCCTGATCTGGAACGCAAACTGGCACAATTTCCTGATCCCGACCCTGAAATAGTAGAATTTTCAGAATCGGTTAGAACGAGAAAGAAATTTGCACTGAATGAAGAGAACGGACACCGCTCTTGTAATATTGTAAACATTGGTTTAGCTGCCCTAAGGTTGGGGAGGTCTTTGAAATTCGATCCGGTGAAGCAAGAGTTCGTAGATGATGAGGCTGCAAACAGATTAATTAACCCGGTAATGCGCGCGCCGTTTTCCATTTAACATTCCAAAATGCAAACCATCATGAATAAACAAATAATATTGGGACTGTTAGGTATTGTAATGCTTTCGAATGCATTATTTAAGCAAACCGCATTTGCCCAGGATAAAAAAGATGAAAGGACTACCACCACTCGGATAGCTGATTTATTGGCACAGTTACCTGCGCGAAATGCAGCACAGCTCGAACGCAACATGAAAGAAGTGGCGGACCTGGGTGAAGATGGGTACATTACCTTAATCAGCGGTTTAAGCACTTCAGAAAAAGGCAACAATGCCCTGATTGAATATGCGGTGGGCGGTTTTACCGCTTATGTTACAAAAAACGGTCAACAGGCTTTGCGGAACATGGCCGTTAGTGCTTATTGTAAATCGCTTTCTAAATTATCAGATCAACAGAATAAAGCATTTGTCATCAGTCAGTTTGATCTGGTAGGAAATGATGCTGCCGTACCCTGTTTAACAAGTTATCTAACCGATGATCAACTGGCAGACGAAGCTTCCAGGGCCTTGGTTAAAATTGGTTCGGCCTCTGCCACAACGGCACTAGTTAACGGATTAGGAAAAGCTAAAGGAAAAGCAAAAATTGCCATTGTTGAAGCCTTGGGCCATACCAATGCTAAAGCAGCAGCGGTAGCTATTGCGCCAATGGCTACGGGTGCAGATAAAGCACTTACCAAAGTGAGTTTATATACCCTGGCCAATATTGGTGATGCCTCATCCAAAGAAATTTTGTTAAAAGCTGCCGAACAGGCCGGTTATAAATACGACCAGACCAATGCTGTTGCAGCTTTGTTGGTGTACGCACAGAAAAATGTAACAACAGATAAAGCGGGGGTAGAAACCATTGCGAAAACAATTTTAGAAAAAGCAACAGCTGATGATCAGGTAAACGAACGTATTGCAGCTTTAAAACTACTTGCGGCCACACAAACCAATCAGGATGCTTTGTTGGCTGCTATGGCCGATAAACAATTTGAGTACCGCGCAGCTGCGGTTAAATTAGCTGCTGCCGGTGTAAATGAAACCAATAGTACGCCTTGGGTAACCCAGCTAAAAAAAGTAGATGCCCCTACGCAGGTTTCTATTTTAGACATGCTGGCCAACAGTAAGGCTAAATCGGCATTACCAGAAGTGCTAAAACTGGTGAAAAGCGACAACCAGGATGTAAAACAGGCCGCGGTTGATGCTGCCGTAAAATTGGGGCAGGAAGAGGTTTTGAACAATCTCCTTAAACTAATGGGGAAAGGAAATACTGCCGATATTACCAGTATTGCCAACGGTATTTTAAGGATAAAAGGCGAAGGTGTAGCGGCAGAAGTGGCCGCCTATATTCCAAAGGCTAAGCCTGAGGTGCAGGTTGCCCTGGTCAATATTTTAGCGGCACGTGCGGCCACGGGCCAAACAGCCGTGATATATACTTTGCTAAACAGTAAAAATGCAGAGGTGCGGAAAGCAGCATTTCTCTCATTACAACATGTAGCCACGGCCGCAAACAGGCCGCAGTTATTCGATCTTTTAAATAAAACTACCGATGTCAGCGAACTTACTGCCCTGCAAGACGCGATTATTGCTTCGGTAAAAGGAAGTACAGATACTGCTGCACAAACAGATGCCATCCTTCAGCAAATGAGCGTTACCGCAGCTGATAAGAAGTTGCTTTTCTATAAGGTACTGGCCAATATTGGAGGGCAGAAGTCTTTAAAATCTGTTTCCGAGGCTTATACCAATGGCGATGATGCCACAAAAAAGGCAGCCATCGAAGCACTGGCTTCGTGGTCGGATGCGGGTTCTGCTGGCGAACTGATCAATATTGCACGTTCAACAAATAATCAGGAATTTTTAAACCAGGCGGTTGTAGGTTACCTTAATCTGATCAGAAAAACAAACTACCCTGCCGAGCAGCGGTTGTTACTGTTGCGCAATGCCATGGCGGTAGCTAAAACACCCGCACAGCAACAGCAGATCCTAAAAGATACTGAACAGGCCAAATGTTTTAATGCGATTGTATTTGCAGGCGAATATTTAGACAATACAGCTTTGCAACAGGCTGCGGCAAACGCCGTAATGAACATTACCATGGCCGGAACGTATAACGGTGATATTGTAAAGGGATTATTGAACAAAACCATTGCGGTGATTACCGGTGGCGATGCAGGCTATCAGAAAGAAGGTATGCGCAAGTATATTTCAGAAATGAAAGCCGGAGAAGGCTTTGTACAGGTATTTAACGGTAAAGATTTATCTGGCTGGAAAGGCCTTGTGGCCGATCCGATCAAAAGATCAAAAATGGACGCCAAAACCTTGGCTGATGCACAAACCAAGGCCGATGCTGAAGCACAAGAAAGCTGGAAAGTGGTAAATGGCGAACTCCAGTTCCAAAGCCATGGCAACAACCTCGCCACCGTTAAAAAATATGGCGATTTTGAGATGCTGGTAGATTGGAAAATCATCGATGATAAAAAAGGAGAGGGCGATGCCGGTATTTATCTGCGCGGAACGCCACAGGTTCAAATCTGGGATCTTGCCCGTACCAAAGTTGGTGCCCAGGTTGGTTCTGGCGGTTTGTACAATAACCAAAGTAACGAAAGTAAACCGCTTAAAGTTGCCGATAACAAACTGGATGAGTGGAACACCTTTCGTATTTTAATGAAAGGCGACCGTGTTACGGTTTACCTGAACGGACAATTGGTTACCGATAACGTAATATTGGAGAATTATTGGGACAGAAGCCTGCCGATTTTTGCAGAAGAGCAGATTGAGCTTCAGGCGCATGGATCGCCGGTGGCTTACCGCGACATCTTTATCAGGGAAATTCCCCGTCCAAAACCTTTCGAATTAAGTGCAGAAGAGAAAAAAGAGGGCTTTAAAGTATTGTTTGATGGAACCAATATGCACAGCTGGACCGGCAATACAACTGATTATGTGATCGAAGATGGAAATATTGCCATCAGGCCGAAACCAGGCAAAGGATCGGGCGGTAACCTATTTACCAAAGAAGAATTCAGCGATTTTATTTACCGCTTCGAATTTCAGTTAACCCCCGGTGCAAACAACGGGTTAGGAATTAGAGCACCTTTTGAAGGCGATGCAGCCTACGAAGGCATGGAGCTGCAGATTCTGGATAATGATGCCCCTATTTATAAAGATTTAAAAATATACCAATATCATGGTTCGGTTTATGGTACCATCCCTGCCAAAAGAGGATTTTTGAAGCCTACGGGAGAGTGGAATTATGAAGAAGTAGTAGCCAAAGGATCAAAAATCAAAGTAATCTTAAACGGTACAGTAATTCTGGATGGCGATATCGAGCCATTTAAGAAAAACGGTACACCCGATCATCGCGAGCACCCGGGTTTACTGCGCACCACCGGGCATATTGGTTTCCTAGGTCATGGTTCACCAGTTCAGTTCCGTAACATCAGGATTAAGGATCTGAACAAACAGGCCCCATCCAAAAAAGAGGAGGCAGCAAAAGCCACTACCAAAAAGAAATAAGTTAAATTTAGCGTTATAAACACTCAAATAATGATAGAAGATAAGGCAAATTCGAAAACCGAAAATTCGAGGAGAAACTTTATTAAAACAACGGCACTTGCAGCAGCCGGATTTATGATTGTACCCCGCCATGTATTGGGCGGACCAGGTTTTTTGGCGCCGAGCGATCGCCTGCAACTGGCTGGTATTGGTGCCGGTGGAAAAGGCGAAGGTGATATTGCCAGTATTGTTCGTGGCGGTAAAACGGATGTCGCCTTTTTATGCGATGTAGACGATAGAAGAGCGGCAAACTCCCTAAAAAACTTTCCAAAAGCAAAATATTACAAAGATTACCGCGAATTATTGGATAAAGAAGGCAAAAATATCGATGCTGTAACGGTATCCACACCCGATCATACCCATGCTCAAATTGCGATGGCCGCCATGCAGCTTGGCAAACATGTATATGTGCAAAAACCTTTAACACACGATATTTATGAGGCCAGAATGCTCACCGAAGCTGCAAGCCGCTATAAAGTGGTTACGCAGATGGGCAATCAAGGTGCATCTGGAGATGGGGTAAGAAGGCTTCAGGAGTGGTACGATGCTGGCAGGATTGGTAAAGTACATACGGTTTACTGCTGGACCAACCGCCCGGTATGGCCACAGGGGATTTCATGGCCAACCGCAAAAGAAGAAGTGCCAAAAGAACTCGATTGGGATTTATGGCTGGGCAGTGCCCCTTATAAAGAGTATATCAACAAACTTGTTCCCTTTAACTGGAGAGGCTGGTGGGATTATGGTACCGGTGCCATTGGCGATATGGGCTGCCACCTGGTAGAGCCTCCTTTCAGGGTTTTAGCTTTAGATACCCCAATCAGTGTTGAGTGTAGCGTAGGCAGTGTTTATATAGATGAATTTAAACGTGCCTATCTGCCAGAAAGCTGTCCGCCATCGAGCCACGTGATCATGACTTTTGCCAAAACACCAAAAACCAAACACGAAGTACAGGTGCACTGGATGGACGGTGGAATTAAACCCGAACGCCCTGAAGAATTGGGTGCAAACGAGAGTTTTGGCGATAACGGAGTACTTTTTATCGGTACAAAAGGAAAAATGATCTGCGAAACCTATGGTAAAAATCCAAAATTGCTGCCATTGTCGCGCAACGAATCAGATAAAACAAAAATCACCATTCCACGTATCCCTAACCAGGAAGAAGGGCATTATACCCAGTTTGCCGAAGCCGCAATTGCAGGATACGGTAAAATGCAGCTCAGTTCTCCTTTTGAAATCGCCGGGCCACTTACCGAAACCCTATTGATCGCCAACCTGGCCATTAGAGGAACAGATGTACAACGTAGGGATGCATCAGGCAAAATCAGTTACCCTGGCAGGGATATTAAAATGCTTTGGGACAAGGTGAATATGAAAGTGACCAACTTTGACGAAGTAAACCAGTTTGTGAAACGCGAATACCGAAAAGGTTGGACTTTGGGCGTTTAATTTAATTATGTCGACAGAAAACAAGAATTTAAAAGTACTCGTGGTGGGCTGTGGCAATATGGGAGCATCCCATGCCACAGCTTATCACATTTTGCCTGGTTTTGAAATATGCGGACTGGTTTCGACCGGGAAAAGCAAGGAAACCCTCAATCAAAAATTAGGTGGTAAATACGATCTGTATACCGATTTTTACGAAGCATTGGCCCTTACCACACCCGATGCCGTATGTATTTCAACCTATCCCGATACCCACGAAGCTTACGCGATTAAATCATTCGAAAGCGGCTGCCATGTGTTTATCGAGAAACCATTGGCCGATAGTGTATCTGGTGCAATAAAAGTGGCCGAAGCAGCTAAAAAAGCCAATAAAAAGTTATTGGTAGGTTATATCCTCCGTTATCATCCCTCGTGGGAGAAATTTACAGAACTGGCTCAGGAAATGGGAAAACCCCTGATAATGCGCATGAACTTGAACCAGCAGAGCCATGGCCCTAAATGGACGGTTCACCGTAACCTAATGAAAAGTTTAAGTCCGATTGTTGATTGCGCTGTGCATTATATCGATATTATGTGCCAGATGACACGCGCTAAGCCTATACAGGTAAGTGCCATTGGTGCCAGGCTTACCGATGATATACCCGAGTGGAATTACAATTACGGGCAGCTGCAGATCCGTTTCGAAGATGGTTCTATTGGCTGGTATGAAGCCGGATGGGGCCCAATGGTGAGCGACAATGCTTTTTTTATAAAAGATGTTTTTGGCCCGAAGGGATCTGTATCCATTATGGCGAAAAATGCCGGAGCAGCCGGAAATTCTGATAATATTGATGCACATACCAAAACCGAATCGATTAAGGTACATTATGCTGATTTGGATGCACAGGATGAATTTAGCAAAGCTGATGAGTGGATAGACTTGACCCACGAACCCGATCACCAGGAACTCTGTAACCGCGAACAAAGGTATTTTTTAAAAGCCATAACAGAAGATATCGACCTAACCGATGCCACTGAAGATGCCATAAACAGTTTAAGGATTGCTTTTGCCTGCGATGAATCTGTAAAAACCGGAGAAATGATCAAGTTGATGTAGTAACATACCAACCGTCCTGCCAAATTTATTTCAGCATCTATAGGAAGAGGGTTAATCTATCGGTAAGTGCAACACCTACTGAAATAAATCAGATGGGCCTGTGAGAAGTTTTGTGTAGATGTGTGTTATGTTTTGCTGTCCAAGTTTTATGTTTTTGTAAACGCAGCATTTGTTTTGATGTCCCATTCATTTGTTTTGGCGCTCCAGTCGTATGTTTTACCGCAACTGACATTTGTTCAGGCAACACCTCCCAATGCTTTGGCGTAACTGACATTTGTTCATCCAACACGGTATTATGTTTTATAATCACCATCGTATGTTTTGTGGTAACTGACGTTTGTTTAGGCTATTTAGTCTAATGTTTTACTATCCACATCATTTGTTTTACCGAACGTATAGTATGCATTGCCGTCCCGAACATAGGTTTTGCTTTCCACAGGTATGTTTTGCTGTCCGTATCGTATGTTTTTACGTACTGGCCATATGTTTTGCCGAATGCAGCATTTAATCTATCAGTTGGTGACTAAGCTATCGAAATAAACAATTAGCCATACCTACCTAGCCATTTAAGGTGGAAAACACATCATTGATAAGGCCGTCGCAGAATGTGATAATTAATTCCGTGATCTCGGTGTTTCCGTGGCAAAAAACTATCGCCTAGTGTTTACACTGTATAAACAAATGATTAGCCACAGAAGCACAGAAAACACGGAATCTACATCTGGAATCTATAATTGATAGGCGGAACGACAGCCTTCCCTTACTGAAAGAGCTTCTTAGCAATTGCGATTTTATTTGCCCCCAAAAAGTCCTGTTTTTTGTATTATTGATGCGAGAAAAATCCTGACCATGAGCGACAATGATACCAAACGGCTTTCGAGGTTAACAGCTATCCTAACCCAATTGCAAACCAAACGGCTTTTAACCGCGCCAGAGCTGGCTAAAAGATTTTCGGTAAGCATCAGGACCATTTACCGCGATATTAAAGCTTTAGAGCAGGCAGGAGTGCCTGTTTTTACAGAAGAAGGAAAAGGGTATAGGTTAATGGAGGGGTATAAAATCCCGCCGGTAATGTTTACCGAAAGCCAGGCCAACGCACTGATCCTTGCCGAGCAGCTGGTGCTCAAAAACAAAGATGCTTCGTTTATTAAGGATTATTTAGAAGCGATTGATAAAATTAAGGCCGTTTTGGGCCATCAGGTTAAAGATAATGTGAATCTTTTGGCCGAACGTACCCGCTTTAGCCAAAACTTTAACAACGAGCGAAACAGCAATAACCTGTCTGATTTACAGTTTGCCCTCACCAATTTTTATGTGGTAAGGATTGGCTATACCAACGAAGCCAACCAAACAAGCAACCGCCTGATTGAACCTTTTGCGCTGTTAAGTACCCAGGAGAACTGGTTGTTGATAGCCTGGTGCCGCCTGCGGGCCGAATTTAGATTTTTCCGTTTAGACCGGATTAACAAACTGGAAATGCTTGACGAAAAGTTTATTCCACATAAAATGACCCTGCAAGAATATTTCGATAAAAATCATTAATTGCATTTATACCCCTGACATAGGGCTGTCATTCGGCCGCATTAGTTTTGTTGCATAAACATAAAATTAATGAACATGAACAATCTATTCAACCCCACTGATACCGGTGCCATTTTAACGAGGATCGAAAAACTTACACCTTCAGCGCAGAAACAATGGGGCAAAATGACTGTAAACCAGATGCTCGCACATTGTAATACTTCGCTCGAAACAGCAATGGGCCTGAACAATCCCGAAAAATTGGGTTTTATTGCCCGGTTATTTGGCAAATTGTTGAAGCCGAAATTTTTCAGCGAAGCACCTTACCCTAAAAACAGTGCAACCGATAAAAGCTACATCATTAAAGGAAATCCAGATTTTGAAACGGAAAAGGCTAAATTAATCAGACAGATAAAAGCATTTTCTGAGGGTGGCCCTGCCAAGTGTACCAAACAGCCACAGGTATTTTTTGGGAAACTTAGCCCAGAAGAATGGGCACTGATGCAATGGAAACATTTTGATCATCATTTAAGGCAGTTCGGGTTTTAGGCTGATAGCCTCATTTTTGGTTATGTGGACGAATTGAATAATTAATTCTGCTTTGATGCACCTGGAATGCGTTAACGATTGAAGCGACATCCTTTTTGGCTGTTGCCCTGGGCGAAGTTGAAGGGCGGCCAAAAAGATACAGCGAAAAGCGTGTTAAAACGCCCAAATAATGTATCAATAAATAGAACTTAGGCTAATATGTACCAACAGGAAAAACTAATTAATACTTTTTGCCCTGCAAACCAAAATGACTGGAGAACTTGGTTAATCAAAAATCACCGCACCGAACAATCTGTTTGGCTTGTTTACCACAAGAAAAAATCCAATGTTCCATCAATTTCCTGGAGCCAGGCCGTAGATGAAGCACTGTGTTTCGGCTGGATTGATAGTACGGCGAGGCCGATAAATGATAGCACCTTTATGCAGTTTTTCTGCAAACGGAAACCGAAAAGTGTGTGGTCGAAAATAAATAAGGAAAAGGTTAACCGGCTGGTGAATGAAGGATTAATGGCCCAGGCTGGTTTTGAGAGTATAGAAACTGCAAAAAAAAAATGGTTCGTGGACAATTTTAGATGAAGTAGAGGCACTAAAAATACCCAAAGATTTATTGGCTGCACTTAAAATGCAACGCGGGGCAAAGCCCTTTTTCTTAAGTTTAAGCAAATCTGTCCGGAAAAGTATGCTGCAATGGATCATTATGGCCAAAAGAGTAGAAACCAGGGAAAAAAGAATAAATGAAATTGCACTTTTGGCCAGACAAAAGCAGAAACCCGCGCAATTCTAGCCGGTCTTATGGTTTATATCAATGTTGCATAAATCAGGTAAATAAAAAGACCAATTTGATTTAAAAATTCTTTATATCTTTAAATCCAATCATTTAATCCCTTAAAAAGCTAATGAAACGCATCTCGCTGTCTAAAAAAAGCTGTTTAGGCCTGTTCCTAATCGCAGCTGCAATAACCTCCTGTAAAAAGAGCAGCACTACAGAAGAAACTACTGCTGGTTCTGGTAAAATCTCTTATTTCGCAAAGGCCAATACTAGTGGCGTTGCTACAAAAAGATCGGTAATACCGGATAGTTCATCAAAAACTGTGGCTGTTAATTGGTCGTCGGCCACGGTTTGGGTAGAAAAAATCGGGCTTAGTGCGCTGAACAAAAATTTGCTTGATACGACTATAATGATCGAGAAAAACCTGAACATTTTTAGTACAGATGCTTTGGCAGGTGTTATTCAGTTGCCTGCAGGTTCTTACAAAGATGTAAAGGTAAAGCTGTTTTGCCGAAAATCACCTAAGTCTGAATTTGCTTTCTACTTTAAAGGAACCTTTACAAATACCTCGGGAGGGACCGATAGTTTGCAAGTGGGCAGCTCTTATCCTTTTGAAGCAAATCTTGCCGTTACTGAGATGGTAATTGGCGTTTCCGATAATTATAAAGCAACTTTCAGTTTTAACCTGAATAACGTATTAACGGGTATTTCTGGTAAATCATTAGAACTTAATGCGAGGAGATATATCGGAAAAGACAATAAAAAGCTCTATTCAATTTGGAAGGGCGGCTCTGCAGATGAACCTTTTTATGATCAGGTAATTCAAAACTGGCAAACTGTAGCTGGTGTTGAAATAACAAAAGGGGAGTAGAAGATAAATTGCTAACTTATAAATGTATTATAGAAAACGCCATCAAATTATTTCTTTGATGGCGTTTTCTTGTTAGTGCTAAAATTGGATTTAAGCAAATACTGTAGATAATTGGCAAGCTCAATCCAAAACCTTAATCAATGGATATGCTCGCAATGGCCTTATCGAAAGCATGCTCTTGTATTGCTGGCACTTTTAATCCTTCAGCACGGAATACCGTAAGGTCTGTCATTCCTAGAAATCCAAGAAAAGCCTTTAAATAAGGTGCTACAAAATCATTTGCTTTGCCTGGGCCTTCAGAATATACTCCCCCTGATGACATGGCCACATAAACCTTTTTCCCTGTAACCATGCCTATAGGCCCATTTTCGCTGTAGCCAAACGTAATTCCAGGCCTGGTGATGTGGTCAATCCATGCTTTTAACGATGTATGGATAGTAAAGTTAATCAGCGGTGCACCGATTACAATGATATCTGCGGCAAACAATTGATTCACCAGTTTTTCAGAAAGCGCTATGGATTCTTTTTCTTCTTCAGTTAACTGGTTACCAGGAATAAATAATGCACGAAGAACACTGGGTGTAAGATGTGGCATTTCAATGTCGACCAGGTTGAGCTCTTCAACCGTGCTGCCGGGATATTTTTTCTGAATTTCCTCAACAATAGCATGTCCTAATTTGATGCTGTATGATGTTGCGCCCTGTATGCTTGATTTTAAATGAAGTATATGTTTCATAAGATTTAATTGATTAATTGTCAGGGGCAAAACTAGCGTTACCTGGTGATAAAAAATTACTGGTTACCCAAAGGTAAGCGCTTACATTGAGGTAAGTAGCGTACCTTTGCTGCTATGAAAGTTGTTAAAAATCAGTCGCTACCGGGTAAAAAAGCATGCGAAGGCTCACTTAAAAATGTACTTGATGCGCTCTATGTGCTTAACGGGAAATGGAAGCTGGCTTTGATCCTTTCATTGGTGCAATCCTCAAAACGATTTAACGAAATTCAACATGAAGTTGCTGGAATATCGTCAAAAGTGTTGGCGAAAGAATTAAAAGATCTGGAATTAAATGATTTTATTAAACGTACAGTATATCCCTCTATACCAGTAAGTATTATTTACGAAGCAACCGAATACAGCAAAACGCTAAAGAACGTTTTGTTCGAACTGGATGCCTGGGGTATGCAGCACAGGGAAAAGGTTAAACAAAGCATGCGGAAACAAGTATAAGATGAAAAACGGCAGTTATGTAACTGATTGTAAAACTCTTATTTGAAAGAATGACGCGGGATTGCGACGAGCTAAAAAAGGTTTTTAATCAAAAATCCCGCTCTACTTATTGTAAAGCGGGATTTTGTAGCCCGTAGGGGAATCGAACCCCTGTTTCCAGAATGAAAATCTGGCGTCCTCACCCCTAGACGAACGGGCCATTTTTCAGTTTTAAATTTCCAATTTTCAGCAGGCAATTAAAATTGCTAACTGAGAACTACCAACTGAATTGGTAGCGGGGACACGACTCGAACGTGCGACCTTCGGGTTATGAGCCCGACGAGCTACCAACTGCTCCACCCCGCACTCTATA